>Ga0206805_1074_pt1 | contig 19858 bp, 20 predicted proteins | sample Alteio_BWOrgCont_59_FD_152890 | JGI IMG/M metagenome (GOLD analysis project Ga0206805, IMG submission 152890) | Enriched cells from forest soil in Barre Woods Harvard Forest LTER site, Petersham, Massachusetts, United States -... | ecosystem: Environmental > Terrestrial > Soil > Temperate forest >... | reverse complement strand
CGTGCCAACGCGGTCGCCGCGCGAATGGCGAGGGAGGGTTGGAGATTCTGCCTTTGCTTTACGACGAAGAGAACGCCGCTGCACCAGCGCATCTTCGACCTGGTTCATACCAACATGGCGAACCGGCTCGCGCACCGGATTCTGTTAGCTGAATCGGCCCAGTCACCCGCACTCGAATTGGCCGCGCGGTGACCTGGGCAAGCAAAAGGCCCGCATGAGGCTAGCGGGCCATTTGCTCGTTGTTCCGGTCTGCCGGTTGAAGTTGTGGCCTTAGCGGTGGCCGCCGCCACGACCACCACCGCCGGAGAAGTGGTAGCCGCCCTGAACTCCAGGCATGTGTTCATTGGCTGGCTCGTGGCCGGCGTTCCCGACGTGGCCTTGACCGTCGCGAGCCTCATTTCCCTGGAAGTGCTGGAACGGCTGCACTCCGCGACCCGGTAGCGGCCCGTTATACCCGTGATGCGGATCGTAGCGGTTGTCCACGTGGCCGTAGAAGCCGTGTGGGCCATGGAACCAGGGACCCGCACCGATGAAGAGCCCGCCGGCAAACCAATCGGGTCCGTAGTAGCCGTAGGGCGCGCAGTCATAGGGCGCGTAATCGAAGTACCCATAAGGGCAGATGGGGGCAGGGCCGAGGTTGACCCCGACCGAGATCTGGGCGGGCGCCGCTGAACTGGCGCTGAGGATGGCAGCAACAACGACGAAGAGGGCAAGAAACTTGAGGTAGCGCATGAATCCTCCTGACTTCGCTAGGTTAGAGGGCGAATCGGCGCAGGGAGTTGCGTGGACGGGGGCCAAGTTCCTGGGGACTCGGGACTGGGTTGGACGTTATACGCCAGAGACACAAAACAGGCTGCCACATGTGGGCAGCCTGTTTCGATTCAGTCCGATCCGTTTTGCATCTCGCCTGGTGTCTGGTACCTGGCCCCTGGTATGTCGCTACGGTGTAATGATTTGCGAGGCGTGGGAGCCGTTCGGCACCGCGGTGAGGCAGGTCGGCTGGCCGGCGGCGGGGAACGGAGAGTTCTGCACCGCAGCCAGTGCGCCAGTGTTGGGGGTGAGCCGCTCTCCGGTGACGGTGTTGTCCAGCGTGTCCGAGGTATAGAGGAAAGTGCCCAGCGAAGGATCGATGGTGACGCAGGTGGGTCCCGCGCCCAGTGGCGTAGCGAATGCGCCGACCGAACCCGAGGGCGTACCGGTGATCGAATCGATGGCGTAGCCTTGCACCGTATTGGCGTTGTAGTTGACCACGTAGATCAGCTTGCCGGTGGGGTCGATGGTGAGGTAGATGGGGAAGAGCCCGGTCGAGAAGGGTCCGTTGATCATCGGCACCAGCGAGCCGTTGGCCTGCACGGTGTAGCCGATGAGCTGGTTGGCGGCCTGGTCCGTAACGTAGATGAAGCGCGCGGTCAGTTCCTCGGCGATGGCGCTGGGTGTCACTCCAGCGGCGTATCCGGTGGTCACCGTGCTGGCACCCGAGCCGGTAACGGTGGTGCCGGGAACCGGGGTGAGCGCGCCGGTGGTGGTGTTCTGCGAGAAGCCCAGAATCTTCGCATTGGGCGAAGGCTCCTGGTCCAGCACGTAGACGAAGTGATTGAAGTAGCTGACGTTGACGCCAACGGGGTTGAGGCCTACGGGCTGGGTGAGCGCTGTTCCCAGGGAGTTGTCCGCATTCACCGGGAAGATGGAAACGCCGCCGGGCCCGGAAGTGCCGGTCTGGTAAAGGAAGGTGACGTACAGGAACTTGCCCTGAGGGTCGATGGCGATGGCGGTCGGCGTCTTGCCAGTGGGGTAGGTGTTCTTCGAGATCAGGGTGCCGTTGCTCTGCACGGCGAACTCCTGCACGGTCGAGTCGCCCTGGTTGACGACGTAGACGAACTGGCCGGTCGGCGACGCCACCAGCCGCACCGGGTTGTTGCCCGCCTGTACCGGTGTGCCAAGCGGCGCCAGCGCGCCCGACTGGAAGTCGATGGAGTACTGATTGATGACGCCGGTCTTGGCCGTGGTCACGTACACATAGCCGACCACGTAGTCGAGGCTGCAGGACGACAGGCCGAGAACCATCGCCAGAGAGACGGCGGAGACCTTCGCAAAACGGCTGATCTTATCGAATTTCATGTGTTTCCTTCGTCCCGGCAGCCATAGCCGCCTGCTGAAAATCTGGTGCTGCGTATTGCTCAATCTCGTGCCGCTCTCGCTCAAATCCGGTCATCGAAGTCCCCCTCATCGCAGTGGGAAGGCCGGCACTGTGACTGCGCAGGTGGGCAGCGCGCTGCCTCCAAATGGAGCGCCCTGGATCTGGTCCAGGCTGCCGTCCGTCTGGCTCAACTGCTCGCCGGTGAGGTTGTTGCTCAGCTGGTTCGAGGTATACAGATACACGGCGTGGCTGGGATTGGCGTTGCTGGGCGCCCCGCTGATGGTGACGCAGGTTGGCCCGGTCCCGGTTTGCACGCTGCCGGCTACGGTGGACCGCGCAGGTACTCCGTTGGCGCCCACCGTAAATCCGTCGAGCGCGTTCGCGGTGTAGGCGGTTACATAAAGATACTTGTGGCTGAGGTCGAACGCCATGCCCATGGGTCCAGCGTCCGTGGTGGCGGTGGCCGCCAGGGTTGGGATGCCGTTCGCGATCGAGTAGGTGGCCAGCTGGTTCAGCGTCTGGTCCGCGACGTAAAGATGGCTGGCGGTTGCGTCCTCGATGATGCCGCTGGGGTTGGGCCCGGAGGCGAACCCGTTCGAGGGGACATTGCCGGGGTTGATGGTGACGCCGGCCAGCGGAGTGAGCGCGCCGGTCGTGGTGTTCTCCGAGAAGCCCAGCAGGTTGGCCGAGGACGCCGAGTCCTGCTCGATGACGTAAACGTAGTTGCCCGACGCGCTGGTGGTGATGGCCACCGGGTTGCGGCCGACGTTCACCGTGGTGGGAGTGCCCAGCGTGTTGTTTGAGTTGATGGGGAAGATGCAGATGCCGCCGGGGCCGGGATTAGCCGGGGTGTAGAGCTCCGAGCCGTTGGGGTTGTTCTGATACGTAAAGGTAACGTAGAGGAACTTGCCAGCCGCATCGATGGCGGCCGCGGTCGGCAGGCTTCCGGCGATGTTATAGGTGTTCTCCGGATACAGCTTGCCGTCGGTTCCAATGGCGAACTCGACGACATCCGAGTCGAAGTTATTCACGGTGTAGAGGAACAGATTGTTGGGCGCGACCACCAGGCCCACGGTATCGCGGCCGCCGGCGTCGATGGGCGAATCGGCCAGAGTGTAGAGAAAGCCCGACTGGTAGTCGACCTGATAGGCGTTGATGAGACCGTGCGGCAGCGTCTTCGACGTGGTCATGTACACGTACGACACGGTGTAGTCGTTGCTGCACGCTGTGACGCCAAGCGCCATCGCCAGGGATAACATCGTGGCCTTCACGGCGCGGCCTACCGGTTTCAACGTCATGCGATTCAATAGCTCCCGGGCTTGCGAATTTCGGCCCTCTTCCCGTCCGGGGAAAGGCCGGTATCGCCTTGGCCCCGTCCGTCGTTCTTCTGATACTTCAGCGCGCCTGGCGCCTCTATTGCAGCGGGTTCGACAGTCCTGCCGGTGCGGAAGGCGGTGGCATGGTCTTCCTGAAACGAAGACCGCGACCCCGAGCATTCCGCGGGCCACCGCAATTGGGAGACAGCTCTAATCGACATTTCCGCTAACGGCAAGGCAGGTCGCCAGACCGGTCGCAGGGAATGTCGACCCGCGCGGCAGGTCAGAGAGCTGGCCGGTGTTCTGGTTGATGTACTTTCCGGTCACGCTGCCATCATTGTTGTTGGACGTGTACACATACTGGCTCGATGGATCTTCGATCATGCACGTTGGTCCATTGCCGACCGGGTAGGGATTCTGCGGGTCCGAGATCGGAACCAGCGCGCCCGTAGACTCGATGACGAATGCGGAGATCGAACTGTAGACGTTGTTGCCGTTGGTGGTGCTGTGGTTCAGCACATACAGGAACTTGTTCTTCGAGTCGGTCATGCTGTAGGTCGGATTTGACGTGAGCGGCAGGTTGGCCACCGCACCGTCGACCTGCGCCGCCAGGCTGCAGCCGCCGCCCTGGGTGTAGGGCAGAATCTGGTTGGTGCCTGCGTCAGTCAGGTAAACATTATTGCCGGTGACATTGATGGATGTAATGTTGGTGCCGCCGGTCTTAATGGTCGAGTTGCTCTCGACCGTGAGCTGGCCCTGGCCGCCGACGCCGTAGGGGTAGATAGTCTGATCGCCGGAGTCGACGGTGTAGACGCAACTGCCGCCGACGCGCAGCATGGTGGGCACCTTGCCCACCTCAAAGTAGTTCAGCTGCTGGCCCTGGGCGTTCTTGATCAGCTGGTTCGGAACCAGTTGCAGCCGGCCCGTGCTGCCGTCGACGGAGAAGACGGTAATGTCGCCATTGCCGGTGGTCGCGAAGTCGGGCGCCTGGGAATCCAGAACGTAGAGGAAGCTGCCGGTGCTGTCCCCCGACACCCAGACCGGCGTGTTGCCAGCCGTGCTGTAGCTCGCCTGGAAGGTGAGGATGCCATCCTCGCCGACAGCGAACACGCTAACGTTGCCGTCGCCCTTACCCGTGCCCTTGTTGACCACGAACACGAAGTTGCCGCCGATGCGCACCGAGATCGACACCGGATTGGCGCCGCCGGAGGAGTACGGGGAGTTCACCATGTTCGTCAGGTTGCCCGTGTAGTCGTCGATTTTGAAGCCGGCAATCTGGTTGTATTGGGTGCCCGTAACCCACATGAAGCCGACCGTGTAGCCACCGCACGCCGACATGCCCAGAACTACCGCCATGGATACTACGAAGGCCCTTGAGATCCGGCCAATCCTGCTCAACGTCATGCGCTTCCTTAATCCTCGCCGGTGGCCCTGACTGCGACACACCATCTGCTGCGAGCAATTCTGTGGAGATGCTGAATCCTACCGCTTATTGTAGAAGCTGCGGCGACTTTGCGCCACTTTCAGGAGCAAACAGTTGCCGGGGGCCATCCGGTCGCTAAAAGATATGCAGCTTGATTGACAGATACTTCTTCGGGTCCTTGCGAATCGCCACCACCAGGTCGCTGGTATCGGTCAGCACTTTGTTGATGTTATTGCTGGTGGTGTCATCCTTGGCCAGCTTGCCCAGTGTCCCTTTGCCGGCATCGATGTCCGACAGCAGATTGTCCATCTTGGCCAGCGTGTCGCTCAGGTTGGCCGCGAACTTGGGATCCTTCAACGCCACACCCAGGCCACCCTTGCCCGCCTGGGCGTCGGCCAGGATGGCGTTCAGATTCTTCAGCGATTCGTTGGCGTTGTTGTACGCCGTATCGTCTTTCAGCAGCTTGCCCACCGAGCCCTTGCCTGCCTGAAGGTCTTTGCTGAGGCTGTCGATGTTCGTCACCGTGTCATTCAGCTTGCTGTACATGTCGCCGTTGTCGTTCAGCAGCGCGCCTACGCTATTGTCCTTGTTGTTGAGCTTGACCACGACCTTGTCCAGATCATTCGTGGTGGCGACGAACTTGTTGTAGAGCTCGGGATTGGTGAGCAGCTGGCCGAACGAGCCCTTGCCCGACTGCAGGTTGTCGACCACCGAGTTCAGCTTGGCCAGAATCACGTTCAGGTTGTCGATGGTGCCCTGGCCCTCTTTCATCACGTCGCTCAGACTCGGCGTTTCCTTGGTCTTCAGCTCATCGCCATCCTGCAGCGGCGGCCCGGTGGCGAACTGGCTGCTGATGTCGACCACCTCGTCGCCCAGGATGCCTACCGTGGAGAGCGCAGCGATGGAATCCTTGTGCAGGCTCGCCTCGTACTTGCTGTCGATCTTCATCACCACCATCACCGGGGTCAGCTTGCGCTCCGGCGCGGTGCTGACGGAGATGCTTTTGACGTTGCCGATGGTGACGCCCTGCAGGTTGACCGCGGCGCCGTCCTTCAGCCCGGCCGCGTTCTCAAAGTAGGTCGTCACCGTCAGCTTCTTGGTGAAGACCCCCAGGCCCGACGCACTGGTCATCAGGAACAGCAGCGTGGTCAGGATCACGGCCGACACCAGCACAATCACCCCGATCTTCAGTTGCGACCATCGGACTTCCTGCTGGCTGGGCATAAACCTCCTCGATCCCCTCAGACCATGAATCGCGCGTCTTCAAATCGTAGAAAAAGCTTGATGAGAGGGTACCATCCCACGCCCGCAATCCGCATTCCCGCCGCGCCGGTTTGTGAGACCGTATAGTGGATGCGGAAACCGGAGCCCCGGTTTCGGAAAGGCACCCGATGGTGGTTGGCGTAGGCACGGACCTGATGGAGATCGCGCGCATTCAGCAGAGTATCGACCGCTTCGGCGACCGGTTTCTGGCGCGTGTTTTTACCCCGCGCGAAATTGCCTACTGCCAACGCAAAAAGAATGCCGCTGAGAGCTTTGCCGCGCGTTTTGCCGCGAAGGAAGCCGGCGCCAAAGCTCTGGGCACCGGCATCAGCCGAGGCGTGGGCTGGCTGGAACTGGAAGTGGCCCGCGAGCCCAGCGGCAAGCCCAGACTGGAACTAAGCGGACGAGCGGCGGAGTGGGCCGCCAGGCTGGGCGTGGTGCGGACGTCCCTCTCGCTCACCCACAGCCGGGACGTGGCGCTGGCCGTGGTGGTGATGGAGAGATAGGTACTTGCTGGCGCCTGGTACCTGGTCCCTCGCTTTCCTCGTCACGTGACCCTCGTACCCCGCCTGTGGTCACGGGCTGGAGCTTAAGCTCCGATGAACACACCAGCGGCAAACCACATTCCACGGCCGCGGCGGCAGGCCGGACTCCATGCAAGCGTTCCACATCCAGGGCTTCACCTACGAACTGCGGCGCAGCCTGCTGGCCGACCTGACCACGGCGCTTGGCAACTGCGGCGGCTGGATTCTCGAGCGCAAGACGCTGTCGCCGACCAATATGGAATTCTCGGTCGAGATCCAGCTGCGCGCGATCCTCGACCTCTACGCCGCACTGGCCGCCACGGGCGTTGAGTTGACCCGCTCCGGCCACGAAGTCCTGACCGAACTCTGCACTCGACGCAAGCATTTGAGCGTGGCCCGCGAACTCGGCCAGATCGTCGCCATCCGGCTGGAGATCGCCTTCCTCGACGATGTCACGCTCCACTCACTGCTTTCTGCCGGCTCCGGGCTGGCATAATAACCGCCGAACATCGCACACAGGGTTGACCCCGCCGCCGCGAAGACTGAGAATCGGGAGTGACAGGTTCTACTCAGCTGCGCGGCCTTCGCGCCTACGCACCAGATTCCAGAGGTTTCCCATGCTCGCCTACGTTGTTCTCTTCCTCGCCATCCTCAGCCGCATCCTTCCCCACGCAGTCCACGCCGCCGCCTGGAACTTCACCGCGGTGGGTGGCGGCCTGCTTTTCTTCGGCTCCAGAATGGGCGCCGGCAGATTCTCCCGCACCAGCGCGCTGAAGCTCACTTCCGCACTCGCCGCGCTGATCGCGACCGACTACTACCTCACCGTGTATGCCTATCAATATCCCTTCCACGCCAGCGCCTATGCCGCGACCTGGATTTGGTATGGGTTGATCTGCCTGCTGGGTATGGGCCTGCTGCAGAAGCCCAGCGTGCTGCGCGTGGGTGTGGGCGCGCTGACCACCTCGACCTCGTTCTTCCTGATCTCGAACTTCATGGTGTGGGCCAGCAGCGCGGTCGGCGCGCTGTATCCGCACACGCTGGCCGGACTGGCCGCCTGCTACACCGCGGGACTTCCGTTCTACCGCAACGACCTGGCATCAACGGCCATCACCGCCGGAGCGCTCTTCGGCCTGCCCGTACTCGCCGCGAAGATTGCCGAGAGCCTGCACGCGGCACACGGCAACGATCTGGCCGCATAGACTCGAGATACTGGGTACCAGGAGAGACATCGTAACGAATCAATAGGGGTGCCCGATTTGGGCACCCTTTTGGCTTTCGCCACATATCCCTGACCCACCCGCCAAGGCTCCTTCTTCGTCGCTGACCGCTGACGGCCGACCGCTGACAGCCGCTCACAAAACCCCACCGCCCCGCCCGCAACCGCAACCTGCAACCATCTTCCCCACCCTGACCGCCTGGGGATCGACGCCAGGTTTCACGCGAAGCGTCCAGGACGGCACGAAGTGCCTACGAAATCAGCGTCGAGTCGTTCTCCGCCAACGTCTGGTCCTGCTCCGCTGCCTCTTCAATGGGAAGCTTCGTGCCCAGGCCGGAGAAGATTTTGCGCAGAATAAAAACCAGCAGCGCAACCACCGCGACTCCCACAATGCCCAGCAGCACCGCCGGATGCTCGTGCGCAGTGTGCCGCAGGGTGTGCGCGATCTCCGGTCCGTAAAAGACCGTAATCAGCGCGCAGACCAGGAACTGGATGAACTTGCCTACGAAGATCGCCGTCGCAAACGGTAGCGGCTTCATCTCGAAGACACCGGCGGCAAACTCGAACAGCTTGATCGGCATGGGCGGCGGCATCATGGCCGGGATCATGATGGCCATGAACTCCTGGTTCTCGAACTTGTCGCGCAACCCCTCGTAACGCTCGCGGTTGATGCGCTTCAGCAGGAACAACTCCCCGCCGGCGCGCCCCACGTAGTACGGGATCAGGCTGCCGACAGCCGACGTAGCCGCCGCCATCAGGACGTAGAGCAGGAATTTCCTGTGGTCGTTGGCCACATACCCGATCACGACGCCATCCATCGTGGTAGGCAGAGGAAACAGCCCCGAGTCGATGAAGGCAAGTCCGCCCAGTCCCCAGACCCCCAGCGGCTTCAGGGTGGCCAGCAGAACAGCGTTGATCTTGTGCAGCACAACAATCGGGTGAATAGTCACAACGGTTCGATTCTACGTGGCCCCCTTCCAGTTGTCAGTTCCTGGCCCGCAGCCAACCTCGCTTGCGGTCATCGGGAGCACCAACGCGAAGCCCAATACAAGTCACGAAGTGACCGCCGCCCGCGCAGGCGTCCGTCCGGCAGGACGACCTATGTATCAGTGTCCCGTCCGGCCGGCGAGCAGATCGAGCGCATGCGGAAGCAGCGGCAGGATCGCCGCCAGCGACGTGGCCGCGCCGCGGGGCGAGCCGGGCAGATTCACAATCAGCGTTGCGCTGCCGTCGGCGTTCGACACGGTCCCGCAGACACCGCGGCCGAGCGCTGCCAGCGGCGTCTCGCGCAGGCCCTCGGCCCGCATGCGTTCTGCCAGGCCGTCGACCAGCCGGTCGCACACCATCCGCGTCGCCTCCGGAGTGACATCGCGCGCGGACAGGCCGGTGCCGCCGGTAGTGACGATCAGGCCCGCATTGGCCGCGTGCCGCCGCAGCGCCACGGCAATCCGCTCCACCTCGTCCGGAAGCGTCTCGGTGACCACCGCCGCCGCGCCTGCAGCGTCCAGAAGTTCCACCACCGCCGGACCGGAGCGGTCCTCGCGGGCGCCGTGAAAGCAGCCGTCGCTGATGGTGAGCACCACCACGCGCGTGTCGGCAGGGAACTGCACCTCCGCCCCCGGATTTTTCGTCGATTCCGCCATCACCCCGCCAGTGTACGTCGATTCGGCGCCGAACTCTGTTCGCGACCATCGGGAGCGCCACGCGAAGCCCAATACGCGTCACGAAGTGACCTACTTGGTCTCGAAGGTACTGCTGACAACGCCCATGGGATGCGGGTTGACCACCCACGCGCCGATGGGGCGCTGCTGCCCGCAGTCCAGGCAGGTGGAGTTGGCAAACTGCGTCCCGCAGTGCGGGCACACTCCGCCAGTCTCGAAGGTGTCGAGCATCTGCTGGCAGTTGCCGCACCTCCAGTACGCTCCGATGGGAGGAGCCGTGCGGCAACTGGGGCACGCGAACCCCGCGCGGCGAGGCAGCTTCGCGAACCGCAGCATCTTCCGCGCGCTCTGCAGGCCGCTCCAGCAGTTCAGCAGCAGGAAGACGCTGATGGCCACCGTCCAGATGGAGCGCATGTAGACGGCCGCGGCCACCAACGCCACGATGCCGACAAATCCAAGGACCGTAGCCACCATCAGGCTGCGGCCGCGCCCCAGCACAAACCACAGCAGCGAGCGCAGAATCTGGCCGCCATCGAGTGGATAGACGGGCAGCATGTTGAACACCAGCAGGCCGAGGTCGATGTACAGAACGGAATTCAGGAACGTGTCCAGGTCGGGCATCGACAGCGCCCATCCCTGCGACTTGCTAAGCACAACCAAACCGAACAACATCGGTGCCAGCGCGACGTTCACCAGCGGTCCCGCCGCGATGCTCCACAGCATGGCGCCCGGCCGCTGCGGCGGGTTCACATAGGCCACGCCGCCGAACGGCCACAGCAGAATCTGGTTCGCGGTGCCGCCCACTGACCGGCAAGCCAGCGCATGGCCGAACTCATGCGTCAGCACAATCAGGAACAGCGTCAGGTACTCCAGCACGCTCCACACCATCGACGTGTAGCGGCCACTCTGGCCCTGAATCTCCCAGATCGCCACCAGAAACCACGACCAGTGCAGATACAGATCCACTCCGGCAAGGCGAAACAGATGAATTGAACCCCGGCGTCCACTCGGCATGGGTGTTAGATTACTGCATTCGGAATCGCTTGCCGAATCGTTTGCCGCCTACTAGGGCAGTAGCCCGAGCGCCGCGACGCTGACCGTGCAGCCGTTGCAAGGCTGCGGCTGCTGCGCCTGGAGGCGCGCCATCTCCGCCGCCATCTCCTTCTCCTCCGGCTTGCGATGCGTCGTCTTCAGGAACGCATCGTATTGCCGCATCACGCCCAGTTGGAGAGCCACCTGCATCGGCTGCGGCAGGTCGGTCCGGCTGCGCATCAGGTGCAGCGCCGCGCCCATCGCCCGGTCGGCGTCGTCCGGCGCGCCGGCCTTCCACTGGTCGAACCCACGTGCCTGCCATACCGCCACCATGTCGATCGAATCCGGCCGCAGATGAGCCTGGGCCACAAACATCGCCCGGTCTACATCGCTGAGCGCTTCGCCGCACCGGCCCAAGTCGCAGATCGCATAGCTGTGGGCCAGATATGCAGCCACCAACTCCCCTGGATCCGGCTGGTCCAGTGACTGCATCTCCGTCAACCCTTCCGTCGATTCCGCTTCGGCTTCGCGGAAGCGATGTTCGTTCAACTGCAGCAACGCAATCGACACATGCAGCGCGGCCGTGTGCAGTTGATTCCCCAGCCGCTGGTAGATTGCCAGCGATTTCCGCAGATCATCGTCCGCATCGTTCAGGCGCCCCGTCTGAAGATAGAGCGACCCCAAGCCGTCCAGCGCATCCGCATACTGCGGCTGGGTGGCCGGCGTATCCAGCAAACGCAGCGAGCGCGCAAACGCATCCTCCGCCTGCGCGGGCTCGTGCGTATCCTGATAGCGGTTGCCGAGGCGGATCCACAGGCCGCCAACTTCGGCCGCACCGGCGTGCTGCTGCTCGGCGGTCTTGATCTGCGTGCGCAGCATTTCAATGCGCTCGATGTAGGCCTGGGTACCCTGGGCTGGAACCGATGCGGCGATCGAGCCCGCAACCGCAAGCACGCACAGGCTGCGCACCGAAGACACTACGTAACGCCGGAATCCGTCGAAAGCTGTCATGGCAAATCCTCCTCGTACCCTATGTAGCATTCGGTATAGCAACTGGTCAAGTAGCATGCTACACAGGCCAAAAATGACCGCACTCGGCCCACGCCGCGATCAACCGTGGTTCTCCATCAGTCCAGGTTGAAAGCAGCGGCTTCCATCCACTCCGCTATGAAAACTGGCTGTGCGACGCCGAGGGCGCATCGTCCTTGCCGTCCCGGGCAAGTCCTTGCGTCATGCACCTACAACGCAGCTGTGTTGACTCGGTTAACGAGGCCACACGCAAATCCGTTCGCAAAATTTCGAGAAAATATTGCGTTAACCAACCGCCGCGGCGTTCGTTGTATGGGCATCAGGAGAACTTCACGCCTGGCTCATGCAAAGGACTCTTCCGCAATGCGCATCCCTCACTGGTCTTCCCAGGTAGCTTCCGTTGTCATTCTCTCGGTTCTGCTTGTGCCCGCCGCGCACATCGCATGGTCGCAACCGGGCGGCACAAGGTCGCCGGCCCCCGTCGCCGCTGTGACTCCGCCCACCGACGAAGAGCTGACCACCACGCGCGAGCAACTGCTCGCCTTGCTGCGGACGACCCCCACGCTCACGCAGGTTCTCGAAACCGATCCCTCGCTGCTCGCCGATCAGGACTACGTAGCCCGCAACAATCCGCAGCTCGCGCAGTACCTGACACAGCATCCGGAGATCTCGCGCAACCCGGACTTTTATCTCTTCGCCAATCTCCCCGGGCAGCGGGGCCGCCGCGTAGACAGCCTGCACCGCCGCATCAACGGCAACGAGCCGCGCGACGAGGAAGCTCAGAATGCAGAGATGCGCCGGCAGTTCCTGATGAATACCGTGCTGGCAATCATCTTTATTGCCGGCATGGGCGCCCTGCTGTGGCTCATCCGCATCCTGCTGGAGAATCGCCGCTGGACCCGCGTCTTCCGCCTGCAGAGCGAGATCCACTCGAAGCTGATCGACCGCTTCGCCAGCAACCAGGAACTCCTCCACTACATGGAGACCGAGCCCGGCAAGCGTTTTCTCGAAGCCGCGCCCATCCCCGTCGCGTTCGAGCGCGATCAACGTCTTCCCGGCGGCCTGACCCGCATCCTGGCCCCGCTGCAGATCGGCATTGTGCTCTTGTTCCTCGGCCTCGGTCTGTTTCTGATTCATCCGCTCTTCATCGTCGGCATCGTCGCGCTGATGCTCGGTCTCGGGTTTATCATTTCAACCATCGCCTCCTGGCGCATCAGCGAGCGGCTCGGTCTCCTTCCGAATCGCCCGGCTCCGACCGATGACCTGTCCAACCCGCAGTGAATCAACCGCAGGACCGCAAGCAAGCGAGGGACCGCAGGATGAACTGGGAAGACGCCATTCCGAGCATCGCCATCGCCCAGGCGGCCCGCGTCACGGAGCCGGCCATGGACAGCGATCAATTCGCGGCATTCTACGAGCGGTCGGCGAAGCCCCTGTGGGCCTACCTCGCCCGAGCTTCCGGCAACGCCGCGCTGGCCGACGACCTGATGCAGGAGAGCTACGTGCGCTTTCTGTGCGCGGGCTTTCCCGGCGACGGCGAAGTGGCCAGCCGCCGCTACCTCTTTCGCATCGCCAGCAACCTGCTGCGCGATCACTGGCGCCGGCCGCGGGCTCTGCCGCTTGACGAACTGCCCGAGGACCGTTCCGCCGCACGCGACACCTCCGCGCAGACCGAGTCCCGGCTGATGCTCTCGCCCGCGCTGGCCAAAATGCGTCCGCGCGACCGGCAGCTGCTGTGGCTTGCCCATGCGGAGAACTACTCGCACCGCGAGATTGCCGAGATTACCGGCATCGCGTCGCCCAGCATCCGGCTGCTGCTGTTCCGCGCGCGGCGCGAGATGGCGCGCCTCCTGGGAAAGGAGCGCGCATGAGCTGCTCCCGGCTCGACGAAGTCCGCCAGGCCCTGACCGCAGGCCAATGGCCGCAGGCCTCGGCACCCGAACTGCGCGCCCATGTAGAGACGTGCGCCCGCTGCTCGCAGGAAGTCCTGATCACGCAACACCTCCAGCTTGCCCGCGCTGAGGCGGTCGCCTCCGCACACCCGGGCACGCCCAGCCTGCTGTGGCTGCGCGCCCAGGCCCGGCGCAGAACGGCTGCCCTGGAACGCGCCGGCCGTCCACTGGCCGCGGCGCAGATCTTCGCGCTGGTCCTGGTGGCGGCCACCGTCCTTGGGATGGTTGCCTCACACTGGCGCGGCCTTGTCGACCACGCCCTTTCTGCCGAAGGCGCCCCAACCTTCTCGCTCACCGCCCTGGTTGGCGACTGGGGCATGGTTCCGCTGCTGGTGGCCTTCGCCGCGATCACCACGCTGGGTGGCGTGGTTGTGTATCTATCTGCGGAGCGCCCGTAGTCGGTTCCGCCTCATCCTTTGTTTTGCGCGCCTTGCAGCCGGAAGACCATGACGCCCGCCCCCGGCCCCTGGTCCCGTGTCAATTCTCGCCCTTACATGTCTCACTTCCGCGCAAGTCTCCTAATCCGCGTTAGTCTGCGGCCGCACCACCGCATGCCCCATCGTGAAACGCAGCAAAAGATGAGAAAATAAAAGACGCGCGAAGCTCCCGGCAGTTTTCGGGGTCTGTATTAAAGCAGGGGCCGGATCTTTTCGCGCCACGCCGACTTTGAGCCGTCCAATACAACAAGATCAACGATGCCTATCCTAGAGCTGTTCCCGAAGCCGGCCCAGAGCAGCGACCCGACAGAGACAGGGGATACGACTAGTACCCCGACGCCAGGTTCCGCTGCGAACCCGCCCGGTGCGCCGGCGGCCAGGGCCACCACGGGTCTCCCTGCCGACAAGCCGCCGGTGAAGGTGCGCATTGGCCGTTTTGGCGAACTCGAGGAGCATGAGCTTATCCACCTGCTGGATACGCTGGACGATGAGCGTTCGCGCGCCCGGTTCCGCGAGTCCATTTACATCTCCGTCATCATCTGGCTGGCCATTGGGTGGTTCCTCTTCTATGGCCCGCGCGTGCTCTTCCACATGCCGCAGTACCGCGATCCCATCGCCCTGATGAAGCAGCACGACCAGGAACTGACGCTGAATGTGCCCGTGCCGCGGCCGGTGCCCAAGGTCCAGCCCAAGATCGACACCAAGACTATGGAGCAGTTGCGCAGGATGGAGGAGTTGCAGCGGCTAGCCCACCCGATGCCGCAGCCGCCCACGCCGCAGCCGGAGCAGCAGCCTCCGCCGCAGCCGGAGGCGCACAATACCGCGCCGCCGGTCCCGCTGCCGGCCATGCCGCTGCCCGCCGCACCCAAGCCTTCGCCGTCCATTGAGCCGGCGCTGCCCGCCGCGCCCAGGCCGAACATTGCCGACAACTCGCAGTCGCCTGCGGACGCCATTCGCAACGCCGCGCGTGGAGGCTTCAGACAGGGTGGCCCCGAGATCGCCGCGCCCTCCGGTGGAGGCCCACTGGGCGGTGCCGTGCAGGTGCTCTCCGACACCCAGGGCGTCGACTTTTCCGCCTACCTGCGGCGCCTGCTCAGCGATACCAAGCGCAACTGGCTGCCGCTGATTCCGGAAGAGGCCCAGCCGCCCATTCTGAAGAAGGGCATCACCTGGATTCGCTTCACCATCCTGCCCAATGGCGAGATTGGAGCGATGACGCTGGAAGGTCCCTCGGGCGATACGGCGCTCGACCACGCCGCGTGGAACGCGATCACCAGCGAAGGCCAGTACCCGCCGCTGCCCACGCAGTTCCACGGCCCCAACCTGACGCTGCGGCTCGGCTTCTACTGCAACACGCCGATCCAGCAGTAAGCCCCCATGCCTTCTCCTCCGCCCGACCCACGCGCCGCAAGCTCTGCTCCAGAACACCACGAACGCCGCCGCCAGGTGCGCGGGCTGTTGCTGCTCGCCATCGCCGCGATCGTCTTCGCCATCCTGCGCGCCGGAGTGCATCGCGTGTTCACCGTCGGCTGGTGGCGGCTTTGGTAGCTTACGAACGTACAGCATCATGCATCGCCGCCGGGCTCAGCCTTGCTTAAGGGCACGGCTTCAGCCGTGCCGTAAACTGCCCGTTAAGACTGAAGGGCTTTAGCCCCTGAGGTCACGTCTTCCCCAAACCGCTATATGTCCACAACCAGCACATCAGACTCGCTGTCACCCTTGATCGTCGTCGCCGGCCCAACCGCCAGCGGCAAGACCGCCCTTGCGCTGGCGCTGGCCGAAGAGTTCGGTGGCGAAATCGTCAGCTGCGACTCGGTCGCGGTGTATCGCGGCATGGAGATCGGCACCGCCAAACCGACGCTGGACGAACGAGCGCGCGTACCGCATCACCTCATCGACGTCTTCGCGCCCGACGAACCCTGCACCGCCGGCGACTACTCCCGCCTGGCCCGCGAAGCCATCACCGGCATCACCCAACGCAACCGCCTGCCGATTGTCGCCGGCGGAACCGGCCTCTACCTGCGGGCGCTGCTGGACGGACTCTTCCCCGCGCCGCAGCGGCATGAACCGCTGCGCGAAAAACTCCGCGCCCGCGCCGCAGAAAAGAGTCCCGCACACCTGCACCGCATCCTGACCCGCCTCGACCCGGCCGCCGCCGCGCTGATCCACGCCAACGACTCGCCCAAGGTGATTCGCGCGATCGAGGTAACTCTGGCCGCGCGGCAGCCTATCACAGCGCAGTGGGAGCAGCCGCGCGATCCGCTGGCCGGTTTTCGCGTCCTCAAACTCGGCCTCAATCCGCTTCGCGCAGAACTCTACGCCCGCATCAACCGCCGCGCCTACGAAATGTTCTTGAGCGGTCTGGTCGAAGAGACCACCCAACTGGTCGAGACCTACGGCTTCGACTGCCGTCCGCTGACGTCGCTGGGCTACGCGCAGGCAGTCGCCGTCCTGCGTAACGAGATCACCCGCGAAGAAGCCATCGCGCTAGCCGCGCAGGGCCATCGCAACTACGCCAAGCGCCAGCTCACGTGGTTTCGCAAAGATCCGCAGATTCAGTGGCTCGCCAGCTTCGGAAGTGACGGAGAAGCGATCGCGCAGGCCAAAGTCCTCGTCGCCCGGCACCTTAAACCTCGTTAAGCTCGGGGTTTGCCACACTGCTTCAAGCAAATTGCGCCTCATCAAAACACATCCCGCGGATGCACCGGCAATTCATCGCCTCTTGGCGGTAGGCTGGCACAATCGTTTTCACGTTCCACTCGAGGAGAAAACACCATGAGCATGTTCACCACCAAAGACGGCACCGATCTCTATTACAAAGACTGGGGCTCAGGACAACCGGTAGTCTTCAGCCACGGCTGGCCCTTGTCCGCCGACGCGTTTGAAGATCAGATGAACTTCCTCGCCAGCCAGGGCTTCCGCTGTATCGCGCACGACCGCCGCGGCCATGGCCGCTCCAGCCAGCCGTGGAACGGCAACGACCTCGACACTTACGCCGACGATCTCGCGGAGCTGGTTCAGTTCCTCAACCTCACCAACGCGATTCACGTGGGCCACTCCACCGGCGGCGGCGAGGTGGCGCGCTACATTGGCCGCCACGGAACCAGGCGTGTTGCCAAGGCGGTCCTCATCAGTGCCATTCCGCCGCTGATGCTCAAAACTCCCACCAACCCCGCCGGTCTGCCCATGGAGGTCTTCGATGGCCTCCGCGCGTCGGTGCAGGCCGACCGCTCGCAGTTCTTTACCGACCTCAGCGCTCCCTTCTATGGCGCCAACCGTCCCGGCAATAAGGTCTCCGATGGCCTCCGCCACTCCTTCTGGCTGCAAGGCATGCTCTGCGGATACCCCGCCGCCTACTACTGCATCAAGGCTTTCTCTGAGTCCGACTGCACCGAGGACCTGAAGAAGTTCGACGTGCCCACGCTGATCATGCACGGCGACGACGACCAGATCGTCCCCATCGTTGCTGCCGGCATGCTCTCCTCGAAGATCGTGAAGGGCTCCGAATTCAAGATCTACAAGGGCGCGCCGCACGGCATGTGCTCCACGCTGAAAGACGAGATCAACGCTGACCTGCTCGCCTTCTGCAAGAAGCAGGCCGCATCCAAAGCCGCCTGAACCGGCGACACACACTCCAGAACAGCAGCAAGGCCCAGCCATCGCGCCGGGCCTTTTTGCTACGTTCGCGCCGCTGCTTCTGAAGCGGGATGCGTCAATTCGCAGGCGGCTTCTGCAACGTGTGAATATACGCCACCACAGACGCAATCTGATCGTCGGTCAGCTTCTTCGCAAACGATGGCATCTTCTTTTTCCCGCTCTTCACCACCGCGATCAGATCCGCTTCCGGCATCTTCATCACCTCCGGATTGCTGAACTGCGCAGCGTGGGTCATCTTGCCGTCGAAAGTATGACTCATGCCGTCCTCGCCGTGGCACCGCGAGCACTTCGCCTTATAAATCGCCCCCCCGTCATCCTGGGCCATCGCCGGCACAACCAGCATTGCCGCCAGACACACCATCGCCGCAAACTTCCAATTTGCCATCACCAAACCAACCCCCCAAGTTTTTTGACCGGCAGATTTCCATCCTTACATATCCACCGCGCCCGGCTAGCACAAGGCCAAAAAGAAAAAGGCCCAACCTCCGCGCTGGGCCTTTCTTCGTACTTCTCCACACTTCCCGAACGTTGAAGCACGAACCTCGAACCTATCCCTGCAGCGTCAGATCGTCCGCCAGCTTGAAGTGCACAATCGACTCCGCCGGAATATCGAGGTCGCGGTTGCCGGTGAGCCCAGCCGCCGCCGTGCCTGCGCCGCCGCCGGCCAGCCCGCCGATCAGCAGTCCAGTACCGCCCGAGGCCACGCCGCCGATCAGCATCCCCAGCCCGGAGCCGCCGCCAATCATCGCCGCCGAGCGTTTGCCCTTGCCCTTCTTGGTTTCGCGCAGATCATGCGTCTCCAGCGGATACTGCGTCCCATTCAGCGTCAGCGTCGTCAGCCGCAGTTCCAGAACCGACCGCCCTTTGAAGTGTCCCCTGCGGTGCGACTCATCCACTATGCCGGCAACCGGTGTGCCCTTGGGCAGAACCACCCGCCCGGTCGAGTCGGTCCACGGCTCTACCACTTCGCCGTCAAAACGCGATCCCGCCGGCGTGTGCTTTACGCTAATGCTTTGATTGATGCGGATGGCCAGCTCCGACCCGGCCGGAATATTGATGTCCGCGGGCCGCACTGCCGGCGGCGCGTTTGGCGCAGGCTGCGGCTGCCCTTGCGCGGCAGTCCCGTTCGGCTGGTAGTACACACCCTCCGCCGGCGGAGGAGTTCCTGCTGGCACAGATGAAGCGGGCTGCGTCGTAGTCGTGACCGTCTCGCCCGTCTGTCCCTGGGCCGACGGCTGTATTGTCGTGGTTGTGGTGTTTCCGTTCTTGTCCACCACGACCACCTGCTGCGGCTGCCCGGTGGCCGCAGCCTGCTTCTTGGCCGCCTCAATCGCCTTATCCTGTTTCGACGCGCAACCCGCCAGCAGCATTACCACCAGCGCTAGCGCCCCCGCCGTCTTCAACATCGTCGACCGGTTCCATCCCTCAGCATTCATCATGTTGATTGGTCCCCTTTCTCGTTCCTGCCGCGCACCCTTTATGTTTCACGCACGCTGCGCCATTTGATCCCGGGTCACAGGAGTATCCCGAATAAGATGCGCGATTCGGCCACAAAGCCGCCTAAGGCTACATTGCAATGCAAAAGCTTACGAATATTTTTCAACCGGATCGGCCTGATCCGGAGCTCCGCCACTCGCGTAGAATCGCAGGGGTCACTCCATCGCGCAGGTGCATTCGCTATGTCGACGTGGGCTCCTGCCAATCCAATCCCTGAGTCAGACTCACCGAACACTGTGCCGCCTATCACGCCCCGCTGGTCTCCCTCCGCGCGCATCGCTTTCCGCTTCGCCTTCTGCTACCTGGGCGGCTTTTGCATCTTCAATGGCAACGCGACCATCTTCGATGCTCTCCCGGTGATCGGCCGTCCGATTCAGTACTTTCTCGCCGAGGCTTTCGCGCTGCCCGCCCAATTCCTCGCGCAGCATCTGTTTCACGTCGCACCACCCGGCAACCGATTGCACGCCACCGGTTCCGGCGACACCGCCATCATCTGGATCTCGCTGCTGATCCTGCTCTGCCTGTCGATCGTGGCAACCGCGATCTGGACAGCCCTCGACCGCCGCCGCCCGAACTACCGCACACTCTCCGCCTGGCTCCGCTTCCTCGCCCGGCTCACCGTGGCTATGGGCATGGTCGTCTACGGCATGAACAAAGTTTTCCCCATGCAGATGTCGCCGCCCACCGTCTCGGATCTGTCGCTGCCACTGGGCA
>Ga0206805_1073_pt1 | contig 20383 bp, 14 predicted proteins | sample Alteio_BWOrgCont_59_FD_152890 | JGI IMG/M metagenome (GOLD analysis project Ga0206805, IMG submission 152890) | Enriched cells from forest soil in Barre Woods Harvard Forest LTER site, Petersham, Massachusetts, United States -... | ecosystem: Environmental > Terrestrial > Soil > Temperate forest >... | reverse complement strand
CTCCATCGTGATTGCCTCACTCCTTAACTCCGGAACATACATGCAGCAATTAACAGGATTCATATAAAGCTGCCGGTCATCAAGATAGGTAGAACCCGCATTCAAATCTGCAGCATAATAACTATAAAAAACATGTATTTCCTTACAATTCGCAGTCTCAACTTCCCATAAGTTTTTATTAACCTTATGATATGAAAGTATCTCGCCTTTTTCATTAACCGCCTTCCAATTACGTACATTTCCTGCAAAATTCCCTAACTCATATCGTCCTGGTCTCCATACAGGGCATTGTATATTTGTTTTATCCCCTGAAACGTTGGCAATTATTTCTATATTTATAAAATGCTGGTGATGTGGTGAATAAGAGACTATATATTTCATTAATCAGGAATTATGAATTAGGGATTAAAAGATGGCACCTATTTTTTTTAATCGCCAAAGGTATAGAAGATAGCTATTAACTGTAGGTTATGAAATTATAAACTATGAACAGCCTACTGTTAACCGTTATTCTTTAGGCCTCTGAAGGCCCATTTCTATGCCCTTCTCCAACATGAATTGATATACTGCATCACGCTCATTAGGAACAATTCCATCGAGCACTGCCTCACGAATCGCGTTTTTAAGAATACCTACCTGCAATGAAGGGCCTATGTCAAATGCTTTCATAATATCTTCGCCTGTAACAGGAGGTTGCCAGTTGCGCAGATGATCCTTCTCCTCTACCTCTTTCAACTTGCGCTGCACCAACTCAAAATTGGTTTTATATTTTTTAACCTTAGCAAAATTCTTAGTAGTAATATCAGCTTGGCAGAGCAACATTAAATCATCAATATCGTCCCCTGCATCGGCAAGCAGACGACGCACAGCCGAATCAGTCACCACTTCCTGTGCCAACACAATAGGCCGCAAGTGAAGCAACACAAGCTTCTGCACGTATTTCATTTTTTCATTTTGCGGCAATTTCAGATCAGCGAATATTTTAGGAACCATACGGGCGCCTTTATCTTCGTGCCCATGAAATGTCCATCCTGCTTTATTATCGAAACGCTTAGTTAAGGGTTTTGCAATATCATGGAGCACTGCAGCCCAACGTAACCACAAATCTTTTGTGCGCAATGAAAGGTTATCCAACACTTGTAACGTGTGATAAAAATTATCTTTATGACTTTGTACCCCCACACTATCTACTCCTTGCAGGGCAACCATTTCAGGGAAAATAATGTGCAATAAACCCGAATCAAACAAAAGGCTAAATCCAACCGAGGGTATATCGGAAAGAATGATTTTGTTTAACTCATCAGTAATACGTTCTTTGGAAATGATTTTAATTCGCTCTTTATTTCTGCAAATAGAATCGAATGATTCTTTTTCAATATCAAATCCCAACTGCGATGCAAACCTGATGGCGCGCATCATGCGCAAAGGGTCGTCGCTATAGGTAATATCCGGATCAAGTGGAGTGCGTATAATGCGATTTTCCAAATCATTTATCCCACCAAAAGAATCAACCAATACACCATAATTATTTTTGCTGAGACCAATGGCAAGCGCATTAATGGTGAAGTCCCTGCGTTTCTGGTCATCATCCAGGGTGCCATCTTCCACCAGTGGTTTGCGGGAGTCGCTACGGTACGATTCCTTTCTTGCTCCTACAAATTCAATGTTATACTCTTCGTATACTATTTGCGCCGTACCAAAATTCTTGTATACATTTACTTTGCGATCGCCTAAGCGCTTGGCTACTTCCAATGCCAGTTCAATTCCTTTTCCGATAGCAACTATATCAATATCTTTACAAGGACGATATAAATAAAAATCGCGCACATATCCACCTACTGCATACGCATCTACACCAAGCGCATCAGCAGCTTCGGCAATTATTTTAAAAACAGGAAGGGTTATGGCCTGCCTGCTAATTGCGTCTATTTCTGTTTTATTCATTTATCTTATTATCTCAATAGCCCCGTTCATTCCAAGTTTAATAATCCGGGAAGGCTTGCTTTTTGTGTGCTCCGATTGTCTTAAAGGTACTATATAATCAACTTGGTTTTTTATTTCATCGCTAATTTCGTCAAAATAAACAGGCGCAGGTTTTCCACTTATATTGGCTGATGTAGATACCAAGGGCTTCCGCAAATTACGGATAAGCATTTCACAAAATTCATCTTTCACTACCCGTATGGCAATACTGCCATCCTCTGCAATTAATGGAGCGGCTATCCGTTTCGCATTGGGATAAATAATAGTCAACGGGGTTTCTGCATATTCAACTAGATCCTTTGCTACATCAGGCACATCGGCATAGAATTCCAGTTGAGCCATACTTGCAACCAGGATAATCATACTTTTTGCCGGAGGACGGTTTTTTATTTCAAATATGCGCTTCACAGCCAAATTATTGATAGCATCGCACCCTATTCCCCATATTGTATCTGTGGGATAGAGAATCGTTCCACCTTTTGTGAGGCAGGCCTGAGCTGCTTTAAGAATTTGATGATCCATTTAAATTATGACTTAATGGGATACCAATTTTTGCAACCTGATTAAATAATCGGCAGGAACCTGTACTTTATTTTGGGTTGCCTTTACAGCATAATTCAATGCATTTTTTTCATCTCGCAGTTTATCATACGCTATTGAAAGATTATACATAGCTGTTCCATTATCAGGTTGCAATTCTAATAGATACAGATAATCATGCGTAGCTGCTTCGGGGTTTCCTCCATCCAATAGGGCATTTCCTCTTTGCAAATAAAAAGATAGTTCCTTAGGTTCGCGCATTATCAGCTTATTATAATCATTTACTGCATCTTTAAATTGCTCCAATTGCGTCAACATTCCAGCTCGCTGCTCCAATGCTAAGTTTTTCGTTGTATCTAGCAAATAGGCTTTATTAAAGTCTTTCAGTGCAAGATCAAATTTACCCATGTTGGCATAGGTAATAGCACGGTTAGTATAAATAGAGGCATTAGTACTATCGTATTCTATTGCTTTCGAAAAACAATAGAGTGAAGAATCGTACTGATGATGCAAGCCGTAAATCATAGCCAGGTTACGGTACACACCATCATCTTTCATTCCCAGCCTGGCAAGGAGCGAATATTCGGGGTACGATTTTTCATACTTGCCACTATCAACAAAATAGTTACCCAGATTTAAATAGGGTAGTTGTGAATGCATGTCGCTTTTCACAATCACATCGCTCCAAAATGTTTCCGGGTTATGCCACACTTTGGTGCGTGCTTCACAAAGCACAGCAAACATAACAGAAAGGGCTGCCAGCAATCCAATAAGCCAGTTTTTAATCGCGGGAATAGCGATCATGCATTCGTTGGCTAAATATATAATTGCAAATACGGGACCGAAGTAAGCCGTGTAAGTGTAGCGGTCTGCTATAATGGCATCGCCGCAGGAAATAAATTGCAACACAAAAACCACATTCAAAAAATAAAAGCTTAATCCAAATAAGGTTACACGGAAAAGCGCATCCATTTTCTTCCATTTAAAATAGAACGGAACTGCCCAAAGTAATAAGGTAGCAATAGGCATGATGTAAAACAACATGGGCAATGTTACCCCGGGCTGTAAATTCGGATAGGGTGCAAATGCATTCAGATGGACCGGGTAAAATAAGCGCACCAGGTACATGTTAAAACCGTAGAATGTAAATAATATCCGATCTGGCAGATTGATAGTGTGGAAATCGGCAACAGCCCCGCTCTCTTTTTGAATGCGGTATGCCACCAAGCCAAAAAATATGGAACAGGCCAGAAAGAGCATTTTTTCAGTGATGATTTTCCGCTCCCATTTTCTTCCCAATAAAAAATCAATAGTGAACATGATAAGTGGGAACGACACCGCCATTGGCTTGGAAAGACAGGACAGGAGAAACAACAAGAAAGTAATACCATACCAGCCATTAGTCGAGACTTTTATACCAAGTATGGTAGATGTTTTATTTTCCGTGTATCGCAGGTAAGCAATTAACCCTAACAAATAAAAGAATGCATACAACACATCTTTGCGTTCCGATACCCACGATATAGATTCAACGTGCATAGGATGCACAGCAAACCATAGGGCACAAAAACTGGCAATGAAAAGTTTATGTTTAGCCGCTTGCGGGCTGTAGGATACTATTCTCTCGCAAAGCTTTGTAACCAATAAAAACACCAATATAATATTGGCCATGTGAATGAATATATTAGTAAGGTAATATAACGGCGGAGAATTATGCGAAAAATGCCAATTGATTGCTAACGAAAGCATGGTAAGCGGATGATAATTGCTGGGCGTAATGCTGTGAAACAATATCATCTTTAAGTTTTCCCAGGTAAGATTTTTTAGATATTTATTACCAAATACGTAGAGGCCATCATCCCAATTAAGGAACTGGTTATGCAGTGAATAATGGTAACACCAGAATGTGAGAATTAATATCCCTGCAACAATACCGTACTTCAACTCCTTGCTGCTTGATGAAAAGTTAAAACTCTCACTTTTTTTAACAGGCAAAGTTGTTACTACTTTCGGTTTCTTTGCCGATACCTGTTTGTTATATTTTGGTTTGTTGGCGCTCATTTAAGTGTAGCCAGGTAATTATCGGGCAGCTTGTACCCGTTATTTTGAGCCATAGTAGCATATTGCACAGCATGTGCATTATCTTTCAGCGTATGGTAAGCGATAGACATATCGTACATGCATTCCCCATTTTTTGGAGAAAGTTGCAACATGTGCGTATAGTCCTGTATGGCCATTTGTGGATTCCCACCATCCAGATAAGTATTTCCTCGAAGCAGGTAATAGGAAGATTCTTCTGGCTTTTTCCGGATGAGGGTATTATAATCGACAAGCGCACCATTGTATTTTTTTAACTCGTAGGCAATGGCTGCAGCTTGTGCCAGGGTCGCATTTTGCGAAGTATCACATGAATAGGCTTTGGTAAAGTCCTTCAAGGCAAGATCCAGATTACCCAAATTTGCATACGTAATAGCACGGTTGGTATATACAGAAGCATCATTGCTATCGTGCTCCAACGCTTTGGAGAAGAAATAGAGGGAAGAATCAGGTTGTTTGCGCATACCATAAATCATAGCGAGGTTGCGGAACACAAGCGGATCCTTTGACCCTATCTTCACCAGGATAGCGTAATCTACATAAGCTTTATCGAATTTTGCACTATCAATATAATAGCTTGCCAGGTTGAAATAGGGCGTTTGAGGTTGTTGGTCTGCGGTCTTATTGATTACATCTGTCCACAACGTTTCCGGGTCATGCCATACTTTTGTCCGTTGCTCACTCAAATAAAACAGAATAGCACAAACGCAGGTTAGCAAAGTGGCTATGGCTACATGATATTTTTTATCTTTTTGCCAGAACCAGTGTGCAAAATAAATAACGGTAAATATGGGTCCGAAGTAGGCTATGTAACTGTATCTTTCAGAAATGATAGTCATTCCGGAAGAAAGAAACTGAAGCACAAAAACCAGGTTGGCAAAATAAAATCCAAGACCGAATAATACAACCCTGAAGAAGTTATTGTTTTTGCGGGTCAGATAGAGCGGGATGAAAACAATAGCTGCTGCGAATAAAGGAGCCACATAAAAAATGGAAGGCATCCGGTAATCGGAGGTAAGATTAGGAAAAGGATAAAAAGCATTCAGGGTAGCAGGATAAAAAGCTTTTACCATGTACATGGTAAAAGTATAGCAGGCTATCAGGAATTTTTGAAAAACCGTGTAACCATTGGTGAATGCAAGCGAATGAGTAGTACCTTGCATATAAATAGATTGTATTCCTGATAAAAATGCAATAACAAAAAACATCCATTTTTCTACCGTCAATTTCACTAACGCTTTTAACTTGCTCCGGAATAATGATCCGGGCAGGAGATTAAAAAGCCACTTGCAAAATATGTTATATAGTGTTTCTGTTCCGGGAGTGGTAAGTATAGATAGAGTATCACGTTTCAATAAGAAATCTACAGCAATCAGGGCAAAAGGAAACGAAACTGCCATAGGTTTGGAAAGCATGGAGAATATGAAAAACTCTACTACATAAAACATGCCCATTTGAGGACTTTTGTATTTTACTTCGGCAAGGATGGCCAAACTGAGTAATATGAAAGGAGTCAATAATATCAGCGGATCTGAAAGCATAAAGGTTTTGGTCACATCGAGGCTGAAATCTTTAAGGCCTATCATTCCCCACAGGCAAGCCAGTGCAAGTGCGCTATTTACATAAAGCATCCACCGGAATTTGGCACCCTGTATGTAACAGATATACATTATCAGTCCTGCAAAATAAAAGATGGCATACATTACATCCTTGCGTTCGGCAATCCACGCAACCGACTCCACGTGCATGGGATGTAAACCATGCAATAGCGCACCGATAGCAGCCAACCAGGGAATAAAAGGAATTTGCTTATACCCCACTTTAACCATAGCTTCCATTAAGGTCCTAATAAAATAAAATACCAGAACCGCGTTAATGATATGAAGCAGGATATTGGTAAAATAATATGCCCAGGGGTCGAGCTGTGAAAAGTGATAGTTCAGTGCCAATGATAACAAGGTAATAGGATGATAATAATTGAGCGTTATGTCCTTAAACAACATGTTATGAAAATTCTCTGCAGTAAAAGCCTTAATAAATCTATTTTTTGGGATATAAATCCAGTCGTCCCAATCGCTCAAAAACTGGTTATGCAATGCATAACGAAAGCAAATAAATATGATGATCGAAACACCCGCTAATAAAGCAATATCCCTGTCGCGGGAACTCATGGAAGACTGTTTTACCGCTGCTTGCTGTTTGGGTTTTACCGCAACTGCAGGGGCTTTTTTAGGTATATGTTTCCTGGGCTTATTCATGCCTTCACCAACCCTATTAATTTCCCGATTGTGCTGATTTTTGCAGCAGTTCTATATACCCATCGGGTAATTTATATCCATATTGCTTGGCTTTTTGGGCATACTCAATAGCTGTCTTGTATGATTTAAGCACCTTATTGGCAAATGAGAAATAATACCAGCATTCACCATCTTTCGGATCAGCATTTATAACTTTGCTAAAATCATCTGTGGCCGATTTCAAGTCTCCAATGTTTAATTCTGCTAATCCCCTGTTTTTATAATAACTCATATTGGTAGGGTCAATCCTGATAAGCTTATTAAAATCAACCAGGGAAGCTTTATAATTATGTAATCCATTCAGCAACAGGTAGCCCCTTACCTCAAGCAGGCGCTGATTGCTGGAATCAAGCAGGTAGGCATGATTATAATCTTCCAGGGCAAGACTGTCTTGCCCTACACGCGAATAGGTAATCCCCCTGTCAAGATAGGTATCAAAGCTTTTATTATTCAGGCTTAACGATTTGGTGTACTCTTCGAGTGATTTGGTCAAATTATTACGAATGGCCCATATATTTCCCAAATTGCTGTATACGCCGGCATCTTTACTTTTGGTTTCTTCAAGCACTTCGTAATTCATATAGGCGCTATCGTAATTGGGTGGATTTAAATCCTGCACAAAATAGTTGCCCAGGTTTTTATAAGAAGTTTCAACTCCCGGGTGAATATGAACCACAAATTGGGTACGGGTGGCATTATACACTGTATCAACCTTTGCAGGGTACTTGGCAATTACATCTTTCCATAAAGTCTCGGTATTATGCCACACTTGTGTACGTGCCTGGCACAAGTAGGCAAGCATGCAACAGAACGCCCCGACCAAAACCATAACAGGCGTTTTGAAGGATTGCGGCAGTTTGTTCAATAAAATATAAAGGAAACATACCAGCGCAAAAGTGACCCCGATATAAGCCGCATAGCTATACCTGTCTGCCATAATAGCAGGACCGGCAGATATATACTGTAGAATGAACATTACATTAAAAAAGTAATAACCAAAACCGAAGAGGACCATCCGGAAATAGTTTTCGCCTTTTTTATAAGCAAGGAAAACCAGTCCTGCTGTAATAGCAAGAGCGGCGAAAGGTGCCCCATAGTAATAAAAAGGAAGTATGTTATTATCGTTCAGCTCAGGGTATGGATAGTAAGAAGAAAGGTGTGTAGGAACAAAATATTTCCACAGATACATCAGGTAGTTGGTACCCACAAACGATATCTTTTGTATCTGTGTAAATACGGCAGAGTTAGTTATGGCTCCGCTTTTATCGGACGAGATATATGTCAATAATCCAAAAACAATAGATATGATGACAAAGGGTATTTTCTCAAGGAATAGCTTTAAGTCTATTTTGCGTTTCAGTAATATATCAAATGCAAAAAGCGATAAAGGAAATGTAACAGCCAGTGGCTTTGAAGAGAGTGCCAGAAAATAGAACAATGTCACAAGACCTAATTGTTTCCATTTATTTTCAAGCTCATATTTTACATACGCCATCAGGCCCAGTATATAAAAGAATAAATAAAGAACATCCTTACGTTCCGCAATCCATGAAACCGATTCTACATGCATGGGATGAATCCCGTGCAATAGGGCACAAAGACCTGCGAGATAGGGTATCCCATTAATTTTACCGTATCCTTTTTCCACCATGGCTTCCAATGTAGCGCGCGATAAAAAGAATATAAGGATGGTATTCAGTAAATGCAGAATAACATCGGTAGCGTAATATGATCCGGGGTTTGCCCCTGAAAAATGCCAGTTAATAGCCAGCGAAAGCATGGTAAGCGGATGATAATAGGCAATGCCGGCGGCCGTAAACAATATGGGTTTCAGATTGGCCGACAGGTTTTTGATATACACATTTTCATATATGTATAGCCCGTCATCCCAGTTGGTGAAATGGTTACTGAACGTGTAATGATAGCACCACAAAACCACCAGCAATATCCCTCCTAACAAGCCATAGTTAAGCCAGGGCGGGTATTCGGAACCAACCGCCGTTTTTACTTGTTGAACAGGCCTGCCAGCTTTTTGTACCGGTGGCTTTTGTTGTGGTTTATTATATTTTGATGGTTTATTACTCATTCAAGAGGCAAATTTAAATGTTCTCTCAAAAAAACAAGTTTTGTAAAGAATATTCACATAAAAATAATCTAAAAGGGTTTATCTGTTAGCCGTAGCTAAAATATCGGTAATAAAATACCTGTTTCCTACCATTTGTTCATATTCATGTTCAGCTTTGGGGTCGGTATATGTAATATCAAAACCCAATTCCTTCAACAGCAAAATAAATTTTTTAGGTTCAACACCGGCTTTTGATAATCCCCAAGGCCAGAATTCGGTTGTCAATACAAGATTCTTTTGCTTTTTAATAGTCTCTTTCATCCCATTAATAACGAAATAATCATAGCCTTCTGTATCTGTTTTTATAAGACTGATGGATTCCCCTTTGTTAAAATAATCATCCAGCGAAATGCAATCTATTTCGATAAAATTTTTGCCTTCGCCATTATCATACGTTTGGTGTTCAACATTCGAATCAAACTGGTATAGTTTTATTTTCCCTGTTTTGTCTGAAACAGCCGCATTATTTACAAAAACATTTTTAAGTTTACGGGTATTGGAAACCAAATGCCTGAAGTTGTCACGGTTAGGTTCGAATGCATGAACGCTTCCCTTCTCCCCCACTAGTTTGGAAAAAAGCACCGAATAAAACCCGATATTAGCTCCGACATCAACTACTGTCATCCCTGGTTTTACATATTTTTTCAGGAATTTGATCAACTCCTTGTCCCTGTATCGTTTCCATAAAAAATAAACCGGCTGATATAATGTGTACGCTTTCTTATAGGTCAATTCCCCCAACCGGAATATCTGATACTCCTTTTCTGTATACATCTATTACTTTATTGTTAATTTCACAAACATACTGAATAGTTGGTAATAAATGAAGTCACTATTAATTTACAGGTTAAATATGCCACTATTATTCGCCAGCGGCAAGCCTGGCCTTTAACAGGCGCATGTACTCGTCGGGAACCGCATACCTGGCATTTTGAGCCATTTGAGCATACTTGTAAGCATTATTGAAATCGCTGATACGATTATAGGAGATTGATAAATAGAACATACACTCCGAATCGTGGGGAGCTATAACCAGATTTTGTTTAAAATCATTCATTGCCGGTTCTACAGCCCCTTTATCGAATTCGGCTACCCCCCGGTAATGAAAATAGTCCGGATTAGTTGGGTTAATTTTAATAACCTGTGTGTAGTAGTTTATTGCACTGTCAAACTGGTGTGCATTCAAATAAGTATAGGCTATATTCCTAAATAATATCTCTGAATTCGGATTAATCTTAGCTGAAGTGCGATAATCTTTTATAGCTAAACCATATTGCCCCATGGCAGAATAGGTAATGGCACGGTCTAAATAAGTAAGGGCATCATTGCTGTCTATCTGCAAGGCTACACCATAGTATTCGAGCGATAACTTATATTGTTGTTTAGCTCCTAACAAAGTCCCCATATTGCAATACACCTGCGGATCACCTGTTTTTAAGTCAATAGCTTCCTTATAATTATCGTATGCCTTATCTAAGTCGCGATGCTCAAAATAATAATTGCCCAAATTGTTATAAGCTTTTACTATGCGATGCGGATATTGTTTGTTTACTTCTATCCAAAGGGTTTCTGAATCGTGCCATACAAGAGTTCTGCCGTAACACAACACAGAAAACAAAAGCATATATAATGATGTCCCGATAACTATTACTCTCTTAATTGATTTGCTTTGCTGGAAAAGTCTATAAGCAAAAATAGTGACTGGGAAGAATATGCCAAAGTAACATACATAGCTGTACCTTTCTGCCATAATATTAGGGCCCGCACCTATAATTTGCGAAATAATTATCATATTAAAAAAATAGAAGCCAAGTGCGAATAAAACCACTCTGAAATTATTTTCGCCTGAACGATAGGAAAAATAAACAGGTATAGCAACCACCAGTAAAGCAATAAGAGGTGAGATGTAGAAAATAAAAGGCAAGCTACCCGAAGATGACAATTCAGGGTAGGGATAGTAAGAGGTTTGGGCAATAGGTATAAATGCCTTCAACATATACATATAGAAGCCATAGGAAGCAAAAAGAAAACGGTGGAAAAAGCTATATACCTGGTGTTCCGCCACAGCGCCAGATGATTTTGTAGAAATATAAGTTGTTACTGCTGAAAATATGCCTATTACTATAAAAGGTAATTTCTCAAAAATGATGTTTTTTATAGGAGTAACCTTATCCCGCTTTAATAAAACATCCATAGCAAGCAGTGAGAACGGGAATACAATTGCCATTGGCTTGGAAAGGAGGGAGAGCAGAAAACAGCTAAAAACAGCTACAAGCCATCCATATTTATTTGCTTTGGCGCTTGCATAGCGGATGTATACTAGCATCCCGAGAAAATAGAAAAAGGCATACAGAACATCTTTCCGTTCAGCAATCCAGGAGACTGATTCCACGTGCATGGGATGTATGGCATAAGCCAGTGTATAAAAAAAGGCCAGCCACTTAAAAAGTGAAAAGTGGAAAGTGGAAAGTGGAAAAGCAAAATATTCTTTTTTCTGCATTTCTTTTAAAAGATTGAGTATTAAAAAGAATACCAGGAAGGAGTTGAGGATATGTATAACGATGTTGGTGAGGTAATACGAACGGGGCTCCAGCCCGAAAAAATGGTAATTTATGGCATAGGACAGCATATTCAGAGGCATATAATAATCTCCTGTTACATCATGAAACAGCATCATGCGCAGGTTATTACCTGAAAGGGATTTGATAAAAATATTCTGCGTAATAAGCCGTTGATCGTCCCAATTGGTAAATTGGTTCCCAAGAGAATAATGGTAACATATATAGGTAATGATGGCAATGCCCGCCAGCATCAAGCAATTGACCATTCTGTTATGGTCTGCAACAGGTGTTGCGGGCTTGAGGGAAGGGGTGCCTTTCATTAGATGGGATATAATATCGGCTTTTTACACCGGTACATGATAATCTCTCAACACTTCGTTCAGAGAGGTTTTTGTATCTGTACTTTCCTTGCGTTTACCAATAATAAGCGCACAGTTAACATGATAATTTCCCGCCGGAAATTTCTTTTCATACGAACCGGGGATAACTACCGACCGTGCCGGAACCATCCCTTTATACTCCACCGGTTTTTCCCCGCTTACATCAATTATCTTAGTCGATTGAGTCAATACCACATTGGCTCCCAACACGGCTTCTTTTTCAACCCTTACACCTTCTACTACTATGCAACGCGAGCCTACAAAACAATTATCTTCAATAATAACTGGGGCTGCCTGTGGCGGCTCCAACACCCCTCCTATTCCTACCCCTCCGCTTAAATGAACATTTTTACCGATTTGTGCACAAGATCCAACGGTGGCCCAGGTATCAATCATGGTTCCGCTATCTACATAAGCGCCTATATTTACATACGATGGCATCATGATCACGCCCGGGGCAAGATAAGAGCCATAGCGGGCAATACCATGCGGAACAACCCGTATCCCTTTCGATTCAAAATCTTTCTTCAGCGGAATCTTATCAAAAAACTCAATATCGCCCGCATTTATCTTTTGCGAGGTCTGAATAGGGAAATAGAGCAGTATGGCTTTCTTTACCCATTCATTTACTAACCAATCGTTTCCATTTCTTTCTGCCACCCTCAATTTGCCGTTATCCAGCATTTCAATTACGGCAAGAATGGTTTCCTTAACTTCCTTGTCTTTAAGTAATTCGCGGTTTTCCCAGGCTTTATTTATAATCTCAATTTCGTTGTTCATAGTTCATTTTTGGTGGGACAAAGATAGAAAATCGCTGTTTTCTTATCTCCGTTTCCCATTAACTTTGCATTTCATGAAAAGAATACTGGCCATAGATTATGGAACCAAGCGCACCGGGTTGGCTGTTACGGACACCTCACAAATAATTGCATCGGGATTAACTACGGTTGAAACTTCGCAGTTATTAGTGTTCCTTGACAATTACCTGGCAAAAGAACCCCTGGAGTGTCTTGTAATTGGAGACCCTAAAAACTTAGATAATACCCCTGCCCTAATCTCAGCGGCTATCAGCCAGTTCATTAAAAAACTGAAAACCAAGCATCCAGGCATCCTCATATACTCCATCGATGAACGGTTTACCTCAAAAATGGCATTTCAAGCTATGATAGATGGTGGAGTAAAGAAGAAAGACCGCAGGAATAAGGCCACTATCGACATGGTAAGCGCTGCTATTATCCTGCAATCGTTCATGGAAATGAAAAAAACGGGCAATCTTCCTGCCCCGGTTTAATTTCATTTAAAATTACTTATTAATTTTGGCAGCCTTAAACTAAAAGCCTAAGCCTTGAAGTATAAGTAAGCCAACCTGACTTATACTTTACGACTTAGTACTATCGATTAATACCATGATTCTACCAATAGTTGCATATGGAGACCCTGTTTTAAGAAAGAAAGCAGGAGATATTACCAAAGATTATCCCGGCCTGGCTCAACTTATTGCCAATATGTTCGAAACCATGAACAATGCCAAGGGCGTGGGCCTTGCAGCTCCGCAGGTGGGTGTTTCCATACGTTTGTTCATCATTGATGGCGCTCCCTATGTAGTAAGTGACGATGATGATGACGAAGAAGAGGATGAGGAAGATCTTAAAAATTTTAAAAAGATTTTTATCAATGCAGAGATTATAAAGGAAGAGGGGGAAAAGTGGAAATTTAACGAAGGCTGCCTAAGCATCCCCAATATTCGTGAGGATGTGGAAAGGCAACCCGAATTAAGGATTCGTTATGTAGATGAAAATTTTGTAAAGCACGAAGAAACCTATACCGGAATAAAGGCCCGTATCATACAACATGAATACGACCATATAGACGGGATACTATTTACTGACCGGATAAACCCCCTGCGCAAAAGGTTATTGAAAAGAAAGCTAACCGATATTTCTAAAGGCCTTGTGGATGTTAAATATAAAATGAAATTTCCTGTAAAAAAATAAAATATGAAAAAACAAATTAGTTGTCAGTCGTCAGTTATCAGTCGTCAGCCATTTTTTAATTTGGCTATGATTGTTGGATTAGTTATTGGCCTTTCCGGATGCGGAGGCGGAGTCAAAACAGGCAACCTGAGCCGCGAAGCTTGTTTAGATTCCATAAAAACTGTTGAAGCTAAATTAAAGACCATTCAAACCCCTGATGCCTTTGTATACAATCATGCTATTGCGACTTATATGAATTTTGCCAATAATTTCCCTAATGATTCCATGGCCCCATCCTGCCTGTTTGATGCCGCTAACATTTCTATGAGTTTGACTCAATATCAACGCGCACTTAACTTGTATGATACCATCACCATAAAATATCCCACCTTTAAAAGAACCGCCGATTGCATTTTTATTCGTGGGTTTATTTACGACGATAAATTGAAAGATACCGCTAAAGCACGGGCCATGTATCAGGAGGTTATTAATAAATACCCTCACGACAGCATTGCATCCCAGGCACGGGCTGCCCTTGCTATACTGGGCAAAAGCTACGATGAAATAATAAAAGAGTTTGAAGCAAAAAATAAGGACCAGAAAAAATCCTGATCCTTATTTGATATTCTCCACTTAGTGAGATAGAGAACATAGAATAGCTTAATTTATTTTTGCAACAACATCTTTTTGGTATCTATTACTGCGCCATTTACAATAAGGCTGTAAGAATAAATTCCATTACTCAAATTATCGGGTGTGGTGTTTAATGTACCATTACCCGTTTGGCTAAGCTGCACTGTTTTTATCGTATTGCCATACGTATCGTAGAAGATAATGGAGGCTCCCATAGTACCTTCGGGTAAATAATAATTAATCTTAGTGCCTGAACTGAATGGATTCGGGGCATTTTGATACAGCAATGGTGTACCTATTGACGTCGATAGGGTTATATCCTGAGTGTTAAGAGACGGATTAGTATTATTGTTTGAAGTTCCATCTCCATTGCCATGTGGGCCAGTTACGCCTTGTCCACCAGATGTGCCGCAAAGCTGGTTGAGGCAGGTTTGAATACTTTTAAGCGTAGTACGAAGGCTATCTAAGGTAGAGCGCATACTGCGAATGCTATCGTGCAACGTATCATTTTTAGCGCTTAGCTCCTGTACGGCTTTTACCAATGGCACTACAAATGTTGTGTAGCCTAATGTATAAAGTCCGTTAGGAGATTGCGGTTTACCCAATCCGCTAAAGTTGTATTTACATGCCTGTGCGGCTGAATCAACAGCTTGTGCTATGAAACCGCTTTGCTTTATTTTTTCAACATCATACTTACCGGGCCAGTTAATAGTGTCTTGTACATTCATTAGTGAAGCTTCTTTATGTATATCCAAGTTATAAGTTACAGGCTTAAGTCTGTTGATAAAAGCCAGGCCGGGAACATTGGCTTTTATGCTATCCTTAATACGCCTGTCGCTGTAAGCACTAAAACCCAGAGGTACTGCATATACATTTGTGATAGCGTTATTGCCCAGATAAATGGAATTGCTCACTACAGAAGTGGCACTAAAACCAGCCTCATCTCCCAGGCAGGTAGTATTGGAAACCGTGCTGAACCCTGTTCCATCTCCTGCTAAGTGTCCAACATAAGTGTTGTGATAGCCTGTTGTATTGTAGGCACCCGCACTGTCACCTAAAAAGGTATTATAATCGCCGGCATTATTCATTCCTGCCCAATTTCCTATGGCTGTATTTGCACTCCCTGTACTACCACCAAGTGAAGTCGTTCCTACTGCTGTATTAGAAATCCCTGTCGTATTACTTTGAAGGGCCCCGGTTCCTACTGCTGTATTAGCACTTGCAAGGTTGCTCTGAAGAGAATATTCACCCACGGCTACATTATCACCTCCGGTTTTATTAAAGTAGAGAGCTCCATAGCCAAAAGCAGTATTTTCAACCGCGGTAGTGAGTGAGAACATAGACCCGGCTCCCCCGGCGGTGTTATTTATGCCATTTGTAATAGAATAGAGCGAGGTATAACCCAACGCTGTGTTATGCTCGGCGCTATTGGCATCGCGCATGGCCCATTCGCCTACGGCAGTATTTAAGCTATTGCTTGTGCCATTCCAAATGGTAGAGTTACCCACGGCTACATTACCGCTATTGAGGGCTGACGTACCCGTTTGATAATACAATGCGCTGTCGCCAACGGCTGTGTTGCCGCTATAGCCCAGGTTGCTGTATAAGGCAGCTATCCCAATAGCTGTATTGAGTGTTCCGGTAGTGTTACTAAATAACGCATTTACGCCAAGTGCATTGTTGTTATCGGTTAAGTTATAGGCTAGTGCACCCATGCCTATAGCGGTATTATTGTTTCCCGACTGGTTACGGTCGAGTGCCTCATAGCCATTGGCTGTATTGTTAATACCACCCGTGTTATCATAAAGCGCTTGCTGACCGCTGGCAGTGTTAAAGTATCCGCCAACATTAGCAATGAGCGCACCCCACCCGATGGCAGTGTTAGAATATCCAATAGTATTGGCAGTAAGTGCCTGGTAGCCTACCGCAGTGTTAGAATTTCCGGCACTGGCATTGGAATGTAGCGCATTATACCCTACTGCGGTAATACCGGCACCATTAACAGTTCCTGCATTTACACCCACTAAGATATTACCAGTGGCTCCCCCCGTCCATAATACATAGCTACTGCCTATCATATAGCCATTTCCACCCCCTATAATATTCAAATCTCCATTAGCTGTGAAAGTCATTTGATAGGGAGGACCTGCTGTAGTAAAATTTATTGGGCCGGGATTAGCCGCATCGTAACCTAAATAATACGTAGCACCATATACATTGAAAGCTGTAGAAGATTGAGCACTACCCTTTTGAGTAATGAGACCAAACAGTAAAACCGTTAAAATACTTAATTTTTTCATAGTTTTTTTGAATTATGACTATGAAGCTTCCTTTTACGTCACTTCATAGCCGGTTATTGTTTAATAAATTTTTTAGTAACATACAGGTCTTTCGTTTTTATATTAATAAAATATATTCCGGCTGATAGTGAAGAAACATCAACTGACCACTGACCACTGACCACTGACCACTGACCACTGATGATCTCTCTTCCGGTAATGTCCATAATGGAAAGGGTGGCTAACCCTGTGTGAAGCCCTTCTGTACTTATTATATTAAGAAATTTATTGGTTGGGTTAGGATAAATATTGATATTTACATTGCCTCTAATATCATTTATTGCTAACGGGTATCCCTTATAAACTACTTCCCGAATCCTTTCGTTAACTTGATCAGCAAAGAAGACATTCCCATAAATATCTAGTGAAATACCCATAGGGCCTTCTAATTCAGCACTTGTTGGAAGGCCTCCGTCTCCACTATATCCATATTGACCATTTCCAGCAATAGTTGAAATAATGCCAGAAAGATTAATTTTCCGTATTCGCTCATTCCCTTCATCTGTTATAAAAATATTGCCAAGAGTATCTATATATATATCTTGGGGATAATTTAATTCAGAGGTATCTGCCATCCCCCCATCACCTCCATATCCTGTTTTTCCATTTCCCGCAATGGTGGAAATAATACCCAAAGTATTTACTTTTCTAATTCTTTGATTAGAGGCATCAGCAATATAAATATTTCCTGCGGAATCGGCACAAACTCCAGATGCTCCCCATAATTCTGTTGTATCCGCAAGTCCTCCATCCCCGGTATATCCATATTTTCCGTTTCCCGCTACGGTATATATAACACCTAAAGCATTTACTTTTCTGATCCTTCTGTTTCCAAGATCGGCGATATAAAGATTATAATGAACATCCACACTTATAAAAACAGGGTAATATAATTGAGCGGAAGTAGCTGCCTTCCCATCTCCGCTAAATCCTCGTATACCTGTTCCAGCTATAGTTGATATAATTCCTTTGGTATCTACTTTGCGAATAACATTATTTCCATAATCAGCGATATAGATATTTCCAGCAGCATCTCCACAAACACCTACCGGGTGGTTCAACTGTGCATTGGTAGCGAGTCCGCTATCGCCGCTATATCCTAAGCCTAATACATAATTGCCAGCAAAGGTTGTAATAATACCACTAGTATGTATTTCCCTTACAACATCATTAAGTTCATCTCCTATATACACGTTTCCTGCTTTATCAACATACACACCTTCGGGTTGGTTTAATTCACAAAAATTAGAAGTGGAGGGGCCGCCATCGCCGCTATATCCCTGGTTGCCATCCCCGGCAATGGTATAGATGTTTTGGGCTTTTAAAGCTAAGAGAGAAGAGCTAAGAAATAAGAGTGTAAGTAATGTTTTTTTCATCTATTTAAGAAATAAGCTAAAGCAAATATAATGAAATTATGATGCGGAAGTATTTTTTTAAGTATTCATAACCAAATCTTATCATCCTCACACAAAGTCAATGACCGCTTTTGCTGTAGCATTTGCCACACATTTGTATTGACTGACTAATTGTCACAACATTTACTTTTCGTGTGACACATCATAAGTAATTATATATCAACAAATAACATGTAAATAATCTGCTTTCTACTATCGCTAAAAGTGTGACGATTAAGTTCAGAATAAAATCACAAAAAAAAAGCCCCGAATTTTTCGGAGCCTTTTTTTATTTATTTCAGAGAACTTATTATTGTCCGCTGCTCGCGTTCTTTTGTATATCAGCTCTGATTTCCTCCATCGTCATCAGCTTATAACCGGAAGGAACAGTGAAGGTGTCATCCTTCAAAGATTGCTTATCTACTTTAGTAGCCGTTATGGAAACCTTAACACCTTGCTGGCTCATGGAATACTCTAAAGGAAATCCTTTTAATAATTTAAACGGACCACTTTTAGCAATTGGAGTAACAATATCTTCGGTATAATAAACCTCCGAAGTAATGGCCTGGCCTTGTGCATCGGTTGCAGTTATTTCTGCCTTGTGGCAAGTGTAACCTAATATTGTTTTAGTATCATCCATATACTTAATCATAGGATCTTTATCTGCTTTTTTGGTTGGGTCGTTTTTTACCTGGTACTTATTTCCCATAGCATCCAGCAAAACGATAGGCTCATCTGTAGTGCTGCGGTCAGAAAAAATGGTTTTAGATATCATACCATCTTGCAGGGTTTTAGTTTTACTTCCTTTCACATACTGTGTCATAGAACTACCTACAAAGGCAGCCATTTGAGGGTTATCAACGCTTATTGAGTAAGTTACTACTCCTTCAAAATTATCATTGCCAGGAGTCGCTCTGGGAGCAACGAATGCACTTACTGCAAATCCTATTGAAGCTAATGAAGCTATTACAACTAGTTTTTTCATATTGAGTTTGTTTTTTAGTGTTCGAAATTAATTATTTAACTTATATATTCAAATTTGGTGTAAGGAACCAGCACATCAGGTATGCGAATGCCTTTATCGTCCTGGTTATTTTCGAGCATAGAAGCAACTATCCGGGGCAATGCCAGGGCGCTTCCGTTAAGGGTATGCGCAAGCGCAGGTTTGTCTTTGTCTTTCTTGAAACGAAGCTTCATACGATTGCTTTGAAACGTTTCAAAGTTAGAAACCGAGCTAACCTCAAGCCAACGCTTTTGTGCACCGGAAAATACTTCCATGTCGTATGTCAAAGCAGATGCGAAGCTCATATCGCCTCCGCAAAGTTTTAATATGCGGAAAGGCAAATGTAAACTCCGTAACAAACCGGCAACATAATCACGCATTTCTTCCAAGGTCTTGTATGATTCTTCCGGCAAGCGTATTTGTACAATCTCTACTTTATCAAACTGGTGAAGACGGTTAAGGCCTCTTACATCCTTGCCATACGAACCTGCCTCTCTACGGAAACAGGGAGTATAACCGCAATTTTTTACGGGTAACGTTGCAGCATCCAACACCATATCACGATAAATATTGGTTATGGGTACTTCGGCAGTCGGAATAAGGTATAATTTATCTTCTGTCACAAAATACATTTGTCCTTCTTTATCGGGCAATTGCCCGGTACCGAAGCCCGAATCTTCGTTCACCAATATAGGAGGCTCTATTTCCATGTACCCGGCTTCATATGCTTTATCAAGAAAGAAATTGATAAGCGCCCGCTGCAATCGGGCCCCTTTACCTTTATATATGGGGAATCCTGCACCGGTTATTTTAACCCCGGTTTCAAAATCTATAAGGTCATATTTCTTTGCCAACTCCCAATGCGGCAAGGCGTTTTCTCCAAGTTCAGGTATAGCCCCTTCGGTATGAACAACTTCATTGTCTTCGGGAGTCTTTCCTTTAGGAACACTCGAATGGGGTGTATTGGGAAGCAACACAGCTTTAGACTGTAACTCTGTTTCCGTTGTTCTCATTTCTTCTTCCAGTACACTTATATCCAATTTCCATTTACCTGTATT
>Ga0206805_1072_pt1 | contig 20547 bp, 14 predicted proteins | sample Alteio_BWOrgCont_59_FD_152890 | JGI IMG/M metagenome (GOLD analysis project Ga0206805, IMG submission 152890) | Enriched cells from forest soil in Barre Woods Harvard Forest LTER site, Petersham, Massachusetts, United States -... | ecosystem: Environmental > Terrestrial > Soil > Temperate forest >... | reverse complement strand
GCGGTCGTAGACGCCCAGCGAAACCGGCTGCGCCCCGTCGCTGATGGCGGCGAGATTGGGAAGATAGTTGCTCAGGTCGGATGACTTGGGACTCTTCGGCGCGGAGAACTGCAGCGAAGTGCCGTATGGGTTGCCGAGGTTGCCCTGCGCATCCGCCGCCGCGGAACCGAAGGCCGGCGCCACCGGGCCGCCAAAGCCGCCACCGCCGCCGCACGTTGGGATGAAGTCGTCGTAGAGACTGCCGATGGTGCAGGAGGAGTCGTTCACGAACGGAAGTGACTGGTTGGCGCCAAATGGCCCGCCCGTAACCGTTCCAATCGCATAGCCGGGTGAAAAGTAGCTGAACAGTTCTCCGCGGTCGTAATACATGCCGGCGCCGGCCCGCACGACTACTTTGCTGTGGAACATCTCCGGCTGCCATGCGGCGCCAACCCGCGGAGCAATTCCCCACTGCCGGCCAGTCAGCGTCGTGGGGCTGACCCCCGCGGTCGGGTTGGCGTTGTTGCCCGCGATCACGATGCCGTTGGTGGTTGGAATATTTCCCGGCGACTCGCTCGAGGTCGGGGTATAGCAGTACGCAGTGGGAGTGGAGCACGGCGTGCTGAAATCAAAGTTGAAGATGTGGCCATACTTCTCGGTAAACCCTCCATCCCAGTCGTAACGCACGCCAGCGGTCAGCGAGAGTGTGGGCGTGATCTGGAACTTGTCCTGCAAGTAGCTGCCCAGTTGGTTGGCGCGGTAGTAACGGCTGGCGTTGCCCTGCAGAAACGAGGTGACATAGAACCCGGTAGCGGCGCTGCCGGTCGTAACAAAGCCCTGCGCCATCGCGCTCAGGTCGCTGGTCGCGATGGTGCCTTTCCCGGTGCGCTTGTCGATGGTGTTCAACTGCGTGTAGCTGTAGCTGGTGCCAAAGCTGACGGTGTGCCTGCCCAGCGTCCACACCGCGTTCGCCGAGGGCTCAATCCGGTTCTGGAACGCGCCCGTATTCGGAGCCTGGCCTTCGGAGTTCGGCCCGATGCTCAGGATGCTGTTGCTGCCCGGAAACAGACCGATATAGTCATCGCTCAACACGTTGAAGATCGACACGCCCGGAAAATAATTGGACCCGAACGTATTGATGGAGAAGGTCGACGGGTTGGTGCAATGGGCCTGGCCACTGGCGCAATACGGAATGGCGCTCGGCCCCCACGGCTGCTCGTTATCCAGCCAGGTCTTCTCGCGCAGGATTCCGATGTTCTCCGTGGTGCTCAGGTTCGGCTTGATCAGATAGGTATTGTTAATCGCCGCCACCTGCGAGCCGGAGTCCAGGTGCTCGGTGAAGCCCGGTACGTTGGAGAAGGAATACGGCGACAGCGTGGGATCGTGCTGATAGAAGTACTTCAGCGCAACGGTGTCCTTGGAGGTCGCGTTCCAGTCCAGGTTGGCGACGGCCATATCGGCGGTGAAGCGCGCCACGCCCGGAATGACCGCGTTGTAGTTGTGCTGCAACGACAGCGCACTCGATCCCATGTCGCTCGGAACCAGCCACGGGCTGGTCGTCTCGCCTGCGACCGCAGGAATCTGGAACAGTGCCAGCGCAGTTGGGTCGATGTCGCTCGCCATCAGGTTGTCGCCGCGGATGCTGGCGTCCGGAAAGCTGTTGTTCACCACGGAAGCAAGTCCCGCCGCATTGCGATTGGTGTCCGTCAAGCCGATCGGCACATCCAGAAAGGAATTGCCCAGGTACTGATCCGACACGTGCAGGTGCTGATAGGCGAGGAAGCCAAACAGCTTGTCCTTGATGATGGGGCCGCCAACTGTGCCGCCCGCCTCGTAGCGGTGCAGTTCCGGACTCTTCAGATAGGACGGCATAATGAGGTCGTTCTTGTAGAAGAAGGGGTCGGCGTTGATCCAGTTCGTGCCACGGTGCCCGTACAGCGAGCCGTGCAGGTCGTTGGTGCCTGAGCTGGTCGCGATGTCGATGTGCGCGCCTGAGGTCGACCCCTGCTCGGCGTCGTACATGGACGCGTTCACCCGCACCTCCTCAATCGTCTCCGGAGCCGGCGTGGGGATCGCGTTGCCGATGGAGAGATAAAGCGATGCGGCCGATGGAATCACGCCTGTGCTGGTCGTACTCGAAGAAACGCCGGTGGAGTTGATGACGCGTGCCGAGCCCACTTCGCTGGTGCTCTTGCCGTTGAACAGACTGCTTCCGTCCACGCCGTTCAGCGAGAAGCTGTTCGACGTGTCGCGCTGGCCGTTCGCCCAGATCGGCAGATTGCCCAGGCCGTCATTGGCGCCGGTCCCCGACGGAAGCTCCGCATTCACACCCGGCGAGAGAATCGCCACGCCGGTAAAGCTGCCCGTGGGCTGCGGAATCGACTCCAGTTGAGCTTTGTCCAGAACGTATCCGTTAGTGGTGTCGGTCGCATTCATCAAGGGCACAGCGTTCACCGTCACCGAGGTGGAGACGGCGCCAATGGCCAGGCTCACGTTCAGCGTCGCGGTGCGGTCCGCCTGCACCACGATGCCCGGGAAGACCTGCGACTGGAAGCCGTCGTGCTCGACCGTCAGGGTGTAGTGGCCGATAGGAAGATTGACCAGGTCGTAGTAGCCATTGCTGCCCGACACCTGGTTGCGCTTGAGCCCGGTCTCCTCGCCTGCCGCCGCCACTGTGGCCCCAGGCAGAATGCCGCCCTGCGCGTCCGTGACCACGCCGGTAATGCCGCCAGTGGTCTGTTGCGCCAGCGCGCAAATGGGGAACAGAAGCACCAGGCCAACCACTGCCAGAATGCGATAGAAACACGAAGGCGTCGACATATGCGATGTCTCCTGGGGCTAAGTTGTTCGTTGCCGAATTCGAAACTCGTGCGCTTGGCTTGTCTGCGATGAGCCGGATACTTCATTCTCACAGGGGGGAAATGAGGATTTGCTAAAGAAATCTCCCCGAAGTCCAACAAAAATAGTGGATATGCCCGGAGATAGGCTCACTCCCGACATTCGCAGCTGCTGTTGGATGCTATTAGAGCCCGCTGAAAAAGTCCGCGCCGCGCGTTTTTGGGATTAGCAGCAGGCTTTAGCCTGCGGTAACTCGCGTCAAATCAATCGGGGTTTTAGCCCCGGGCATTCGTTGCGACAACCACATCGACCCCTTCATCACCCTCTTTGGCCGGCGATTCTCGCGGCTCCAGCGAACTCCGTGACCACTTCAGCAAATGCGAAGTCCGAATCGGAGATTGCTTCATCCAATCGGGGATCGCAAAAATCGATTCTCAATATTCATCGGTAACTCCCGAGGACCCACATGACGAAACACCTGAACCTTGGCGGCACATGTACCTTTCCCGGAACGTCACACACCGTAAACCGCCTCGGCTATGGCGCAATGCAATTGGCCGGCCGCGACGGCGACAAGGTAGTCTGGGGTCCGCCCGCTGACGTTCCCGGCGCGATCGCGGTTCTTCGCGAGGCGGTCGCCTCCGGCGTCAATCACATCGACACCAGCGACTTTTACGGCCCGCACGTCACCAATCAACTCATCAAGCAGGCGCTTCACCCGTACCCGGACGATCTCGTCATCGTGACCAAGGTCGGGAATCGCCGCGCCAGTGATGGTTCCTGGCCGCACGCTCGCTCCCGCCAGCAGATCATCGACGCCGTGCACGACAATCTGCGCAACCTCGGCCTGGATCGGCTCCAGGTCGTCAACCTGCGCATCGGCGGCTTCAGCGCACCTACAGACGAGCCGTTCGAAGAGCCGCTCACCGCGCTGGCCGAACTCAGGCAGCAGGGCCTCATCCAACACATCGGCCTCAGCACCGTCTCCGCGCGCCAGTTGGCCGAGGCGCAGGCGATCACACCAATCGTCTGCATCCAGAACTTCTACAACCTGGCCCAGCGCAACGACGACGCATTCATCGACGCCGTCGCCGCCCAGGGCATCGCCTATGTACCTTACTTCCCCCTCGGAGGATTCTCCCCACTGCAGTCCTCCAGGCTCAACCAAGTTGCCGCGTCACTCCATGCGACTCCCACGCAGGTGGCGCTCGCGTGGCTGCTGCAGCGGTCGCCCAACATTCTTCTCATTCCGGGCACGTCGTCGGTCCAGCATCTGCGCGAGAACCTTGCGGCCGCAACCCTGGAACTCCCGGACGAAGCGCTCGCCACACTGGACGGCGTCAGCGCCGCAGCCGCCTGACCGCCAGTCTCGATAGTGAGTCAGTTTCGAATATGGGTCACTATTGAAAACTCTGGTAACCCAGCTAGCTGGATGTCGGATAGATAACGCAATTAAATCGTGCAGAGAGGTAATATCAGGGCCATGTTGGACACCCTTGCAGACTCTATCTCCGAGGTGGCTTTTCACAATGAATTCTCCCGACCTGCCAAATGTCATGTTCCTGAGTGACGATCAGAGGCACCAAACCGTAGAGAAGATCGACGCAATACAGAATCTCCTGTACCTCATCAGAACGGACGCATACGATCCGGCCCAGGTCGGAGTCTATGCGAGTCAGGCCGACAAACTACTCTCGGAGTTGCAGATGCAGATACTGCCCGACAACTAAATCAAGAACATTCCATCCGCGTACCAGGCTGGCTTCAAGCCGAACCGCTGCCGGAATTCCTGAAAACGGCCAACGCTGAGACGGCCGCGTTCCTTGTCCGCGCCCCCAACAAATTAGCGCCGCTGACAAAATCCTGACAATTCCGGACTGGCCCCCGCGCATACTCGTGCCAGACAGAGTGGAGTCTTCAGGCTCGGTTAAGGTGCGTCGAGAAGAATCGGCTCCTGTCGAGTTTCCGTAATTCGCTTCACAGTGTCTGCAGAACGGCGAGCAATGCAGATCGATCCCGAAGCCGGACGGCGTAGGTCCATGCGTCACCCGCAGGCGGCGAACCCGCGGGACGCACTCATCACCTTCCTGTGCCTGCCGCATGATTCCGTTCAGGTGAGTGAGTCGATCCGTGGCAAGATCGCTCACAGCCAAACCGTGAAACGGCGCTCCGATGTTGTAACCGAATTGGAGCAACGCTACATCTTTTTTGCCGACGAGGCGAGCACCGCGCGCAAGCGAATCTCGCGCGGCCAGTCATGCGTCTTCAGCGTCTACCTGCGCGAGCCCTAGCCCGCCGCTGAGAATTCAGCAACCCAATCCAGAACCGGGATACCCAGCGATACCGTGCGCGCCGGTGCTCCTCCATGCACGTTCCCACCTGGCGGAAACAGGATTACTCTGTAACTGGTTTACCGAACAGAGAGAGATGAGGCGCCACCATGTCTTCCGATCGCCTGGAAGCATTCGAACTCCACACGCTCCGCCGCTGGATGGTACGGGCCGCGGTCCTGACTCTCGGCCTGGCAGCCGGCCAAGGCTGCGCGCAAACCGCGCCTGCCGCACAGACCACCGGGCCGCAGATTGCCGGCTGCGCGATCTTCCCCGCCGACAATGTCTGGAACATCCCCATCGACAAGCTGCCACTCGACCCCCATTCGGCCGACTACGTCGCCAGCATCGGCGTGGACAAGGGGCTGCATCCCGACTTCGGCGTGGACCCCACCAACGGAATTCCCATCACCCTCATCGACGCCCATACCAGGTACATCAAAGTCACCTTCGAATACGACGACAGCGACTTCGGCAACTATCCCATTCCGCCCAATGCCCTCATCGAGGGCGGCGCGAACGCACCGGCCGACAGCGACCGCCACATCCTCCTGGTGGACAAGGACCGCTGCATGCTGATGGAGCTTTATTCCGTCAAGCGCCTCTCCGACACCGCCTGGAAAGCCGGCGCCGGCATCAAGATGGACCTCGAAAGCAACGCGCTGCGCCAGGATGGGAAGACCTCGGCGGATGCAGCGGGACTGCCCATCCTCCCCGGCCTGGTTCGCTACGACGAGGTGGCCGCCGGCGAGATCCGCCACGCGCTCCGCTTCACCGCCCCCAAAACGCAACAGGCCTACATCTGGCCCGCCCGCCACCAGGCATCCAGGAACACCAGTACGAAACTGCCGCCCCTGGGCGTCCGCTTCCGCCTGCGCGCGAACTTCGATATCTCTAACTTCTCCAAAACTGACCAGGTGATCCTGACCGCGCTGAAACACTACGGCATGTTCCTCGCCGACAACGGATCAGCGTGGTTCCTGAGCGGCGCCCCGGACACGCGCTGGAACGACGACGACCTTCACCAACTCCTGAATGTCAAAGGCAGCGACTTCGAAGCGGTCGACGAATCCAACTGGCAATACCTCCCGGACTCAGCTCGCGTCGACCCAGTCGAAAACAAATAGAGCTAGGCCCTTTTTCCGCCGCAAGCCGCTAGTTCGCCGCCGGGGCAGTTGTGTCGAGATCCAGGTTCAGTTCCAGCACATTCACGCGCGGCTCGCCCAGCAGGCCAAACTGTCGCGGCGTTGTGTGCGCCGCTACCAGCGTGCGCACCGCATCCTCGCTCATGTGCCGCTCCGCCGCCACGCGCGCCACCTGGTAGTAGGCCGCCGCCGGCGTAATGTCCGGATCGAGGCCCGAAGCCGACGCCGTCGCCAAATCGATGGGCACCGGGCTGTTGGCGCCTTTCGGGCTCAGCGTTGCCACGGTACCCGCTACGCGTGTCGCCAGCGCCGCATTGGTGGCCGCGTAGTTCGAGCCGCCCGAGTTCGACGCATCGTATCCATTACCCGACCCCGCCGCCGACTGCCGCGACCAGAAGTAGCCCGGTCCGTCGAATGCCTGCCCAATCAGCTTCGACCCGACCACCACGCCGTTCCTCTCAATCAGGCTGCCGTTCGCCTGCTGCGGGAACATCACGTGCGCCAGCCCCGTCACCACCAGCGGATACACAATGCCCAGCAACACCGCCGTGATCACCGTGTACAGCACCGAAGTCACAATATGTTTCTTCATCGCTACTCCTTTTTTAGCTTTTAGCCAGTAGCTTTTAGCTAAGAGCTGGCAGCTGCCTTTAACCTGGCCTTTAGCTAACAGCTAACGGCTAAGAGCTAATGGCTGCTGCTAAACCAGATGCACTGCCGCGATCAACATATCGATCGCTTTGATCCCGATAAACGGCGCAACAATGCCGCCCAGTCCATACACCCACAAATTCCGCTGCAGCAGTGCCGCCGCCGACATCGGCTTATAACTCACGCCGCGCAGCGCCAGCGGAATCAGCGCCACAATGATCAGCGCGTTGAAGATGACCGCCGACAGAATCGCCGACTCCGGCGACTGCAGATGCATGATGTTGATGATGCCCATCTGCGGAAACGCCACCATGAACATCGCCGGAATAATCGCAAAGTACTTCGCCACATCGTTCGCAATGGAGAAGGTGGTCAGCGCACCGCGCGTCATCAGCAACTGCTTGCCGATGCCGACAATCTCGATCAGCTTGGTGGGGTTGGAGTCGAGATCGACCATGTTCCCCGCCTCTTTCGCCGCCTGCGTGCCACTGTTCATAGCCACGCCTACGTCCGCCTGGGCCAGCGCTGGAGCGTCGTTGGTGCCGTCGCCCGTCATCGCCACCAGCTTGCCCTGCGCCTGCTCGCGCTTGATCAGGTCCATCTTGTCCTTGGGTTTCGCTTCGGCGAGGAAGTCGTCGACGCCCGCCTCGCGCGCAATCGCCGCCGCAGTCAGCGGATTGTCGCCGGTGATCATGATGGTCTTGATGCCCATCGCCCGCAGTTGCTCGAAGCGCTCCTTCATGCCGCCCTTGACGATGTCCTTCAGATGGATCACGCCCAGCGCGCGGCCGTTCTCCGCGACCACCAGCGGCGTTCCGCCCTGGCGCGCAACGGAATCCACGGTAGCCCTTACCTCATCCGGCAATATCGACCCATTCTCCTTCAGGTAATTCGCGATCGCGTCCGCCGCGCCCTTGCGAATGCTGCGGCCCTCCATGTCGATGCCCGACATGCGCGTCAGCGCGCTGAACGGAATGTACTCCACGTTCAGGTGCGCCAGCTCGCGTCCGCGCAGGCCATACTGCTCCTTCGCGAGAACGACAATCGACCGGCCTTCGGGAGTCTCATCAGGCAGCGAGGAGAGTTGCGCTGCGTCGGCGAGCTCCTCGCTGGTGACCCCGGCGGCGGGAATAAACTCTGATGCCTGCCGGTTGCCGAGAGTAATAGTGCCCGTCTTGTCCAGCAGCAGCGTATTTACGTCGCCCGCCGCTTCCACCGCGCGCCCGCTGACGGCGAGCACATTGTGCTGCACCAGGCGGTCCATGCCCGCAATTCCAATCGCCGAAAGCAGTCCGCCAATGGTCGTCGGAATCAGGCACACCAGCAGTGAGATCAACACGAACACCGTCTGCGGCGCGCCGGAGTAAACGGCGAACGGCTCCAGCGTAACCACCGCCAGCAGAAAAATAATCGTCAGCCCGGCCAGCAGAATGTTCAGCGCGATTTCGTTAGGCGTCTTCTGCCGCTGTGCGCCTTCCACCAGCGCGATCATACGGTCGAGGAACGTCTCGCCCGGGTTGGACGTAATCGCCACAACGATGACGTCCGAGAGCACGCGCGTGCCGCCGGTAACAGCCGAGCGGTCGCCGCCGGCCTCGCGAATCACTGGAGCGCTCTCGCCCGTAATCGCCGACTCGTCCACCGACGCGACGCCTTCAATCACTTCGCCGTCGCCAGGAATCATCTGGCCGGCCACCACGCGAACCTTGTCGCCCACGCGCAAGTGCGAGCTCGGCACTTCTTCCACCTCGCCGTTCGCCTTCAGCTTGTAAGCCGTGGTTTCGCTCTTGGCCTTGCGCAGCGCGTCGGCCTGCGCCTTGCCGCGGCCCTCCGCCATGGCCTCGGCGAAGTTTGCGAACAGCACCGTGAACCACAGCCACAGCGTGATCTGCAGATTGAACGCAAAATGACCCTTGTGCTGGAACAGCAGCGCCGTGGTCACCACGCTGCCCACCTCCACCACAAACATCACGGGGTTCTTCATCATCAGCGCGGGGTTCAGTTTCTTTAGCGCATCTACCGACGCGCGCCGCACGATCGCCCCGTCAAACAAGCTCTTCTTCTTCGCCGTACCTGTATGTGCTGCACTCATCGTCGCTTGCCTCTCTGCTTCTCGTTCGTCATTCTGACTCGCAGAGTCAGAATCTCCGTATTTGTCTTGTCAGCCTGCAACCTGCCTAGAAACTCATCCCCGACCGCAGCAGCAAATGCTCCAGGATCGGACCCAGACTCAGCGCCGGGAAGAACGTCAGCGCACCGACGATCACAATCACGCCGACCAGCAGCGTGGTGAACAGTCCCGACGTCACCGGGAAAGTGCCCAGCGACGCCGGCGCGATCTTCTTGGTCGCCAGGTTGCCCGCCACTGCCAGCATGGGCACAATCATCAGGAAGCGCCCGGCCAGCATGGCGACGCCCTGTGTGACCAGGTACCAGTGCGTGTCTGCGTTGAGGCCCGCAAACGCCGATCCGTTGTTGCCCACCGCCGAGGTGTACGCGTACAGAATCTGCGAGAGCCCGTGCGGGCCTTTGTTCGACAAGCTCGCCAGCCCCGCCGGCAGCAGTGCGCTGATTGCTGCGAATCCCAGAATGATGAGCGGGAAAATCAGCAGGTAGAGCATGGAGAGCTGCACGTCGTAGGCTTCCACTTTCTTGCCCAGATATTCCGGTGTGCGGCCCACCATCAGCCCGGCGATGAACACCGTCACCACTACAAAGATGAGCATGCCGTACATGCCGGCGCCGACACCGCCGAAGATGATCTCGCCGGTCATGATGTTGGCGAGCGGTACCATGCCGCCCAGCGGCATAAACGAGTCATGCATCGAGTTGACCGCGCCGCAGCTCGCGTCCGTGGTGACGGTCGCGAACAGCGCCGAGTTGGCAATGCCGAAGCGGACTTCCTTGCCTTCCATGTTGCCGCCCGCCTGCTGCGCCGCGCCCATCTGCACCGTGTGCTGGTCCACGCCCTTCAGCATCGAATTCGGCTGCGACTCCGCCCAGTAGCAGGTGGCCACGCCTGCGAACCACAGGATTGACATAGCCGCGAAGACCGCCCAGCCGTGCTTCGGCGAGCCCGTCAGCTTGCCCAGTGTGACGCACAGCCCGCCGCCGATGGCGAAGATCGAAACCATCTCCATCAGGTTGGAGAAGGGCGTCGGATTCTCAAACGGGTGCGAGCTGTTGGCATTCATAAAGCCGCCGCCGTTGGTCCCCAGCATCTTGATCGCTTCCTGGCTGGCCAGCGGTCCTTGCGCGATGGTCTGGGTTGTAACCGTAGTTGTTACAGTCTTTCCATCTGTTCCGGTTGTGGTTACATGCTGCGGCTCCAGCAGCTTCACGGTGTCGTAGGGCTTGAAGTTCTGAATCGCGCCCTGCGAGACCAGCGCCAGCGCATAGACGATGCAGATGGGCGCCAGCACCCACAATATGCCGCGGGTAAGGTCCACCCAGAAATTGCCCAGCGTCTTCGCCTCGCGGCGGGCGATGCCGCGGATAAACGCAACGGCCAGCGCCATGCCCACCGCCGCCGACCAGAAATTGTGCGTCGCCAGCCCGAACATCTGGGTCAGGTAGCTCATCGTTTGTTCGGGGACGTAGGCCTGCCAGTTGGTATTGGTGGTAAACGAGCCCGCCGTGCTCCACGCCAGGTACGGCTCGACCGCCGGAAGGTGCTGCGGGTTCCACAGCGGGATCCAGTGCTGCAGCCGCTCCACCGCGTAGGTCAGCAGCAGCGTCGCCAGCGAGAAAATCAGCATCGACGCCGCGTACTCGGTCCACTTCATCTCGACGTCCGCGTCCACGCCGGTCAACTTATAAAGCAGCCGCTCCACCGGACCCAGAACGGGGTCAAGCCACGTCCGCTTACGCTCATACACCTGGGCCATATACAGCCCCAGTGGCTTCGCGATCAACAGCACCAGTACAAAGAACACACCTATCTGCAACCAACCATTCGCGGTCATCAAAACTTCTCCGGACGCAAAAGCGCAAGCACCAGGTAGACCAGCAGTGCGCCGGTCAACAAAAGCATAATCACGTTTTCAAGCATCGTTGCGCCCGCCTTTCAACCGCTGGCAGCCGTACACATACAAGACCGCGACGACGAAAAAAACAATCGAAGCGGCGAGGAAGACGACATCGGTCATGGCTCAATACTCCTGGGGCGAATTCAGGGTCAGGTCCTACGACTGACCCCGAACCCTCCATGGGTCCCGCCGCGCACACCAGGAAGAGGCGCGACAGAATCGCTCTAGTGAGTCTCGCAGCGACCTACATAGGAAAGCCGTAGAAACCATGTAAAGATTTTGTAAGTTTGTTTTAACAACCACCCGGCATCACGCAACTGACACCAGACAAACGACAACCAGCAACCAGCAGAGCTACTCTTCGGGATCGCCTGACGGACTCAGCCGGTACCCCACCCAGGGCTCGCTCAAGATGTACTTCGGCTCGCCTTTTGGCTCGATCTTTTTGCGCAACTGCGCAATCAGCACGCGCAGATACTCCGGCTGGTCGATGCCGGCCGCGCCCCACACCGCGCGCAGCAGCGTTTTGTGCGTCAGCACGCGATCCGCGTTCCGCGCAAAGTACACCATCAGGTCGAACTCCTTCGGCGTCAGGTGCACCTCCACATCGTGCACCATCACCTGGTGCCGCTCCATGTCGATGCGGAAGTCTCCCAACTCGATCCGGTCCTCCGGGCCGCCGCCGGCCGCAGTCGCCAGCCGCCGCATCTGCACCCGCACCCGCGCCAGCAGTTCCTGAATGCTGAATGGCTTGGTAATGTAGTCGTCCGCGCCCTCGTCCAGCGCCGCCACCTTCGAGTCGTCGTTGCCGCGCACGCTCAGCACGATGATCGGCACCTGCGAGCGCTCGCGAATCTCCCGCGTCAACTCGATGCCGTCCATGCCCGGCATGGCCAGGTCGGTGATCACCAGCTCGGGTTCCGCCTTCAGAAATTTGCTCAGCGCATCGCCGCCGTCCTGCGCCACCGTCACTTCGTGCCCATTGCTCTGCAGCGACGTCCGCAACACCCGCGTAATCTGAGGCTCGTCATCGACAACCAATATTCGCATCGCCCCCGCCTTACCTTTTGTCATTCCCGAAGGGAATCTTGCCTTTGTCATTCCCCGAAGGGAATCTGCTTCTCCTATTTCGCCTCTTGCGTCACAATGTGCACATCCGCATGCGGCGCGTTGCTCATAAACCGCTGCAGCGCCAGGTAGTAGAGATACTTCTTCCAACCCTTCACCGCACTCCGCCCGAAAATCACCTGCGTAATCCTGTTCTTAGAAATATAGTCCGCCGTCGCCACCGGAACGCTGCGGCCCGGCAACCGTACCACCCGCGCGCCCACGTTCTCCGCAAACAGAATATTCCCGTCCAGCGACCGCCGCCGGCTCTCCGGCAGGTCCGGGTCGGTCTCCACGTACAGCACAAAGAACTCGCCATCCATCGCCTCGGCCATCCTGGCGCCGCGCGCAATCAGGTCGCGAGCCCCTGCGCCGGCGCTGATGCACACCGCGATCCGCTCGGCAATCTGCCAGTGCCCGCTCAGCTTCTTGCGCTGCACGTAATCGTCCAGCGTGCGGTCCACGGCGCGCGTCACCCGCTGCAGCGCCATCTCGCGCAGTGCAATCAGGTTGCCGCGCCGGAAGAAGTTCTGCAGCGCCCGCTCCGCCCGCTCCATCGGGTAGATATCGCCGCGGCTCATGCGCGTGGTCAGAGCCTCGGGCGTCAGGTCGCTCAGCACCACCTCGTCGGCGCGGTCCAGCACCCAGTCCGGAACCGTCTCGCGCACCGTGATGCCGGTCAGGCTCTGCACCCGCGGCGTAATGCTCTCCACGTGCTGCACGTTCAGCGTCGACAGCACGTCGATCTCCGCTTCCAGAATCTGCAGCACGTCCTGGAAGCGCTTTACATGCAGGCTGCCCTCAATATTGGTGTGCGCCAGCTCGTCGATCAGCACCACCTCGGGTTTGCGCTTCAGGATGGCGTCCACGTCCATCTCTTCAAACAGCGTGCCCTTGTACTCCATCTGCTTGCGCGGCACCTGTTCCAGCTGCGCCGCCAGCTCGGCCGTGCGCGCGCGCCCATGCGTCTCCACAATGCCGATCACCACATCTTCGCCGCGGCTCTTGCGCCGGATCGCCTCGCTCAGCATGCTGAAGGTCTTGCCCACCCCAGGCGCGTAGCCCAGAAACACCTTGAACCGCCCGCGCTTCTGCCCATCCACCGCGGCCAGCCACTCATCGGGAGTCTTCGTACGCGGTTGTTCCTGATTCATCTGGCTCTCGCTTCCACGCCTGGCGCCTTGGACCTTGCGCCTCGTAACCAGCTTCCCACTAAAACCCATTAAAAAGTCGTAAGTCTCCGCATCCCCAACGAACCACGCCCGCTACAATTCCGAGTGTGTACACCAAGCGCCTCATCGAGGCTGGACGCTGGATCCTCATCGCGATCGTGCTCGCCGGTATTGTAGCCTTCTACCGCCACTTCCCCGGAGCCAATCACACCACCGTCGCCCTTACCCTGCTGCTGCTGGTCCTGGGCCTCGCCGGCAACTGGGGCTTGCGCTACGCCGTCGGCGCGTCCATCGCCGCTACTGCTCTCTATAACTACTTCTTCCTGCCGCCGGTCGGCACCTTCACCATCGCCGACACGCAAAACTGGGTCGCCCTCTTCGCCTTCCTCGGCACCGCCATCTACGCCAGCCACCTCGCCTCGCGCATCCGCGAGGAGTCCGAAGAGGCCAACGCCCGCCGCCACGAGTCGGAGATGCTCTACCGCCTCGGCCGCCAGCTGCTGCAGCCGGAGAACGTCGCCCAGCTCTTCAACTTCATCCCCTCCAGCGTCGCCAACGCCTTCAACTCGCCCGCCGTCACGCTCTACATCGCCCAGGGCGACCGCATCTACCTCTCCGACCCCAAGTACATCTCCAGCCCCCGCATTCCCTGGTGCGCTCCGGAGGCGCCTACAGAGGCAGGCCGCACCCCCTACATCGACCGCCCCCGCACCGAGATCGTCCGCGACTTGCGCGAAGCCATGATGATGCCCATCTTCCGCCCGCCCAACACCGGCTGCCCCACTGCCATCCCGCTGCGCGTCGGCGTCCGGCCCTCGGGCGCGCTGCTGCTGGAAGACACGGTCGTTTCGCGCGAGACCATGGAAGCGCTTAGCGGCCTCATCTCCATGTCCATCGAGCGCGCCGAAGCCCTCGAGACCAGCGCCCGTTCCGAAGCCGCCAAGGAGACCGAGCGCCTGCGCACCGCGCTGCTCGACTCCGTCACCCACGAACTGCGCACGCCGCTCACCTCCATCAAGGCCTCCGTCAGCGCGCTGCTCTCACAGGACTCGCTCGACCCCGCCTCGTGCAAGGAACTGCTCACCGTCATCGACGAGGAGTCCGACCGCCTGAATCACCTCATCGAGCAGGCCGTCGAGATGGCGCAGCTCGACGCCAACAAAGTCCACCTGGAGATGAAACCCCTCAGCGTGGCCGTGCTCATCGACGACGCCGTCGCCGAAGCCCGCACCGCCTACCCCGGTCGTGACTTCCGCATCGCCCTCGCCAGCAACCTGCCGCCCGCTCTGGCCGACGCCGGCTGGGTCCTGAAAGTGCTGGCCAACCTGCTGGGCAACGCCGCCAAGTACTCGCCCCCAGGCCCCAACGGACAAGCCCAGCCCATCTTCGTCTCCGCCGACCAGCAGGGCGACATGCTCGCCATCTCGGTCGCCGACCGCGGCGCCGGCATCGACCCCCTGGAGCAGGGCATGATCTTCGACAAGTTCTACCGCGGCCAGTCCTACCGCAACCCCAACCAGGGCAACCGCATCGGCGGCACCGGCATGGGACTCGCCATAGCCCGCTCCATCGTCAACGCCCACGGCGGCAGCATCGGCGTCACCAGCCAGCTAGGCCACGGCTCCGTCTTCACCTTCACCCTCCGCATCGCCCGGCCCTGACAATGGGACCATTCCAATGAAGACCCCGATTGATCAGACCTATTGCTTTTGATTGCCTGCGAAGCGAGATTGCGGCCGGTGTGACTGGCGTCACAGGCGTGCCGGCGCGGCCTGCTTTACCGTCGAATCATCGCGCCTCGTGGTGAGATGAAGTCCCTGACCGAAATGACCGATAAGCAGAGTTGGGGAGATTGGGACAATCGCTCGCTCTCGATAGCAGTGTCGGAGATGGTCTTGCCCTATCAGCACGATTGCGAAGGACCTCTCAATGAGTTCGGGTCGGAACAAATCGCGAGTTCCGCGTACGGTCGATCTGGAGGTACAAAGGGAACTCATTCGCCTACTCTACGGGTCCCCTTCCGTGCCGCTGATCAGTGGCGTCGTGACCCTTGTCACAGCCGGAGTGCTCTGGCGGATTTTTCCGTTCTGGATCTCACTCTCCTGGCTGATTGTCTCGCTCTGTACAGTATTCGCCCGGCTGATCCTGTGGTCGCGCTTTAATAAGCGCGGACCCGACACGGGAGGTATGGACCAATGGGGCCGCCGATTCACACTGACAACAGCCCTCACTGGCTGCCTCTGGGGCGTGTTGGCCTCAACCACTTTTGTAACGCCGGAAGCGATCTATTACCTCTTTGCAGCGTTCGTCGTAGCAGGGCTTTGCGCGGGCGCCGCCATCCGTCTCTCCCCACATCCACCTGCTCTCTACGCCTACATCGGCACGTCCGCGCCGCCAATGGTCTTTGCCCTGTTTATGCAGGATCACCTGATTTCGTTCGCCATGGGCGGACTGCTGCTGACGTTCATTGTGGTCATGATTCTCGTCGGGAGAGAGAACTATCAACGGCTGACCGACTACATTCGCATGAAAATCGTACAAGAGGTCCTGAACGCCGACCTTCACAAGGTGACGCTGGACCTGAAGGATCAGATTGCGGAAAAGCGGCGGCGGGAATCCGATCTGACGACCATCGCAAAACTGAGTGACATGCTGCGGTCCTGCGGCACGATCACGGAAGCTTATCCGATCATTGCCGACAGTGCAGCCACCTTGTTTCCAATGGCGAGTGGCTCCCTGGCCATTGTTAGCGAGGAGACCCGGGAGCTTGTGCGAGTCGCGGCATGGGGCCGCAACCCATCCAGGTCGCTTCCCAGATTTCAGCAGGAAGACTGCCAGGCCCTGCAAGCAGACCGCGAGTACGAGAGTAACGGTTCGGCGCTAGCGGTTAAATGCCGGCATCTGATCGCGGCTGACGGGAAGCCTTGCCTATGCCTGCCTCTGAAGGAACACGGGAAAACGCGAGGCTTGGTGAGTCTGATAGCTGCGGAAGGCAGCGCTTTCGACGATGCGGTCCGGCAGCTGCTGCGTTCTCTCGCAGAAGTAGTAAAACTTTCCCTCGCAAATCTCCAGCTCCGCGCATCGCTCGCTGAACAGGCATTTCGTGACCCCTTAACCGGCCTTTACAATCGTCGATACCTGATGGAAACCCTGCCGCGGGAAGTCCGGCGGGCTCAACGGCGCAGCGCTCCCCTCACAATCGCCATGGCGGACATCGATCATTTCAAACGATTCAACGATCTATATGGCCATGACGCGGGCGATCTCGTCCTGGCAGAGCTCGCCGTGCAGTTTGGCGGAGCGCTTCGGGCGGAAGATGTCGCCTGCCGTTACGGCGGCGAAGAATTCCTCTTTCTTTTGCCGGATTGCGATGCAACTGCTGCATATCGGCGAATGACCGATATCTCCTTGATGATAAGAAACCGTTCCAATGTTCTACGTGGCAAGACACTGCCGAATACAACCCTGTCCATTGGTCTGGCGGCTTTGAGCGACACGTTGTCGACCAGCGAAAGTCTGATCACCGCAGCGGATGAGGCAATGTACGCCGCCAAGCGCATGGGCCGCGACCGGGTCGAGTCCTTTGAGACTTCGTCGCCGGAATCGTTGCGATTTTCGAGCTAGTTTCGTCCATCCGCCAGGAGAGTTCAGCTTCTCGATGAGCGCCTGATCGAAATTGGAGGTGAACCGCGCGGCTGACGTGCGTCTGCTGCTTGCAAGCGGTGGGCAGAATCTCAGCGGGCCTATACGCCGATCAGTTCCCGCTCTTCCACCCGCTGCGGCACCAGCCATGTTTCACCCTCCCTCAGCGCACGCACCCGATCCTCAACCCCTGCACGATGTGCGGCAGCCAGCAGCCGGGCAAGCGGCTCCGCCATCGGCTCGCGGCCCAGCCGGAAGGTGTTGTAGTGCATCGGAACCATGACCCGCGCTTCCAGATCGAGAAACGCGCGCATCGCCTCCTCGGGGCTGGTATGCACTGCCCGGTAGCTGTCCGGGAAATATGCGCCAATCGGCAGCAACGCGATATCAGGCCGCAGCCGACGCCCAATTTCATGAAAGCCGTTGAAGTAAGCGGTGTCGCCTGAGTGGTACAGCGTAGGCATGCCCGCAGCGGCAATGGTATAGCCGCCGAAGCCTCGATGCGTGTCCTTGAACATGCGCGCACCCCAGTGCTTCGCAGGCGTGGCCGTAATCGTCAAGCCGTCGAGTACCGTCGACTCCCACCAGCCAAGCGAGCGAACTTCGCGGAAACCGATCTTCCGCACCAGGTCTTCGACGCCGGTCGGAACAATCGCTACCGGCGTAGGCAGCCCGCGGCGGCGCATCTCCCGCACCACCGCCCGCAGCGATGGCAGGTTCAGATGGTCCATGTGCGCGTGGGTCAACAGAATGGCGTCGATAGGCGGCAAATCGCGAACCACAACGCCGGGCCGGCGTTGACGCCGCAATAAGATCAGCCGTGTCGCGAATACCGGATCGACCAGAAGCGCGCGGCCGGCAGTGCAGAGAAGGAAAGAAGAGTGGCCGATAAAGGTAATGCCAGTTTCGTCCGCGGCAATGGGAGCAGGAACGGCACTTTCTCCGGCAATCGGATTCTCATGGCTTTCACGCACCAACCGCCACAACTGACGAAGCTTAGTCATCCAGAAAGGCAAATCTCGCGGCATCTATAATTTCGTCCCAAACTATAGATGCTTCAAACACCCCAAAGAATCGCTGAAAACACGCCCACCGAAGGACACATTAATCCTCGAAGGAGCGTTCTTCGCAGCTAGCTGCCCCTATACGAGTTCGATATTCACCCGCCGCCCCACCATCGCCGCCGCAACCTCGCCTCCGCACTCGCAACCATTCAAACCATGATCGACGGCATGCGCTAGCGGCGCGTTCAGCCGCTGCGGGTGAGCGCTCGCCCTATCTTGTGAAGTGCGTCACAACATCCCGCTCCGAAAAATTCCCTTGATCCGTAATCCCACCCCGCGTATACCCGTCTATTGCAGCCGAGAAGGTTAGCATCTCGTCCGCAACGGAGACCCCAATGAACGTCCGCACGTCCGCACGACCCAGCCGCTTTCCCCGCCTCATTGCCATCGCCACCATATTCACCCTCGCCACCGCGCTCGGCTGCTCTTCCGCGACATCTCCCGGCACGGCTTCCAACATCACCTCCGCCGCGGTCTCCGTCCCGGTCCTCATCACCGACGCACCCTCCGACCAACTCGTCGCCTTTACGCTGACCATCAACACCATCACGCTCACCGACTCGGCCGGCAAGACCGTCAGCATCCTGCCCGCGCCCACGACCATCGAAATCTGCCACCTCAATGGCATCCAGGCGCCGCTCATCACGGCCACCATCCCCGCCGACACCTATACCTCGGCCACCATCACCTACTCCAACCCGCAGATCACCTACATCTCGAGCGCGGGCCAACCGGTAGTCGCGTCGCCCACGCTGACGACGACGTCCTACACCATCACACCCACCAGCCCGGTCACCATCACCAACTCCAACACCTCGCTACTGCTTGACCTCATCGCCTCGCAGTCGGTCACCATCTCCGGCACCACGGTCACGGTCGCGCCCGTCTTCACGCTCAAGCCCGTACCGCCCGCCGCCGCCGCCCCGCCCATGGGCCAGAACGGCACCGGCCAGGAGCAGAATGGAGCCGTCGTCTCCGCCAGCGGCACTACGCTCGTCATTCAGCCGCCCAGCGGGCCCAGCGTCACCTTCACCACCAACAGCGCAACTCTCCTCCAGGGTCTCACCGCCCTCAGCGGCCTCACCGCCGGCGAGTTCGTCGAAGTGGACTTCATCGTCCAATCCGGTGGCGTGCTTCTCGCCACCCGCGTCCAGCTCGAACCCCCGCCGCCCAACGCCGTCCAGGCCAACCTGCTCGCCGGTCCCGTCACCTCCGTCACCGCGGGCACCGGCTTCAAGATGGTCCTGATGCAGGGCCTCGGTCCCGCCGTCGGTCCCACCTCCACTGCGGCCGCCTCGGTCTTTACCGTGACCACCAACTCCTCCACCGTCTACGCCATCACACCGCAGTTCGTCTCGCTCACCGGCCTGCCCTTCACGCCCACCTTCACCGCCGCCAACCTGAGCCCCGGCCAGACCGTCGGCGTCATCGCCTCGGCGGTCACAGGCAGTACTGCCACCGCGGCCAACGTCTACCTGATCCCGCAAACCATCGACGGCACCGTCACCGCGATCAAGACTGTCGGCAACTACACCGCCTACACCCTCACGCTGGCCAGCGGGTCCGCCTTCGTCTCGCTCAGCGGAGCGTCCACCATCACCGTCTACACCGGAACCGCAACGGCCGGCCCGGTCTCCACCACTACCGCACCGTCGCCCATCGCCGTCTCCAGCACCATCCGCTTCAACGGCCTCATCTTTAACGCCGGCTCCGGAACCTTCAGCATGGTGGCCGGAGTATGCCCCGACGCAACTCCCGGCATCTAACCTCAACTGGCGTCACCCTCAACCTCGGGTGCCCCATGTCAGACATCGCGACTGACGTGGGGTTATCTTTCACGAATTCGCGAGGCGCCACACAAACCCTCCCAGGTCTGTGACCCTCCGAACAAAACCGGGAAGCCCGCACCACGCGAGCCTCCCGGTTTTCCTTGCCACCTAAACTCGCTCGTCATTCTGAGCGGCGCTCAGAATCTCCGTAGTTGTCTTTGTGCCGCCACAGAACCGACGCGTCCACCCGCCCTTAGATCTCCGAACACCCCAGCGGACTCAAATACAGATTCGAAATATTCGTCACAATCTCCGCATCCGTATTCCCTGGCTTCTTCGATAGCTCCTTCCACTCCGCATCCGCTGAAAACGCCGCCCAGTGCGCGGTCAACTCCGCCGTATCGGCAAACGTCAGCATGTAGGTCAACGCCGGCATGCGCGTGCCGTACAGCGTGTCCGCAAAGAACACCGGGTTCAGCCCATGCCGCGTGAAGATCCCAATCTCCGCCTCATTGAACATCGCCATCTTCCTCGTGTGCGCCACCTGGCTCGCGCTCTCGTACGTCCTCAGCTGAAAGATCCGCTTCGGCAGTTTGCCATCCACCATCTTCGGAGCCGCCAGCTTCGGCCATCCCGTAAACGCTCCCAGCAGCGACCGCTCCGACCGCTCGAACGCCGGAGCGGTCGCCGGAGCGTCGCGAAACCCACCCGCTGCCTTCACATACTCCGCATCCGCACCCAGCCGCGCGTCCATTTGCACCAGTGCCTCCGCATCCGTGGACGGGATCAGCACGTAGTACGCCGGCGTCTCCGGCCCAATGT
>Ga0206805_1026_pt1 | contig 20790 bp, 28 predicted proteins | sample Alteio_BWOrgCont_59_FD_152890 | JGI IMG/M metagenome (GOLD analysis project Ga0206805, IMG submission 152890) | Enriched cells from forest soil in Barre Woods Harvard Forest LTER site, Petersham, Massachusetts, United States -... | ecosystem: Environmental > Terrestrial > Soil > Temperate forest >... | reverse complement strand
CGCCTGCGCCAGGAACGCATCGGCCAGGCTGCGTCCATCGTTTCAGCATTTCCCGAAGTGCGCCAGGCATTGCTCGAATTCCAGCGGCGCTTTGCCGGTTCAAAAAAAGGCGCTGTGCTTGACGGCCGCGATATCGGCACGGTGGTCTGCCCCGATGCCGATTTTAAATTTTTTATTACGGCAACGCTTTATGCCCGCGCCAAACGCCGCCATAAGGAATTACAGGGCGAAGGCATTGAGGTGGTATTCGAATCCGTGCTTGAGGATTTGCGCGAGCGCGATGAACGCGATGAAAAACGCACCGTTGCTCCTATGAAACCGGCCGATGACGCATTCCTTCTCGACACCTCGGCGCTCGACGCCAGCCAGGTATTTGAAACCGCACGGCAGGTGATTTTGAGGAAACATCCGGGGTTAGGGACGTAAAAACCTCTTGATTTCCCCGCATTTCCAGGTAAAAATGCGCGCCTATTTAACTAAAGCACGGTGTCCGGCAGCGCGGGTGCTAAGAAATTGCCATTGTGGCTCAAATGCTTAACCTGAAGCAGCGCTGATGCTTCGCAACCTATAAGAAGGTAGTTGCCAGTTGCCAGTTGCCAGTTGCCAGTAAGACAGTTTGCTGGGTACTTGCCACTTGTCACTTGCCACTAAAATCACATGTCCCAGTCAGCACAAGCACTTACTATGGAAACAGAAGATTTCGGCGCATTATTTGAAGAATCTCTGAAAGAATCAGGCAAAAACGAAGGCTCGGTTATTACCGGCATCGTCATTGCCGTTGAAAAAGATACCGTTATTATCGATGTCGGCCTCAAATCGGAAGGTCGCATCCCGCTGCGCGAATTTATGGTCGGTGGCGCACAACCGGAACTTCGCGCTGGCGATGAAGTTGAGGTTTATCTCGAAAAAATCGAAAATAAAAACGGCGAAGCTGTGCTGTCGCGCGAAAAAGCATTGCGCGAAGAGGCCTGGGTTAAGCTGGAAAAAGCCTGTGCTACACAGCAACGCGTCGAAGGCGTTATTTTCGGTCGCGTCAAAGGCGGATTTACTGTGGACATTCAGGGCGCTGTGGCCTTCCTGCCCGGCAGTCAGGTTGACATCCGTCCCATCCGCGATGTTACGCCATTGATGCACATTACGCAGCCTTTCCAGATTCTGAAAATGGATCGCAAGCGCGGCAATATTGTTGTCTCCCGCCGTGCTGTGCTTGAAGAATCACGCATCGAATCACGTAACGAACTTCTCGGCAAAATCGCTGAAGGGCAAGTGCTCGAAGGCATGGTCAAAAATATCACCGATTACGGCGCTTTTATCGACATGGGTGGCATCGACGGCCTGCTGCACGTTACGGATATTTCGTGGAAACGCATCGCGCATCCATCAGAAGTGCTTTCGCTCGGCCAGTCGGTTAGAGTTATGGTTACCAAGTTCGACCAGGCTACCAAGCGCGTTAGCCTCGGCATGAAACAACTGGAGCAAAACCCGTGGCAGAGCGCCGCCGAAAAATATACAGTTGGCACGAAACTGCATGGCAAAATCACCAACATCACCGATTACGGTGCATTCGTCGAGCTCGAGCCGGGCATCGAAGGTCTCGTCCACGTGTCGGAAATTTCGTGGGTCAAGAAGAGCGCGCATCCGTCCAAGCTGGTTTCAGTCAGCCAGGAAGTCAACGTTGTTGTGCTTGATATCGATGCCTCGAAACACCGCATCAGCCTGGGCATGAAGCAATGCGAGGATAACCCCTGGGCGGCATACGCAGGTAAAATTAAGGCCGGCGATATCATCGAAGGTGAAATCCGTAACATAACCGATTTCGGTCTGTTTGTTGGGCTGGAAGGTGATATCGATGGGCTGGTTCATCATTCCGATTTAAGCTGGTCTGAATCCGGCGACGTCGCCATTAAGAAATATAAGAAAGGCGAACGCATCAAAGCCAAAATCCTTACCGTCGATGTCGAAAAAGAGCGTATCAGCCTCGGCGTCAAGCAGCTTGAGAGCGATCCGTTCGACGCTGAATTCGGTGAAATCCAGAAAGGCTCAACTCTCACATGCACCGTGAGTGAAGTACAGGGCGACGGTATTACGGTAAAGGTTACCGATAATATCTCGAGCTTTATCAAAAAATCAGATCTCGCCCGCGAACGCCAGGATCAGCGCCCGGAACGCTTTGCCGTCGGCGACCGTGTTGATGTTAAAATTACTGCGGTCGACAAGGCGACGCGCAAGGTCAGCGTATCGATCAAAGCGCTTGAAGCGGAAGAGCATAAGAAAGCCATCGCTGAATATGGCTCAACCGATAGCGGTGCTTCGCTTGGAGATATCTTAGGCGCGGCACTTGATGCGGCGAAGGAAGATAAGCCGGCAAAAAAGAAGAAAAAGGAAGGATAAAAGTGTTGGTGGCTGGTGCTGGTGACTAGTGGTTTTTTACTAAACACCAGCATTGCCACCGGCTACTGAGTTTATGGCCATCAACGCTGACACTCTCCTCGAACGGCTCTATCTTAAGAGTCAGATTACGCGCTGGCGCATTATGGCGGTCGTGTTTGCCGTGATTGCAGCGGTTGTGGCGTTTGAACGTTTTTCACCGCATTCTCCTATTGAGAAAGATTATGTGGCGCGGTTGAGCTTTGACGGCATTATCGATGATGATCGTAAAGTCTATGATTTGATCGATGATATCGGTGATAATCATAAGATAAAAGCAGTGATCGTCTGGCTGGACACGCCGGGTGGCAGCGCTGTCGGCGGTGAGGAAGTGTATCTTCGCCTGCGCCAGCTTTCGGAAAAGAAACCTGTGGTGGCTGTTATGCGATCGATCGCTGCCTCAGCCGGTTATCTTGTTGCGCTCGGCACGGACCATATCATGGCGCGTGACGGAACTATCACCGGTTCAATCGGTGTGCTCATCGAAACAGCGGAAGTCACCGAGCTCGCAGAAAAACTTGGCATCAAGCCGGTCATCATCAAATCATCGCCGCTCAAAGGCTCCCCCTCGCCTTTTGAAAAACAAACACCGGAATCCAACCGCGCCGTACAGGATGTTATCAATGATTTTTATGTGCGTTTCGTAGATATCGTGGCAGAACGCCGCCATCTGCCGCACGAAACAGCGCTTCAGCTGGCCGATGGACGTGTTTATAGCGGCAAACGCGCCGTTGAAGATAAGCTGATCGATACCATTGGTGGCGAGGACGAAGCCATGAAATGGCTGGTCGCGGAGAAGCATATCCCGGAAGGACTTGATATTAAAGATGTCAAAGCAGAGCAGGAAAACAGCCTGTTTGACCAGCTTACGCAGAGCGTTGCCGGAAAATTTTTTCAAAGAAGCAGCGTAACGCTTGACGGGCTGGTTGCCATGTGGCATCCTCACTTGCAATAAGCCTCTCAAGTTACAGCAATATTTTAAGGGAAATCATTATGACCAAATCCGAACTCGTACTGCACCTTTCCAAAAAATACCCACATCTTTATCAGCGCGATATCGAAACGCTGGTATCCACCATTTTCGATAATATTTCAGAAACGCTGATTGGCGGTGGCCGCGTTGAGCTTCGCGGTTTCGGCGCTTTCTCAATTCGCAAGCGTGAAGCACGCAAGGCACGCAATCCAAAAAACGGCAAGGAAGTACATATCGGTGAGCGTTTTGCAATTTATTTCCGCACGGGAAAAGAACTGCGCGAGCGCATCAACAAGCCAGCAGTAATGACGCGTTAATGTGTTTGCTGCATTCAAACGCTTTGTAAAATTACTTTTTCTCGCTGCGGTTGCCTTAGGATTTGTTGTTTTTTCCGTGGATAATCGACAAGCAATTACCATTAGCTTTTTTCCCTTGCCTTATTCAGCGGAAATGCCGGTATTTCTCTTCGCAATTGCCTGTTTTATTCCTGGCGCATTGACGGCAGGGGTGATTACAAGCTCCGGATTATATCAGGTTAAACGCCAGCATAAATTTGCGCAGCGGCGAGTTGCGGCACTGGAAAATGAAACCAGGACGCTCCAGGTGCAACAAGAAACAAAACTGCCTGTGGTGGCCACTAAAAAATGATTGTGCCGATCCAGGTCAAAATATGCGGACTTGCCGATGAACATGCGGTTGAAGCAGTTATTGCTGCCGGAGCAGATTATGCCGGATTCGTCTATTTTCCGGCCTCGCCGCGCCATATTACCTTTGAACGCGCTGCTGAACTAAAATCATTATTGCCTTCTTCGGTTCATTCCGTTTCCGTTATAGTTGATCCCAATGATGCATTGCTGACGCAAGTAAAAACAGTGCTGAAGCCCGATTATGTGCAGTTGCATGGAAAGGAAACGCCAGAGCGTGTTCAAGCTATAAAAAAAATATTCCCTGGCATAAAAATAATAAAAGCTATCAGCGTACGCAGTGGTGACGATATAGCACAGGCTGTGTCTTATGAAGCAGCAGATATGCTGATGTTCGATGCAAAACCGCCAACAAATATGTTGCCGGGTGGAAACGCGCTTTCCTTTGATTGGGCATTACTCAAAGGCCGTCAGTTTTCAAAACCGTGGTTTTTATCGGGCGGACTCAATGCGAATAATGTCGCAGAAGCCATCCGCATCAGCGGTACGAAAATGGCAGATGTATCCTCTGGCGTTGAATCCGCGCCAGGTGTAAAAGATGCGGTATTAATTGAAGCATTTGTAAAAGCAGCGCGGTATGAAACCTGATTTCTCTGGCCCCGATTCCCACGGCCATTTCGGCATTTATGGCGGCCGTTACGTCGCCGAAACGCTGATGCCGCTGATACTTGACGTTGAGCGTGCTTATGACGCAGCGAAAAAAGATGCCGAATTTCAGCGCGAACTCGATTATTATTTTACGCATTATATTGGCCGCCCCTCCCCGCTGTATTTTGCTTCGCGGATAACTGCGCATTGTGGCGGCGCGAAGATTTATTTCAAGCGCGATGAGTTGAATCATACCGGCGCGCATAAAATAAATAATTGCATCGGCCAGGGATTATTGGCCAAACGCCTCGGCAAAAAACGCATCATTGCTGAAACCGGCGCAGGACAACATGGCGTCGCTACAGCCACAGTATGCGCGCTGTTCGGTTTGCAATGCGTGGTGTATATGGGTGCAAAAGACATTGAGCGGCAGACACCTAATGTATTCCGCATGAAATTACTGGGCGCGGAAGTCGTGCCCGTTTATTCCGGCTCGAAAACGCTTAAGGATGCGATGAATGAGGCTTTGCGCGATTGGGTAACGAATGTGCATGACACATTTTATTTGATAGGCACCGCCGCCGGGCCGCACCCCTACCCCGCCATGGTGCGTGATTTTCAGTCTATTATCGGCCGTGAAGTACGCGAACAAATGCATAAAGCTGAAGGCCGGCTGCCCGATACGCTGGTGGCTTGTATCGGCGGCGGTAGCAACGCCATCGGCCTGTTTCATCCGTTTATCGCCGAGCCAGGCGTCGCCATGATCGGCGTCGAAGCGGCGGGGCATGGGCTGGATTCCGGGCAACATGCCGCCTCGATTGGGCGCGGCCAGCCCGGTGTATTGCATGGCGCGCGCAGCTATTTATTGCAGGATAAAAACGGCCAGGTGCAGGATGCGCATTCCATTTCCGCTGGGCTGGATTATCCCGGCATCGGCCCGGAACATGCGTGGTTGCATGATACCAAACGCGTTGAGTATGTTTCCGCAACCGACGATGAAGCTTTGAATGCTTTTCAGGCTGTATCAAAACTCGAAGGCATCATTCCGGCGCTGGAACCGGCGCACGCGCTGGCGCATGTGCTGAAAATTGCGCCTAAGCTACCTAAAGATCATTTGTTGGTCGTGAATGTCTGCGGCCGCGGTGATAAGGATATTTTTACGGTGGCTAAAGCGCTGGGGGTGGAGTTGTGAGCAATCGCATCGAAAACACTTTGGCCTCACTTCGCGTGAAAAAACGCGCGGCCTTGATTCCGTTCATTATGGGCTGTGATCCTGATGCGGTGACAACGGCGGCATTGCTCGATGCATTGCCAGAAGCGGGTGCGGATTTGATTGAAATAGGCATGCCGTTTTCCGATCCGATGGCCGATGGGCCGGTGATTCAGGCAGCCGGGAAACGCGCCCTGGCAGCAGGTGCCACGATTTCAGGCATTTTTGACCTGGTACGTGGCTTTCGTAAAAAACATACCGATACACCAATAATTCTTATGGGCTATTTCAACCCGGTCTATCGTTACGGCAATGAAAAATTCTGTAGCGATGCGGCGGCGGCGGGCGTTGACGGCGTTATCATTGTTGATTTGCCGCCAGAAGAAGAACAGGAAATCCGGCCATATCTTGATGCCAGCGGACTAAAACTTATTCGCCTTGTTGCCCCTACCAGCGGAGATGAACGTTTGCCATTGCTGGCAAAATCGGCCAGCGGGTTTGTCTACTATATTTCCATTACCGGAATTACCGGAGCAAAAACCGCTGATACGAGTGCGCTCAAAGCAAAAATCGAACATCTTCATGTCTTCACTAAATTACCCATTGCCGTTGGCTTCGGCATCAAAACAGCGCGGCAGGTAAAAGAAGTTTCAGCATTTTCTGATGCAGTGGTAGTTGGTTCTGCATTAGTGGATATTATTGAAAAAACAAAAGGAAAAGAAAATATCGTAAAGGCGGCAACAGAATTTGTCAGTCAACTGGCTAATGGTTTATGATGCCGCCCTTTTCAATCTGTCATTAATTGCTATACCCACCCCCTCCTCTGGTATCGGCATAACAGCAATGGATTTTGCGGTACTGGCGTCGAGCAGGCGTAACATACGGAATAAATTGGCTGCGGCTTCCTGAAGATTGCCGGTGGGGCTCAGGTTTTCTATCGCCACCGCGCTACTGGGAATATCTGCGCCGAAAACAAGCAGCGCTTCATACGTACGTACGTACGTGGCATTAAGCCGCATTGGCTTCGAAGGAGCGTAGTGGCTGGCGAGTTGGCCAGGGGATTTAATACTGTCATTCCCGCGCAGGCGGGAATCTATTCGCGAATAAATCCCCGCCTCTGCGGGGATGACAAGCCCCCCTGGCCTGAGGATAACCGGCATATCGCCGGTCATGTCCACCACTGTTGATTCAATGCCGACCTGGCACGGGCCACCATCCAGAATCATGGCGATGCGATTGCCCAGTTCCTCGCGTACATGCGCTGCTTCGGTGGGACTGATGCGGCCGGAGCGATTGGCGCTTGGTGCGGCAATGGGAAGGCCCGCCTCTTGCAATAGTTCCTGCGCCAGCGGATGCGCCGGAACGCGGATAGCGACACTGTCCAGCCCGGCGGAAACCAGTAGTGATAGCGCGCAATCCGGCCGCCGCGGCAGCACCAGGGTCAATGGCCCCGGCCAGAAACGGCGCGCCAGTTCCAGCGCCGCTTCGCTAAATTCAGCATAAATCTGCGCTTCTTCCAGCGATTGTACATGCACGATCAGCGGGTTGAATTGTGGCCGCTCCTTTGCGGCATAAATGGCCGCCACCGCCGCATCGGACAAGGCATTGCCGCCCAGGCCATAGACGGTTTCCGTTGGAAATGCCACCAGCTTGCCCTCGCGCAATAATGTCGCCGCTTTTTTGGTCTCAGTTATCATAATACCATAAAAGGGCCCATTTTAGGCCTGAATCTTTGTTTTTCATAGTGTTGTCAATTTTCAAATGTGGTTTATGAGGCATTTTTTGCGCTAATTCGATGGTTTTCTGGTATAAAAAAGCCCGGTAATTTCCCAAGGGGGGAGTCCGACATTTTCCTGCATTCTCCGACATTGTTGTTCTGACGGTTTGCCATGCAACCTTATTCTGGCTGATTATAAAAGCGAAAGCGATGTCCTGGAAGGGATTTCATGAACAGGTATGACTCTGATCCAGCATTGAACAGACGGGATATATGGTATATTCTCCTGGACACTTCTACTAAATATGGTTATATGATCGCGTGCAGCCTGCGGCTCACGGAATTTAAAGGGAGATCATTATGGCAAAAGTCATCACTATCGCGCAACAAAAAGGCGGCGCCGGGAAAACAACCGTAGCGGCGCATGTCGCCGTTGCGCTCAGCCAGAAAGGCAACCGCGTTGCCGTTATCGACATCGACCCGCAGGGTAGCCTTGGTTACTGGCATGGCATCCGCGAGGAAAAACTCGGCGAAGGTTATACCGGTTTGATTTTCAATGCGCTGTCAGGCTGGCGCATCGGCAGCGAAGTGGCGCGGCTGCGTAAACAGTGCGACTTTATCATCATCGACAGCCCACCGCACACCGAAACTGAAGCGCGTACGGCCATCCGCAGCGCTGACCTGATCATCATCCCGGTGCAACCCAGCCCCACCGATTTATGGGCAACCAAAGCCACGCTCGACCTCGCTAAGGCAGAAAAAATCCCGGTATGTGTTGTCCTTAACCGCGTCAGCGTCAATTCCCGGCTGGCACAAACCATCGGCGGCCAGCTTTCCAATCTGGCTGAAACAACACTGGGCAACCGCGTGTTGTTCGCTGCATCCCTGCTCGAAGGTCGTACGGCGACGGAAATAGAGCCAAATAGTCTTGCAGCACAAGAGGTTAAATCGCTTGTAAAAGAAATTATGGCGCTGGTAAAAGACGAAGAAGATGATGAAATATCAACCGCTAAAGCGACCAGAAAGGAACTGGTCGAAGCGTAATGATTATGTTAAATTAACTAAATGTTAATTTAATTGCGAAATAATGAAAGGATGGGTTGAATTACTGGGGAGATGAGTATGGCTGGTTTTTTTAAACCATCTGATTTGGTGTCTGGTAGCGTTTCTATTCTCCCCGGAAAGCCACAAAAAATATTTGATACGACCGTAGCGATCATGGTTCGTGCGGCTAATGAAGTTGTTAATTCATCCTCAATGATAACTACGTTACCGATGGATTCAGTAACTAATAATGCACCCACCAGGCCTATAGTCCCCTTTGATCCTGGCAAATCTGGCAATTCAATTGCATGACCGAGTTTACATTTCTCGATGATGGTTCATTAAAAATTCCTACCACTAAGGAATTAGAAGAAGCCGACGACGGCGCTCGCATCATATGTCTCATGACCGGCGCGACGGACAGTGGCGAAGATGGCTGGGTATTCATTGCCGTAAGACCGGGTTTGTATACGCAATTTCATGCCAGCTGCAAGGTTGGAGAAAAATTATTGCCGGAAGCTTACGGCGAAGTGATCGCACACGGAAAAGGCCTGCCGCCGCCAGCCGATGTGGTAAAGCGTATGCAAAGCCGATATGGCTTCGATCCTCATTTTTCTGACCGGCTGGTCGAAGAGGCCAAAAAACAGCAGAAGGCTTTTTTTATGCAGCAGGAAGCGTTGCGTGTTCAAGCCATCGTGGCGACAATGAAAAGCAAGGATACCCACGCCAAAGGCAAGAAAAAAGAGGAGAATTTTTAGCTGTTTTATTTCTCCCCTGTCGATCGCGCTTCAATCGACAACGCATGTAACCCCGTTTTGAATTCTTCAGCCAATAGCTTATATATCATCTGATGACGCTGGATTCTGGTCAGCCCGTGAAAGCATTCGGCTTCGATCACCACTTCATAATGCGTTTCTCCACCGGGGCTTGCGCCCGCATGGCCGGCATGGGAATGCGAGTTGTCGCGCACTTCCAGGTGGATTGGCTGTAAGGCTTGCGTTAGAATGGAAGTGATACGTTCGGCGCGGTTTTTGGTCATGGGTCATGGGTCATGAGCAACTATATACTAACCCATGGCCCATGACTACAGACTCATGACCAGATCCAAAAAAAGCGACTATATCCCCCATATCCCTCCCGATGCAGCACCGGTGTGCCAGGTGGCAGGGTGCAGTGAAGCAGGCATTTATAAAGCCCCTAAATCGCGGGATGAGTTGCATGATTACCGCTGGCTGTGCCTCGACCATATTCGTGAGCATAATAAGCAATGGGATTTTTTCGCCGGCTTCGACCGCGAGCAGATCGAATCCTTCATCAGGGATGCCGTCACCGGCCATCGCCCGACCTGGAACCGGGAAAACCGTGTCAACAAGCAGCAATTCCAGCAACTGCAGGACGCATTATATGAATTTATGCATTTCGGAGCAAAAGCGCCTAAACCCGTACCACAGCTTTCGGCAAAACTGCGCAAGGCGCTGGCTACGATGGATATGGAGTATCCCTGCACGGCGCGGGAATTAAAAAAGCAATACCGGACACTGGTCAAAAAACATCATCCCGATGTTAATAAAGGAAACAAGCAGTCAGAGGAAAAATTCAAGCAGATTACGGCAGCTTATCAGATCTTGCTGGAGCATATCAAAACCACATAAAACATTGCAGCAGCATGGAATTGGTGTATGATTAATCAGGGGGTTCACCTAACTGTGAGGTTGTCTATGACGTATTATCAACGGATTGTTGTTTTGATGGCCTTAAGCTTTAGCGCCGCGCTGTCCGCCCATGCCGATGATAAGGGCACATCGGGACGATGGACAAAGGACGATGTGGCTACCCTGTGTCATTCCCGTTTTGGAGCCGATGACCGGTCGCATGGCTATCTGGCATGCATAGAAAGAAACAAAGGGAAAATAGGCCGCGATGAAACACCGGCAGAAATGCAGGAACTGGATGCTAACAAAGCAACCGACAATTAGCAGCAATAATCGATGACTAAGCTGGCTGTAAACCCTGTCGATGTTCCCGACAAAATTGTTTCCACCGAAAAGCTGTTCGGCTTTAAGTGGAATACTCAGATACTTGCTTTTTCTGCGCGTACCGAGCATGTTCCTGAGCCTGATCCTGATTACCATTTCGAGCCGGATGCAACGCGCGCTATCCTTGCTGGATTTGCGCATAATCGCCGTGTCATCGTGCAGGGCTGGCACGGCACCGGAAAATCGACGCATCTGGAGCAGGTAGCGGCGCGGCTCAACTGGCCGATGGTGCGCGTTAATCTTGACAGTCATATCAGCCGTACCGATCTGGTGGGACGCGATGTTATTAAGTTACAGGACGGCAAACAGGTAACGCAATTTCAGGAAGGCATATTGCCGTGGGCACTGGGGCGGCCGATGGCGCTGGTGTTCGATGAATATGACGCCGGAAGGCCGGATGTCATGTTCGTTATCCAGCGCGTGCTGGAAGCGCAGGGAAAATTCACGCTGCTTGACCAGAACCGCGTCATCACGCCGCATCCCTGTTTCCGGCTGTTTGCCACGTCCAATACGGTGGGGCTGGGCGATTCGAGTGGCTTATATCACGGTACGCAACCGATCAACCAGGGGCAGATGGATCGCTGGAATATCGTCGCCAGGCTGAATTATTTGCCGCCTGAGGATGAATTGAAAGTGGTGCTGTCCAAAGTCAAAGAAATGAGCAGGCAGAAGGATACTGTGCGCAGCATGATTGCTATGGCTAACTTAACACGCGAAGGGTTGATGGCGGGTGACATTTCCACCGTTATGTCGCCGCGCACGGTTATTAACTGGGCAGAAAATGCGCAGATTTTCGGGGATATTCATCAGGCGTTTCGGGTTACGTTTTTGAATAAATGCGATGAGAATGAGCGGGGGATTATCGGGGAGTATTATCAGAGGTGCTTTAATGTAGAAATTATAAACAGAAAGGAAACCCTATGAAAATAGTCGTAGGATCACAAAGCGCTGTTAAGCTAGATGCAGTTAAGAATGCTTTGGTTAACAGAAAAAATATAGAAGTGGTTGGTGTAAAGGCAAATTCAGGCGCGCCGGAGCAGCCTATTGGGGATGAAACATTATTAGGCGCAAGAAACCGAGCTGCAGATGCAAGAAAATTAGCGCCCGACGCCGATTTGTATATTGCCATCGAAAATGGTATTTTTCTTGAAAACGGACATTGGATAGATAAAGCGGTAGTGCTTGCTGTTACAAAAGACAGGCATGAGCATATAGAATATTCCAAAGGAGTAGAATTCGATAAGCAATGGGTTGATGAAGCAAGAGAGCTTGGGTTTGACACCATAACGGTTGGCAAGCTCATGGCGGCAAAAGGAGTTGTTAGAAAACACGATGATCCTCATGCCGATCTTGGCGACAAAACACCACGTGCTCAGATTTTGAAGGAAGCAGTTTCGTCAGCAGTGAATAAAGTGATGGGATGGGCGCAAGGTGAGAGTACAACGACGGCCGCACAAAAAATTTTAGGAAAACTTTGACTCCGCATTCCCAGGAAAACCCTCTCGCTACCCTCAAAACCTCCATCGCTGCGGCCACGCGTGCGCTGGCGGCAAAGCCGAAGCTGGTGGTTCAGTTCGGGCAGGCTGCAGACGCTGATGACGTTGCACTTGCGCCATTGACTGAATTCCCCTCGCCCGAAACGCTACCGCTGATCCGTGGCCAGGCTGATCATGCGGCGCTCAATATACGTTATCATGATGACAAGTTACATCGCAAACTTCGGCCATCCGGCGCTGGCGCAGCGGTGTTTGATTTACTGGAAGATATCCGCGTTGAGGCGCATGGCGGGCGGGATCTGCATGGCGTGCAATATAATCTGGCGCGGCGGTTTGAGCAGCAGAAGCAAACGTCGAAATTGCTGGCGGATATTGAGTTGCAGGCGAGAGAATGTGTCATCCCCGCGAAGGCGGGGATCCAAGACGCCGCGTCTGCGGCGCAAAAAGATTTATACCGCGCCCATGGCGCTTTGCTGGATTCCCGCCTTCGCGGGAATGACAAATCACTATTACAGGGCGAGGGAATAAAACTGCTTGAACGCATGCACAGCCACATTGCCGACCAGAAAAAATTCGCCAAATTGTCACTGGAGTTGATAGCTATATTATCGCAAGTAATGCAATCGCTCGAGCGTGGCGAGAATCCGGCGGAGCATGGCGTTGCGGACGATACGGCTACAGCGCCGGATAAGGAGCATGAAGCGGAAACGAGCATCGCCTCGCCCGGCGCGCCGCAGGATGGGGCGGCGCAGCTTTCGCCCATAATGGCTAAGGCGGGTGGATTCGGCAGCGGTGAAGAAGCTGAACCGCAGCAGGGCGAAAAGGCAAGTGCTAAACGTTCCCCCTACCCTTTTGACCATAACGAGCCGGAAACGCCGCTTGCGTATCACGCCTATACAAAGCAATTTGATGAAATCATTTCCGCCGCCGCATTGGCCAGCCCCACCGAGCTTGAACATTTGCGCCGCCAGCTTGACCAGAAACTAAACCAGTTCCAAAGCGTGACGGCCAGGCTGGCTAACCGTTTGCAGCGGTTGCTGATGGCCAAACAAGCGCGGCACTGGATTTTCGATGAGGAAGATGGCCTTATCGACAGCAAAAAACTCGCGCGCGTCATTACCCAGCCTGATTATGGCCAGATTTATAAACGCGAGAAGGACACCGAATTCCGCGATACCGTGGTAACGTTGCTCATCGATAATTCCGGCTCGATGCGTGGACGACCGATTACGATTGCCGCGCTTTCCGCCGATATTTTAAGCCGCACGCTGGAGCGCTGTGGGGTCAAGGTCGAAATTCTCGGCTTCACGACGCGCGAATGGAAAGGCGGCACGAGCCATAAGCAATGGGTGAAGGACGGAAAACCGGCGTATCCCGGGCGGCTCAATGATGTGCGCCATATCATTTATAAACCGGCCGATGCCAGCTGGCGTAAATCGCATAAGAAGCTGGCGCTGATGCTGAAGGATGGGATACTTAAGGAAAATATCGACGGCGAGGCGATTTTGTGGGCGTGTGACCGGCTGCTGGCAAGGCCGGAACAGCGGCGTATTCTGATGGTGATTTCCGACGGCGCGCCGGTGGACGACAGCACGCTTTCGGCCAATGGCGGAAGCTATCTCGATGCGCATTTGCGCGAAGTGATTGCGCGCGTTGAAGATAAAATGCCTATTGAATTGGTGGCCATTGGTATTGGCCATGATGTGACGCGCTATTACAAGCGCGCCGTGACCATTTCTGAGATTGATAAATTAGGCGAGACGATGACGGAGCAGCTGGTGAAGCTGTTCTCATAAACCAATTGCTTTACCTATTGTTTATGCCTACATTCAACTCATATTTTTCAGGGAGAATACTATGAATAATCGCATATGGTTATGGGCAGCGCTTGCCATTGTTGTATTATTTGTTGTCAGCGGCATCAATACCATTCCTTCGCTCGATGAGAAGGTCAAGGCGTCATGGTCGGAAGTGCAGAACCAGTACCAGCGCCGCATGGATCTGATTCCTAATCTGGTTGAAACGGTAAAAGGATATGCCAATTTTGAACAAAAAACGCTGACGGATGTTATCAATGCCCGCGCCAGTGCCACTAAAGTGACGATTACCACCGATCAGCTTACCGATCCGGAAGCAGTTAAAAAATTCGAACAGGCGCAGGGCGAACTCAGTTCAGCATTATCAAGGCTTATGGCGGTTTCCGAACGCTATCCTGATCTTAAGGCCGACCAGAATTTCCTTGCGCTGCAATCACAACTGGAAGGCACCGAAAACCGTATTGCCGTCGCCCGCAAGGATTATATCGACACGGTACAACAATTTAATACAAGGGTGCGCACGTTCCCCGGCATTATCTGGGCACATATTTATGGCGCGCAGCCTAAGCAGACTTTTGCTGCCACCGAAGGCGCGGCTACGCCGCCTGCCGTTAAATTTTAAATGCGTTCGTTCGGACTCAGTATTTTTTTATTGCTGATCTGCGCCGCGCCGCTTTTTGCCGCTTTGCACTTTCCGGCGCTTACCGGCCGCGTCGTCGACGAGGCACATGTTTTGTCGCCTTCCGCTGTTTCAGCGCTCGATCAAACGCTTGCTGATTATGAACGCGGAACTACTAACCAAGTGGTTGTAGTTACGGTGCCCTCTTTGCAGGACACATCCATCGAAGATTATGGCTATCAGCTTGGACGTTTCTGGGACATTGGGCAAAAGGAGAAGAATAATGGCGTATTGCTGATAGTAGCGCCGCAGGAACATAAGGTCAGGATTGAAGTCGGTTATGGGCTGGAGGGTACGCTCACTGACGCAGCTTCCAGCGAGATCGTGCAGGGCATCATATTGCCGCAATTCCGCGCCGGCAGGATAGAAAAAGGCGTTATCGACGGGACGCAGGCTATTGTAGATGTATTGGGCGGCAAGAGTATACCCGGTCATCAATATACTAACCAGGCGAATGAACCGACTCCTGTTCAGGCCGTATTGTGGTTACTATTCCTGCTATGGTTTCTCTGGTTTGCGTATCATCATCCCTGGATGGCTGCTTATATGATCAACTCGTCGCGCTTTGGCAGCTCCGGCTTAAGCGGAAGCGGAGGCGGCTTCAGCGGTGGCGGGGGAAGTTTTGGCGGTGGGGGAGCGTCGGGAGGATGGTAAAAATGGTCAATGAACACATTATCGCTACCGCAATTACCAGGGCAAAGCACACTACTTCTGCTGAAATCGTCGCTGTGGTTTCAAAAGCCAGCGACACCTATCAGAGTTATGTTTTGCTCTATGGCCTGATGCTTGGCAGCATGATTGCCATGGGTTTGTGGGCGGAAAGATTTGTTACTGATTTTCCGCTGCTGCTGGCGGTTCAGTTGGGTGTTACGATGATGTTTTCACTATTGCCGTGGCTGCACAAACCGCTGGTACGGCTGGTGCCAAAACATGTCCGGTATCGCAGGGCGGCGCACCGGGCGTTTGAGGAATATCTGGTTGTCACACGGCATATTTCCGCGGCGACGCCTGTTTTGCTATTTTATGTGTCGCTGGCTGAACGCTATGCCCATATATTACCCGGCCGGTCGGTGCGGGAAAAAATTCCGGACAGAGAATGGGATGCCGTCATCGCCGAATTTACGGCATCGATGAAAACCGCAGGGCTGGAGCGCGCTTGCACTGGCGCCATCTCACGCATGGCGGCTATGCTCGCAGCACATTTTCCGCGCTAAGGTTTTTGGGCTATTACAATAATCGACGTGCCAAACGGAAGCCGCAGATGCGGGATGAGGAAACGCTCACTGGAAACAAGCGCGGTGAACAGCTTATTCAGCAGCAGCGATGGCATTTTTGAACCTGACGCGCTACCGCTCAGCCGGGCAATGGCGGCAACAGGAAACAGCCAGAAATTCCAGTAATTCATCAGGCATATTTTCAAGCTCGCCGCTTCTGTTTTTTGTTTAAGTTCCATCCAGCCATAACGCCGGTAATGATGGTGCAAAACATCATGCCGGCTAAATAGCCACTGGAACGCCGGAACGTTGAGTAACAACATTCCGCCGGGTTTAAGGCGGGCGGTTAATGCCGATAACGCCGCCTGGTCGTCTTCAATGTGTTCCAGCACATCGAATAAAGTAATGAGGTCAAAGGACTGATTGGCGAATGGTATGGCATCGGGAAGCTGCCCTGGTTCGATATGGCCGATGGCGCGAGCGTTTGCGCGGGAGCTAGAGGCATCATCCATTTCAAAACCATAGACTTCGCCGAATTCCGCCAGCATAGGTAAATTGCCGCCAGAACCACAACCGGCATCGAGGATTTTGGCGTTAGGGGGTAGCTTGAAGCGCTTGAGCAATGAGGTGGCGATGGCACGCCGGGCACAGAACCACCAGTGGGAATCTTCCTGTTCCGCCAGTTCGGCATAGATTTTGGGGTCCATATTATTACCCGTCACTCCCGCGAAGGCGAGAGTCTATTCGCGAATGGATCCCCGCCTGCGCGGGGATGACTTCAAGCCGCTTTTGCGGCTTTCGTCAGCTTGCGTTGGATCTGACGCTTAAGGCGGGCGGCTTCCGGCGCCAGTTTGCGCTCATGATGCTTAATCAGATAGGCATCAAGGCCGCCGTTATGCTCAATGCTGCGCAGGGTCGCAGCGGTGACGCGCAGGGAAACGCTTACGCCCAGCACATCGCTCATCAGCGAAACATGCTGTAAATTCGGCATAAAACGAACATTTTTTTTACGATTTGAGTGCGACACCTTATGCCCGAACAATGAGCCGGTACCGGTAACAGAGCAGCGTCTTGACATAATATTCCCCTGGATAGGCTTGAAAGCGCAGATTTTTAGGTGTTTTGCCGGGCTAAGTCAAGTATATTTTCCTGATCCATGACAATTTCGCACCCCCTGCTTTTTCTGTCATTTACTGCCATTTTCGGTCATTTCATTAGCGGTGCACTGATAACAATAGCTTTTACCCGACAAAATATAACAGCAACCGGAATGGTCAGGAAGAGAGTTTTTCGGGCTTTACGAATGAATTATTGCAATCATCAGAATATGAACTTGATTTTATTGAAATTATAATGCTTTCCTATACTGATCGCTATTGATATAAATATTGCGTATAAATTTATTAGCGTCTTACCAGCAATAGTTCATTCGTAAAACCAATATAAGCTCACGTGATAATACCCAGGCTGATGGAGAACCGATGACAAACAATCTCAAAAAAGATCCACAAGCAGTAGCTTTAAAGATTTTGGAAATATTCAATAAGCCGGAGGGCGAAGAAGTAGTTAAGAAATTTATGGGTAAGAATCCTGGCGAACTTATGAATGTACTGGAAACAGCAGCATTGGTTAACCCCGGAGTCACAGCTTTAGCTACCGTGGCTTCAAATCCTGACAAATATGGCGAATTTGGCACCAACCAAACAGATGCAATGATAGATGTACAAAGAATGGTATCCGAAGTATTTCCCGTGGATATACCTCGCAAAAAAGTTTTCTCAGCAATTCAGGGGCTGATGCAGGCCGATGATTTTCAACTGAAGCCCCCTGTAACGAGAAAAACAATTGCTTTATTACTGGAATACGTAATGACTGTATATTACTCGATTGCGCCAAGTCCTAAACTCGTGGGCGATTCATTTCCCGAAATTCGCTCCATTATAGAAGCAAACACCCAAAAGGTAGTTGTGCAAGGGGAAAGTCCAATCAGGATAGAATTTCTAAGTGCTGCCAAAGGAGAAGGCATGGGACGGGGAAAAGCGCCAGCCACAGCAATGACAGAAGCTTAGCCCACAATCCACCCTCCCCCTAACAACCTATCACCATCATAAGCGACACAGGCCTGGCCGGGGGATATGGCGGCTTGGGGATCAATGAGCGTGATGCAAGCGCGGCCGTTTTCCAACATTTCGATGGTAGCAGGTGCGCCGGGGTGGGCGGAGCGGAGCTTGACGGTGAGATGTGGGGATGTGGAGATTTGGGGATGTAAGACATCTTTTTTCTCCACATCTCCATATTTCCATATCTCCGCATCCAGCCAACTGGTTTCGCGGATAATAAAATTGCTACGCAAAAGCGCCTCCTTCGGCCCGACGATGACCTGTTTTTTGACAGCGTCGAGCTTAATAACGTAAAGCGGTTCTTCGTTACTAATCCCAAGCCCCCGGCGCTGGCCGACGGTGTAATTGACGATGCCGTCATGCTTGCCGACAACATGGCCGTCGATATGGATGACTTCGCCCGGATCGAGCGCACCGGGGCGCAACTTTTCAATGACTCTGGCATAGCCGCCGGTGGGGACGAAGCAAATGTCCTGACTGTCGGGCTTATCGGCCACCGTCAGCCCGAAGCGCGCCGCAAGTTGCCTGGTTTCATCCTTGCTTTTCAAATGCCCGAGCGGGAAACGCAGGAAATCGAGCTGCTCGGGCGTAGTGGCGAATAAAAAATAGCTCTGATCGCGGGCGGGATCGGCGGCGCGGTGCATTTGCGCCCTGCCCTGCTCTACTTTGCGTTGCACGTAATGGCCGGTCGCCATGCAATCGGCATCGAGGTCGCGCGCGGTTTGCAGCAAATCCCTGAATTTCACCGACTGGTTGCATTTGATGCAGGGAATCGGCGTTTCGCCGGCGAGGTAAGTGTCAACGAAATCATCCATCACACTTTCTTTGAATTTATTCTCATAGTTAAGTACATAATGCGGAATGCCAAGCGTTTCCGCCACGCGGCGCGCATCGTGAATATCCTGCCCGGCGCAGCAGGCACCTTTTTTATTCACCATCGCGCCATGATCGTAAAGCTGCAGCGTGATGCCGATGACATCATAGCCCTGCTCATGCAAAAGCGCCGCAACGGCAGACGAATCCACCCCGCCCGACATGGCGACAACGACGCGGGTATCAGCGGGGGATTTGTTGATGCCGAGGGAGTTCATGCGAGTTTAGCAAGCTTGCTTTCGAGCCAGTCGGCGAGTTGTTCTTCGGTTAAGGAACCTTCGGCAACTGCATATATAGTAAGATATTTCTCTTCTTTAGTAGCATCTAAGGTAAATCCATTCACTAACAAAAAGGTTCGCATTACTACATATGCAGTGCGCTTATTGCCATCCACGAATGCATGGTTTTTGGCAATCCCAAACCCATAGCAGGCAGCAAGCTTACTCAGCGAAACAGCCTGATTGCAATGATAAGCATTCAGCGGACGAGCAAGCGCGGATTGCAATACCCCCATATCCCGAACGCCGATTCCGCCGCCATGTTCGGCAAGCTGGCGTTCATGAATGGCCATAGCATCCTGTTCGGAAATCCATTCCGGTTCAACGGTCGTAATGGGCATAGAATTATTCAGCTAAACGCCTGAGCACATCGCGATCTTCGCGCATAATTTTTTCCGCCGCTTCCATATGACGGACGAATTCATCGTCATAGGCGCGGAGAGTGATGCCATCCGGGGTTTCTGTGGCATAGAGCATATCGCCTTTATCAACATGTAATTTGGCCAGAATTTCTTTAGATAAAATAACGCCAACAGAATTGCCGATGGTGGTGATTTTGAGCGTGGTCATAAAAGCCTCCTGTATAACTATTGTTATAACTCATAATATAACATTAGTTATAACATGTCAAGAGGCTAAAATTTAACTTTTTGTACCGAGTTTTAATCCCCCATACCCCAAAATTCCCGGGATAATCAGCCCGGGCCAGCTGACCCACATGGGAACTAACCAGCCGCCAATAGTGATGTCCCACCCCAGCGCCAGCCTTAAAAGGTGAACCAGAGCGACGATGGTAAAAATAATGCCGGATACAAACGCAAAAGATTTTTGGGTCATAAGTGCCTCTTTGATTTACATTACGGGGCAGGATATAAATTTGATATTATGAAGTAAATCAATTGACTGCCTTAAATCAATTACCCGCAGCAAAGGCGGCGAAAGGCTGGCTGGGGCGCCAGGATTCGAACCTGGGGATGACGGAATCAAAATCCGTTGCCTTACCACTTGGCGACGCCCCAACAATCACGGCTCAGCAAGGCATTCTGAGCGCACGCAAAGAACCCGCTTTATAAGATAAGCGCAGCGATTTGTCTATATGCTAAGTTATTACTTATGGTGCTGAATTTTCCAGCGATGGTATCTCATTTAACCCGCGCTATGCTCCGGTACATTAACCACATTACCCTTATTGTTGCCGGCGGGACCTGCCTCATTTTTTTCCGGGGCAGGAGGTTCCGGTTTAACTTCCGGAAGCCGGTCCCGCCGGCATACCCGGTTGCGGCCGGTACGTTTAGCGGCATAGAGCGCTTCATCGGCCTGGTTTAATAATGCATCAGGATCCTGCTCTTTGGACTTAGCTGCTTCCAGATTGATTGTCGCCACTCCCATACTAACGGTATAGTGGATAGCGCCGCAGGACGTTTCATCGATGCCTTTTCGTATGCGATCGGCTGCTATGACTGCCCCGTCCATGTCTATATGGGGAAGCAATACCACGAATTCCTCGCCACCGAAGCGGGCAACGACATCGGTGTCGCGCTTACCGGTTTCCAGCATTTTTGCCACATGCTGGATGACCTGGTCGCCGATAGCATGGCCGTGGGTGTCGTTGAC
>Ga0206805_1069_pt1 | contig 21151 bp, 16 predicted proteins | sample Alteio_BWOrgCont_59_FD_152890 | JGI IMG/M metagenome (GOLD analysis project Ga0206805, IMG submission 152890) | Enriched cells from forest soil in Barre Woods Harvard Forest LTER site, Petersham, Massachusetts, United States -... | ecosystem: Environmental > Terrestrial > Soil > Temperate forest >... | reverse complement strand
GTTGCATGAGTCCTCGCGCTCCGGCGCGGGAGACGGCGTGGGCGTTGCCGTTGCTTTCGGCCTGGACGACGGAGGCGAGCAGGTCGGCGTCGATGTTGTGCTGGACTCCGGCGCGGGCGAGCATCTGTTGTATCTGGGCGGGCGTGAGCGGGGAAGTAGAAGCAGATTCGTCCGCTTTGTTATGGGATGACAAAGCGGCGGGTGCAGGTGCCGGAGGATCGGGGACGGTCTCAACGTGGAGGACGGAGCTGGCGGAGACTTCGATGTAATTGGTGTCGCCGGCGGCGGCCTGGTCGGGGGATAAGAGGTAGAGGCGGACGTGGTCGCCGACGGGCTCCTGGCGAGCGCAGTCGAATTCGGCGCCATTACGGAGCGTGACGTGCTCGGCGGCGCGGACGGGCGGACACGACACGGCAACGATTGCGAGCGCGGCGAGAGCGAGGCCTGGGCGGAGGATGGAGGACGGCTTCATCACAGGTTCAGCAACCATCCTACGACGATGGGGTGGCGGGTGGATAGGGCGATTGCTGCCGGCGAATCGAACGAAGCGGGTTGCGGGGAAGACGCGAAGTTCCCGCTAGAGGCTATGAATTCCGGGGTAATTCGGGGAGATTCGAAGGGCGGATTGTGGCATCGCGCCGCACCCTACAACTTTCGCAGGATTCACAAAACATCGCGAGTGACGCCAGCTAGAAGAGTAGAACGTCAGCCATGTCTGGGCGATTTCAGGCATGTTGCAATGGGCCCGAGCGAAACCGGTCGAAGCTGAATCGCTCTCCTGCGGATCCCTTCAAGGGGGACAGATGACCGATCGCCGAAATCAAGAGTAAAGGACGCCTGGGCCGACTGAGTTATCCCAGGCCCGCACCCGGTGACACTATGCGCGCTACATTAGCTATCGTTTTCTGCCTTCCCCTCGTTCTGACTGGCTGCGAGTTGGCCTCGAGCAACGCGCCGACTGCTGATCCCGGCCTGGCCATCCAGGGCTCTGTGCATGGCGGGCAACAGCCCATCGTGGGGGCGCGTGTCTATCTGCTGGCGGCCGGTACAGGCGGCTATGGCGGGCAGTCCAGCTCGCTGCTGCTATCGACAGGTGCGAACACGGTTCAGGACAAATTTGGCGGAGCCACGAATAACGACTACTACGTCTCCACCGGTGCGGGTGGTGCGTTCAGCATTTCGAGCGACTATAACTGCACGCCGAACACGCAGGTCTATCTCTACGCGGTGGGCGGAGACCCAGGCCTGGGCACAGGTGCGAACGCCGCCTCTGGCCTGATGGCTGCGCTGGGGAAATGCCCGAGCAGCGGCAACTTCCTGACGTCGGTTTCGCCGATTCCGTATATTGTGGTCAACGAAGTTTCGACGGTAGCGGCTGCGTATTCCTTTGCCGGCTTTGCGACGGACCCGACTCACGTCTCCAGTGCGAACACGACGCTGGCGCTGACCGGTGTTCAGAACGCATTTGCCAACGCGGCTAATCTCGCCAGTATTGGCAGCGGCTCGGCGCTGGCCACCACGCCCAGCGGCGGGGTTGCTCCCCAGGGGACTGTTTACACCCTGGCGAACATCCTTGGCGCCTGTGTGAACTCCAACGGCGCGACCACCGGCCCGACCAACCCAACAGCCTGCTATACCCTGTTTACCAACGCTACGTCGGATGGCACCCCGACTGGGGCGCAGCCGAGCGACACGGCGACAGCCGCGATCAACATTGCCCATCACCCCGGTGCGAACATCGATAACTTGTGGGGGATGGTCCCGGGAGTTCCTGCGTTTGGGTCAGGCCTGACGTCAGAGCCCAACGATTTTACCCTGGGGATTCAGTACACCGGCGGCGGTGTGAATGCTCCTAATTTCATCGCAATCGATGGTATAGGAAACGCCTGGATCACCAACAGCGGAGCTTCCTCGGTCTCCGAGCTTTCCAGCAACGGAACCGCGGTAACTCCGGCAGCCGGCTTTACGGGCGGCAGCATCGATGGACTGTCGAGCGTCGCGATCGATCTTGCCGGCAATGCCTGGATTGCAAATGACCACCTTTCCGGTGGAAGCGTGGTGGAACTGTCGAGCGGCGACACGCTGGTTTCTGGCAGCAATGGCTATACGGTCGGCAACCTGACCAGCCCTTACGGCATCGCGATTGACGCCTCCAATAAAGCCTGGGTCACCAACAGCCTCAATAGTTCCGTTTCGGTACTCTCGGGCAGCGGTCTCAGCATCTCGGGGGTTGAATATACGGACAGCGCATTGAGTACGCCCTATGGCATCGCCATTGATCAGGCGGGCGCGGCATGGATTGCGAACAACGCAGGAAATAGCGTTACGAAGCTGTCCAACCTGGGTGCAGTTCTCTCGGGGCCGAACGGCTTTACGGATCCAAGCCTGAATTCGCCCGACGGCATCGCTATTGACCATTCCGGCAATGCCTGGATCACGAATTCCGCCAACAGCAGCGTCACCAAATTCTCCAGCACGGGCACTATTCTTTCCGGGAGTGGTTACACCGGTGGAGGTCTGAACAACCCGAATGCGATTGCGATCGACGGATCTGGAAGCGTGTGGATTGCGAACCTCCTCAGTCAATCTGTAACGCAGATAAACAATTCGGGACAGATCGTGTCCGGGGCCAACGGTTACACCGGAGGCGACGTGGATCTACCTGACGCAATCGCCATCGATGGGTCGGGCAACGTCTGGATCGGAAATCTTGGGGGTGAGGGCGTCACGGAACTCATCGGAGCGGCTACCCCAGTGGTAACGCCTCTGGCAGCGGGTGTCGCGAACAACAGCCTTGGCGCCCGTCCATAGCTTATTTGTTTTCAATAGCAAGTTCAGTGACAACGTGCCCTATCGACGACGGACCCGATTCCCGGCAAGAGAGGCTGGATTGGGCATGTTGACTTGCCGGTTAATACCACCAAGATGGGATATTGCAGTCTGAACCCGTTCAGTAGCATATCCCCAAGAGGACTCAAAGGCTTGCTCGTCATGAACTCCATAACGTCGCTGCCGACCGAGAACCGCCGAGTCTGGGTGCGGAGGAGTCGTATGCGCGCTCTCCTACGCGGCGGCGAAGACGGCCAGTCCCTGATCGAATTTGCCTTGTGTCTGCCGCCGCTGATGATCCTGATGACCGGCATTTTCGCCTTCGGGATTGCCATTGGCAATTATGTGATGCTGACGAACGCTACCAGTTCGGCGGCGATGGACCTGGCCATCAGCCGGGGCAATACGCTGGATCCCTGCGCTTTGGCATCGGCCGCGGTGAAAGCAGCGGCGCCAAGTCTCACTGCGTCGAGCTTCACGTTCGCCTATGTGCTGAACGGCACATCATACAGCGGAACCACATGCAGCAGCACCTCGACTACGACCGGGGCGCCGGGGAACCTGGTACAAGGGCAGTCCGCCGCCATAACCGTCACGTACCCCTGTGTCCTCAAAGTCTACGGGGCCAATAATTTTTCAAGTTGCACCCTTACCGCGAAAGCGTCGGAGCTCGTCCAATGAAAACGAATCGCGAAACCATTCTGTATAACCTGCTCAAAGGTGAAGGCGGGCAAATGCTTCCGGTCATGGGAGTCTTGCTCGTAGTGTTCTTCGCAACGGCTGCATTGTCGGTTGATCTGGGCCGCGCCTATTATTGCTACCGCGAACTGCAGTCTTCCGCCAATGCGGCGGCGTTGGCAGGTGCGCAGAGTCTGCCCGCCACATCGGCGACGACCGCTGCCACTGCATATAGCTCGGTTGCCGGGGATAGCAACGCCCAGAGCAATCTTCCGAACGTAAGCATGGTGACGGGCTACCCCAAGCTGGAGTGCCTGACTTCGCTGACGAATATTGGGATGGCTTGCGTTGCGCCAGCCAACGCGAATGCCATCCAGGTTCAGGAGCAGACGGTCCTGCCGATGTATTTTGCCCGGATTTTCGGGAAGCAGACGCTTACTCTAACGGCGACCGCGACGGCTTCCATGCGGGGCGCGGCGAGCACTCCATACAACGTGGCCATCGTCATTGACACGACTTCGTCGATGAGCGATACCGACAGCGACAGCCAATGCTCCACGAGCAGGCTTGCGTGTGCGTTGGCCGGCGCTCAAGTGCTGGTTCAGGATCTTTATCCCTGCATCGCGAGTGAAACAACCTGTGGCACGGTCACCAGCGGCATGGTTTCAAATTCGGTGGACCGCATTTCGTTGTTTGCCTTCCCCAATGTAACGCTGGGTACGGTTGGGAAAGACTACGACTGCAGCAGCACCAATCCAACGAATGAGCCGTACACTTTTCCGGCAGCGGGCTCTTCGACGTACGCGCCTTCGGGTAGTTCCACTCCGACCTACCAGATTGTCGGGTACTCGAGCGACTATCGCACCTCAGACACCACTAGTACGTTGTCTTCGAGTTCGGACCTCGTGAAGTCGATCGGGGGCGAGAGTGGATGTACGGGAATGGGAAATCCTGGCGGCGAAGGCACCTACTACGCAGGCGTTATCTACGCGGCGCAGGCGTCGCTGGTAGCAGAAAAGACGGCCAATGCCGGTTCCCAGAACGTCCTGATCATCCTCTCCGACGGAGACGCGAGCGCAAAGTCATCCGCGATGCCGAGCGCCTCCACGACTTCCGGGAAGTACCCCTCCACCGTGCAGCAATGCAGCCAGGCAGTGACAGCGGCGGCGGCTGCGGCGACGGCGGGAACGAGGGTGTACACGATCGCGTATGGCGCGGCGGCATCGGGGTGCTCAACCGATACCAGTCCAGCCATCACTCCTTGCCAAACAATGGAGAATATGGCCTCGGCCTCACAGAACTTCTTCTCCGATTACACGGCAACTGGAGGCAGCAGCAGTTGCATCTCCGCCTCGCAGGGAACGACCAACCTGAACCAGATATTCTCCGATATCGCGGGCGATCTGACGGTTGCGCGTTTGATACCCAACGGGACGACTTAGCGGGGTTCACCCGGAACAACGCATTCCGGCAACGGGGTGTTAGAATCTTCAGAATCATTACACTAAGGCCGCCCTTTGGAGGGCGGCCTTAGTGTTTGCGGCGTTCGATGGAGCAGGTCGTTGGGCGGGTCCAGGAGAAGAGCTTGCAAGTCCATTAAGTATACGTATACATTACTCCGTGCCATCGGTTCCCGGACCGATTGCAAGCCAGAATCAGCAAGCCCCACCTTTTGCATCGATAAGGAGAGAGCGTGAGCCTGTTTCGCAGGGAGTTCTTGAAGATGGCCGGCGGCGGTGCGGCTGGAACCGCGGCTGGAGTAATTCTGACACCGGGGGCTGTTGCGCAGGTGGCAGCAGTGGCGGGAGGCGGGACAAGCCCGGTATTGGATGTCGCGCGCTTCGGCGCCAAGGGAGATGGCACGACGATTGACAGCCCAGCGATCAATCGGGCGATCGAGGCCGCCAGCGCTGTCGGAGGCGGCACGGTTCGCTTTGCTCCAGGGACCTATGCGAGCTATTCGATTCGTCTGAAGAGCAATGTCGCGCTATACCTGGACCAGGGGGCTACGATTGTCGCGGCGGACACGCCAGAGGGTGGCGCGCCGAATGGTTCTGGCTACGACGCAGCAGAGCCGAAGACTGCGTGGGACGCGTACCAGGATTATGGGCACAATCATTGGCATAACAGCTTGATCTGGGGCGAGGGGCTTGAGAATATCGCGATACTGGGGCCGGGGCTGATCTGGGGCAAAGGGCTGACTCGCAGCGACAAACCTTCGCAGGTTCCGGGCGCCGGCAATAAGACGATCGCCCTGAAGAATTGCCACAACGTAGTGTTGCGCGATTTCTCGATTCTGAAGGGCGGGTGGTTCGGCATCCTGGCGACCGGGGTGGACAACCTCACAATCGACAATCTGAAGATCGATACCGACCGTGACGGCATGGACATTGATTGCTGCCGCAATGTGCGGGTTTCGAACTGTAGCGTGAACTCGCCGTATGACGATGGCATCTGCCCCAAGAGTTCGTTTGCGCTTGGATACGCGCGCGCCACGGAGAACGTGACTATCACAAACTGCTATGTGACCGGGGCCTACCAGGTGGGAGGGATGCTGGATGGAAGCTGGAAGCGGTGGCCGGCGGATACCAGGGTGACGAGCCCAACGGGCCGCATCAAGTGCGGGACGGAATCGAATGGCGGCTTCAAGAACATCACCATCTCGAACTGCGTGTTTGACGGCTGCCGCGGGTTCGCGCTGGAGAGCGTCGATGGGGCATTGCTGGAGGACATTACGTTTACCGGGATTACCATGCGCGACTGTGCGAATACTCCTTTATTTCTTCGCCTGGGGCGGCGAATGCGCGGTCCGGACGGAGTTCCGGTAGGAACGCTAAAGCGGATCATCATCAGCAACGTGGTCAGTTACAATTCCATGTCGCGGCTGGGCGGAGGGGGGATCATCTGCGGGCTCGCGGACCATCCGATCGAAGATGTCAAGATCCACGACTTGTACATGGAACACCGCGGCGGCGGCACCAAGGAGATGGCGGCGCGCGTTCCCGACGAACAGGAAAAGACCTATCCGGAGCCGACTATGTTCGGCGATATTCCGGCCAGCGGGTTCTACGTGCGCAATGTGAAGAACATTGAATTCTCGAATGTCGAGGTTGCCTGGAGTCAATCTGATGCGCGGCCGGTGTTTTCGCTGAACAACGTGGATGGCGCCGAGTTCTTCCGGATCAAGACTCCGAAGGGGTTGGATACGCCGGTGTTTGCGCTGAACAAGGTGGAAGATTTCAAGGTGGCCGGATCGCGCAACGTTGCGGATACGCAGATGGAGACGGTCGTCCAGAAAAACCTCTAACAGAGTGTGGAAGACAAGATGCGCGGGAATCAGGTATCGTCTGGCCGTATGAATCGACGTCAATTTATTTCGTCCTCGGGAGTCGCGGCGCTTGCACTTGGCAGCGATGGATTAGCGGCTGAACCGCGCTCCTCCGTGCCCCGGCGTGCTTCGATGAAGCTGGGATGCCAGAGCGCGCCAACCAACGATACCCATCTGAAGTATCTGGCGAGGTATGGCGTTCGGAATATCTGCGGATATCCGGAGATTGGCGGCGACCGCATCTACGCGACGGTCGAGGAACTGGGCCGGATGAAGGATCTCGCCGAAAAGAACGGCATCGAGATTGACTGCATTGGGCCGCCGTTTCTCGAGTCGAGCTATATCGACAGCGAAAAGCATCCGGCGATTATGCTGGCGAAGAGCCCGGAGCGCGACCGGGACATCGAATCGATTCAGCAGATGATCCGGAACTGCGCGCAGGTTGGGCTGCCTTCGATCAAGTACAACATGAGCATTCTGGGCGTGCTGCGAACGGGCCGTACGCCAGGACGCGGCGATGCAACCTACAGCCAGTGGAGGCTTGCGGAAGGGCATCCGAAGACTCTGCTTACGATTGCGGGCCGTGTGGACGCAGACATGTTCTGGGAACGGATTACCTATTTTCTGGATCGCGTGATTCCCGTGGCGAATGAATACAAGATTCGCATGGCATGTCATCCGCAGGATCCGGGCGTGCCTCCAGAGGGCTACCAGGGAGTGAATCGCGTACTGGGTACAGTTGACGGGTTGAAACGATTCATCACGATTCGCGAGAGCCCGTACCATGGGCTGAACTTTTGTCAGGGGACGGTTTCGGAGATGCTGGCCGATCCTGGCAGCGAGATCTACGAGGTAATTCGGTACTTTGGCACGCGCAAGAAGATTTTCAACGTGCACTTCCGGAATATTCGGGGGCACCGGAACGATTTTGTTGAGGTCTATCCCGATGAGGGGGATGTGGATTTGGTGAAGGCCATCCACGTGTATCAGGAGGTTGGGTATCCGTATATGTTGATGCCTGACCATGTGCCGGTGGCGGCGAACGATCCTGCAGGCCTGCAGTCCTTTGCGTTTTGCTATGGATACATCCGGGGCCTGATGCAGTCTCTGGAGGGATGAGTGCTGGGGCTATCGTGGGACGGTTAGGCGAAAGACACGGGAGGCATGGGAGTCGAGCGAGAGGTTGATTCCCTCGGGTGTCGTTGGGATCTCAGCTTTGGTGATGAGGTCTTTCAGCACGGGAGGATGTTGTGCGAAGTGAGTGCCGCGCAGGGCGTCGATTTCGTCCCAGTTGAACTTGATGGGAGCGGCCTCGGCTCGGAGGTTGAAGATGGACAGGATTGCGGAGCCGTCCGGGTTGAGGGCGACCCAGGCTTGGCGGGTGCGATCGCGCAAGCTTTGAATGTCCATCGGAGTTGCGGGAATACCGGCCTGGTCGATGGCAATGAGGTCGCGGTTAGAGATGAGGGTTAGGTCGTCCGGGTCCATGTGGGTGAGGTCGCTACCGAGGTAGAGCGGAGCGCAGGAGATGGCCCACAGAACGAACATGGACTGGCGCTCTGCGGGGGTGATGCCATCCTTTGTAGCGTTGCCCAGTTCGAGGGAGTCTAGGTCGTTCCACCCACCCGACTTGGCGTAGGGAATCCAGGGGGGGACGTCGGCGAAGCGGTCGACGACTCTGGACCACTCGGTCAGATTGCCTTTGATGGCGGGGTCGTTGCTGCGGCCACAAGCGTAGCACTCGACGTCGTTTTCGATTCGCCATCCATTGGCGTTGGTGCGCCAGAGGGCCGCCTGGTCGATGGAGAGGTAGTTGGAGAGTTCGAGCCAGACAGGACGCCCCGAGCGAACGATGGCTGCGTGCCATTGGCGCACTTCCTCGCGGTTATCGGCGGGGAGATTGCCACCTCCGGGGCCAACGAAATCAAGCTTAACGAAGTCGACTTTCCAGCGAGCGAACTGCTGCACGATTGAATTGATGTAGGTTCTGGCGGCGGGTTTGGTGAAGTCGATCTTGTAGGAACCTTTGTGCGTGCTTCCGGGTTGGTCGGCGTCGGTGATGTCGCGGATGTGGGAGGAAGTGCCTGCGATGATCGGGTTGGCGTCGTAGAGTTTGGGATCGATGCCGGGTGTGAGATACAGGCCGAAGGAGAGGCCGCGGCTGTGGAGGTACGCGCCAAAGCCGTCCATTCCGCTGGGGAAGCTCTGTAAGTTGGGCTTGGGAATACCGTGGTCGTCGAAGCCGTCCGACCAGCCGGAGTCGAGGTTGATGTAGCGATAGCCGAGCTCGGGTAGTTTGGCGGCGAACAGCGCGTCGACCTGGGCTTTGACCTTTTCTTCGGTTGGCTTGCCGCGCAGGAAGGACCAGCTGCTCCAGCCCATGTAGGGGCGCTGGGCGAGGGGAGCATTCACTACAGCATGGGGACGGGTTTGCGCCGGCGCTGAGACGGCGAATAGCAACAGAGCCAGGACTGGCTGTAGGCGCATGCGGGATAACCATAGCGCACCGAGAAGACGATGGCAATTGGCAAGCTCTTCCTGATTGGGCCAGCATTTGCGGCGCGGCATTGACAGTTGAAAATCGCGGGTGATAGGGTCACAAATGTATACGTATTCAATCACTGCGAGAAAGAGGGCTGTTGTGAGAAATCAATCGGATTTAGAGGAAAGCGGCGCGATTCTGTCACGGCGGGAATGCCTGGGTAAGCTGGCGCTGCCAACCGCGGGGGCCCTATTCGCGGCGGCGCTGACCGTTAAGGAAGCCGCTGCTGCTGCACCGGCAAAGCCTGCCTCCAACGACAACGACCGGGGTACGCGGGTTTATAACATTCGGAGTTTCGGTGCCAAGGGCGATGGCACTACGCTGGACACCGCCGCGCTGCAGGCGGCCATCGATGCATGCAATCGCGACGGCGGCGGCACCGTGTTGGTTCCCGCGGGCACGTTCGTCATTGGCACGACAGAACTCAAAAGCAATGTCACCCTCCACATCGCAGCGTCCGGCAAGTTGCTGGGCAGTGGGGATGGCAAGCAGTATCACGCAGTCGACGCGATTCCTCTACGCGGCGACACGACGCTGAACGACGGCAACTGGGCGCTGCTGTTTGCGGTGAGCGCGAACCATGTTGCGATCGAGGGGCCGGGCACGATAGATGGGCAAGGGGCTCAGTTTCACCCCGCTGTTCGCGGCACGCAGCCGCCCAGCGGTCTCGGCGGCAATCGGCGTCCCTACCATGTGCTGGTTTACCGTTGCGACGATTTCTCGGTGCGTAACATTTCGCTGCTGGATTGCGCGTATCACAGCGTGCGCATCATTCAAAGCAAGCGCGTGCACCTGGACAGCATCTACATCCACAATCGCGTGAATGGGAACAACGACGGCTTTCATCTGATCAGCGCGCAATATGTCACCATCAGCAACTGCATTGTGAAGTCGCAGGACGATGCGTGCGCTATGTTCGGATCCTGCCAGAACATTACGATCACGAATTCTTACTTCAGCACGCGGTGGTCGGTGTTCCGCTTCGGGGGAGGCCAGGTGGAGAACATTGCTGTGTCGAATTGCCTGCTCTCGGAGGTTGATGGGTGTCCAATCAAATTTCAAGGGGATCCGGGCTCGCGCTTTGAGAACATATCGTTCTCGAACCTAATGCTGAAGGATGTGACGGGACCGATCAGCATCAGTATCGGCGGAAGGCTGCCGGCGCCGGACGACAAGACTCCCGTGGTGGCACGGAATATTTCCTTCAGCAATATTCATGGCACGGTGACGACTGATCCAGCGCAGCTCTCGGAGAGCACGATTACGAGCGGCTATAACCCCGGGGAGCGGCACTCGTGCATTGTGCTGAACTGCGTGAACGATTCGATTCTTGAGAACATTTCGTTCAGCGATATTCACCTTATCTTTGGCGGCGGCGGAACGGCCGAGGATGCGGCCACCCGCGACGTACCGTTGATCTTCGGCGAGTATTTTCGGCTGGGGGCGATGCCGGCGTATGGACTGTACGCCCGCAATGCCCGGGGCATCACACTCCAGAATGTGCGGTTCCAGGTGAGTAGTCCGGACCTGCGCCCCGCGATGATTCTCGATCATGTGGACGATGTTGCGGTGAACGGTTTCAGCGTGCAGGGCAATCCGGAGGCGGAGTCGGTGCTGCGATTCATCAGCTCGACACATGTGTTGATGACGGCGACGAGGGTGCTGACGCCTTCACCGGTATTTCTACAGCTTGAAGGAGCCGGCAACGATGGGATTATTGTTGAAGGCGGCGACCTTTCCAGAGCGTCGGCGCCGCTTGCGTTGAAAAGCGGTGCGACGGAGAAGGCTGTCAGGCTGCGGAATATTTCCTGAGGTTTGGCCCGCGTCAGGGAGGACAACATGCATCCAGGGAGTGCCATGCTGAGCCGGAGAAGGTTTGTCGGGCTGGCTGGGGGCGCCGCTGCGAGCTCGGTGGTCGCCACGAATATGTGGGCGGAAGCAACTGGCGGCCCAGTCGCTCTCTTCGACGGCAGGACGCTTGAGGGTTGGAACCAGTTGGAGAACAATGCGACCTCCCTGTCGAGCGGCGAGATTGCCGATCCGGGTGTATTTGCGAACCGACTTGCGACTAGCACGGACGCAGTTTCCACGTTTCTACGCAGCGATTTGGATGACTCCGTGAAGGCTGGAATCGCCTCGTACTCGGCTTCGGGAGCGAATTGGAAGGCCACGATCTCGGCGCTGGTGAAGGAACTCAACCAGGTGATTGCCGGGCCTTCGATCTACGACGCTGCACGCTTCCGCGGAGTCGTCCTGCGGCCCGAGACCGCCAAACTACTGAAGAAGAATCCGACGGGGCAGCAACTGGCGAGACTGAATATGCTGCTGCTGGAGGATGCGTATCCCGCGGAGTTGACGAAGAGCACAACGACTGGATGGATGGTAAAGGATGGTGCGATGGCCAGCACCGGCAGTGGCCGAGGGGTGATCTACACCGTCAAAGACTACAGCCGCTTCCGGCTGATGTTCACCATGCGGCACGTGAGTGGAATGCCTGACCACCAGGCATGTGTGTTGATCTTTTGCACGCGGCCGTCGGCGGAGGGAATGCCATTGGATGCGCTTGGTGGAATTCAGTTTCAAGTGCCCAACGGCGGCCACTGGGACTACCGACCGGGGAAGAACACCGCGGGAGGGCCGGAGTTTGCGGTTGTGACGAAGGCACAGTTCGACGTTCATTCGTGGAGCCGCGTCGAGATATTAGCCGACGCGGAAAAAGGGACAGCGCGAATGGCAGTCGCACAGCCATCCGGCAGCAAGGCTGTCGAGGTGCTGGATTTCAAAGACGCCAGGGCGGGCAAGGCCGGACCAATCGCATGGCAGATGCACAACGCCGGCTTATTCGATGAGTACAAGGACGTCACCATCGAAGTGGATCCAAAGGACGACAACCTGATTACGGTATCGTGACCGGGCCTACGACGGCGGGCGTTCCTGTGCCTGCAGCGTTGACGGCTGCGACGCTAAACGTATACGACGTGCCGGAGGTTAGCCCGTCGACTGCGTAGAAAGTCGTGTGCGTGCCCTCGAGAACGATGATGTTACGTCCGGTAAATACGACCTTCCGCCCAGTTGGGTTGACCGTGACTTCGTAGGCGAGGATGGGGCTTGCGTGGCCGGCAGGATGAGCGGCGGGCGGCAATTGAAAGTGGATGCTCGCGGCGCCTTTGCCGGCATGTACGCTGACATTCTGCGGTGCAGCCGGGGGTTCGATTGTCTGCTGCTGGGGCGTGATCTCACGTGAGGGCAGGGAAGCAACGCTGGTACCCTGACGATTGGCGGCGGTCACTGTGAAGGTGACAGGCTGGCTGGTCGCAATCCCATCGATCTTCAGGTAAGCATTCTTCCGGAACTCAGCCGCGGATATGTGTGCCTCCGTGCCTGTGGACGCTCGCACTGTATACGACTCGACGGGCGATCCTCCCTGGTCGACAGAGGGACTCCAGGTGACGTATGCGATGCCGTTGGCTGCCCAGGCGGCAACTCGGCTCGGCGGCTCAGGCGGCGCGGCCTTTGCAAAATGGAGCGAGGCGATGTCGCGGAAGGCCGGCTCCAGTCCGGCACTGCGCAAGACTGCTGGCGGGACCTGATCCAGCGAGTTGATGAGGTGGTTGTTGGCCTCGGTGACGTTCTCTTTGGATGAGTCGGCGTCTCCCTGCTGCCAGTAGTTATTCTCGATGGTCAACGGATCGTAGTTGGTGCCGTTGTGTCCGTCGTACCAGTCGCGGTGGCGGCTTCCCCAGTTGTCATGGTTGGTGTGGAACATGACGTTACCGTCGACCGTAATCATCGACGAGCCGTTGTCCGTGTAGATCCCATGGCCGGAACTGAATTGGTCGTAGATGACATTGCCGGTAACTCGTTCACCGTCCGCCAGCGTCTGTCCGGTTCGTCCCTGGGTGTAGATGCCACCGCCGTCGGACAGGACCAGCATGAAGTCGTGGATGAGGTTGTCGGAGATGACGTTGCCGGTGGAGTGGTTCGCCTGCCCAGTCATCTGAATTTTGTCCGGCCAGCCTCCCCATCCAATTGAGATTGCGGCATACGGAGTGTGGTCGATCTGGTTGTGAGTGACCAGAGTTCGGCGGGCGTAACCGATGACGATCGCGATGCCGCCACGATACTCCGCGCCTACGTGTTCGAAGAGATTATTCGCGATGCGGTTGTCACTGGCGAATTCGGCGTCCGGAGCCAGCGGATTGGCGACCCCGGCCAATTCGAGCCCGTTGCCGGAAATGTCGGAGAACACGGAACCTTCCACCACGTCATTCTGGGCTCCGTCGCCTAGGTCGAGCCCGGCCGCGCCAAGATGCGCGAACGCGTCGCGGACGAATTGAATGTGATGGGAGAAATGTAATGCGACGTTTGCAGTCTCCTTCGTCCATGCGCCGTAGGGGCACATGCCGCCAGGCACAAGGGTGCAAAGCGCCTGCTTGGAGTAGCCGTCCGGGCCGGTGACCTGATAGCCCGCCTGAATCTCAGAGAAGCCATCGGGTCCGTTTGGCGCAAGCCACGTGGTATAGGAGAACTGCAAGCCGGAGAAGATGATATTGTGAGCCGGGTTGTCGGGAGTCCCGCTGATGCTGAGAAGACTTTGGAGAGTGGGTAACTCGACGTCCGCTTTGGTAAGGTCTTCTCCCAGGCGCGGGACGTAGTAGAGTTGCGATGAATCGTGGTCAAGGTAGAACTGTCCGGGCGTGCCCAGGAGTTCGAAGGCATTTTCTACGTAGGTTGGAGTTGCCCCGACGCTTTTGGGGCCGACAAGATTTGCCGTGCGAGCTCCACTCGGCAGCATCACTCGCAGGGTCGAGTTGTTCCAGCAGGGCTGGGCCATGGTGATGGTCGTACCCTCGATGGAGGCAACAGGGCAGCGTGGCTCAGTCCACGATCCAAGCCCGACTCCTGTCTCAGACCAGACGGAGTTGCCGCCTGTGTATACGAATTCGAGATTGGATGGATGTTTCCATGCCGCCATCCGTGTGTCGGCGGCCGTATATCCGGTCGCGGTCATGGTCACACCGACAGGCAAGCGGCCTCGGGTGCGCGTCGCGCGAACTCCGTCGATGTATAGCTGGCGCGAGTCTGTGACACTGGGGGGGACAGGTGCGGTCCAGAGGTTTCGGGATTGGTCGATCTTTTTCCATCCGGTAATACGAACGCCGCCGCTGAGGACGGGCCGCTCGCCAGGCATCGCCCGGAAGATCAGGTTGTGGCCATTCCTGCCGGAATCTTCGGGCGTTAGTTCCAGGGGGCGAGCCAGACGGTAGGTTCCGCCCGCGAGTTCGATGGTGACGTCACCGTTGGCCGTCGTTTCCTGACTTCTCGCGAGCGTGACTGCGCGCTGCAGCGTGCGGACTGGCCGTGCTGCTGTGCCCGATGAAGCGTCGTTGCCTGTGGGCGACACGTGGATTTGCGCGAAGCCAGGACTGGAGAGGATGGCGAGGCTGAGAATCAGCAGAGCCGGGGCAGGAAAAGTGCTGGATGGCGTAATTTGGGGATACTGTTTCCGCATGTTCAGCACCTTACATGTATTCGTATACAATTCGCAAATGAAAGGATCTCCCAAAACTCTGCGTAATAAGTAAACAACCGGGTGTTACCTTGAGCAAGTCAGTGCAGGGCTGAATGCGGAGCATTGAGCGGTCGCACCAGGTTGCACAGCGGGTTTAGTGAACCCTGGATCGCGAGGAATCAGAACGATGGATATGCGCGGAATCGCGAAGATCGCTGGTGTGTCGAGCGCCACGGTTTCGCGTGTTATCAATGGATCGAATCTGGTTCGACCGGAGACCGCGGAACGCGTTCGCCGCGTGCTCGACGAGACGAGGTTTGTCCCCAATGGAAGCGCGACCACGCTGAAGTACGGCAGAAGCAGCAGCTATGGGCTCATCATCCCCGACATGACGAACCCGTTTTTCTCCGAGTTTATCCGGAGCTTTGAAGGCATTCTGGTTGCGAGGCGCCAGGACATGTTCATGGCGCTCACCGACCATCGTGCGTCGAGGATGAAGGACACGATCCACCGAATGCTGGTTCGGCAGGTGGATGGTGTTGCGCTGCTCGCGTCGGAGATTGAGACCGAGCCGATTGAAACCCTGATTCGCAACCGGGTTCCACTGGTGACGATGGATCGGCGCCTGGCAGGGCAGGGGCTCAGCGACATTTCGATCAACTACTCCACCGGCCTGAATGAGGCGATTGAACATCTGAAGAGCCTGCGGCACCAGAAGATTGGATATATCGGAGGATCGTCGGGACTGACGATCTCGGATCACCGCATTCAGGCCTTCGTGAAGGCAATGGAAAGGGCCGGCCTGAAGGCTGACCCGAAGTTCCTTCTGGTCGGCAACTATCGCATCAGTGGCGGTGAGGCAGCCATGGCCGAGCTGTTGACCAGGAAAGATCGGCCAACCGCATTGATCGCTGCCAATGATCTGACCGCGATTGGAGCGCTGCGCGCGTTGCATCGGGCGGGACTGTCGGCACCGCAGGATTATTCGATCATCGGCTTCGACGATATCGAGTTGTGCGACGTTCTTGATCCTCCGCTCACGACTATTCGGCTGCCCCGGCACGAACTGGCTGAGAAATTTGCAACAGCGCTGGAGTCGTCCGCGAAGGAGCCACACGCTCCGGGGAAAATTTACAACATCAAGACGTCCCTGGTGCTCCGAACTTCGACAGGACCGGCGCCCAAGCGCAAATGACGGACGTGGCGTTGCGACCCGAAAACGTCTGACGTTTCAAGCCGCAAACCTCGATTTACCAAGTGCATGGACTCACAAGGCGTGCTGTTTGGGTTGACGATTCCGGGCGTGGATTCAGGAGTCTTTTTAAAGGGTAATTGACGACTTGACAAACCCAAAATAAAGGCGCATCCTTATAGTTGAAGAGGATAAGCCGATGAATCTAAAGTCGATTGCGACGCATTTCTCCGATCCGAACGCCGCTCGTGAGTTCTTCGAGAAGCAGTGCTGGCCGGACGGAACTGTATGCCCGTTCTGCGGGGTTATTGGCGAGGCTTACAGGCTCAAGGCGAAGCCGGATTCGAAGTCTCCGGTTCGTCCCGGCGTCTGGAAGTGCAAGGGTTGCCGGAAGCAATTCACGGTCACCAAGGGTACGATCTTCGAAGACAGCCACATCCCCCTGACCGTCTGGCTGATGACCATCCACCTGCTCTGCGCCAGCAAGAAGGGCGTCAGCGCCCACCAGATTCACCGGATGCTGGGCGTTTCCTACAAGTCGGCATGGTTCATGGTTCACCGCTTGCGTTACGCTTCGACGCAAGACCCGCTGGCCGCGCAACTGACTGGCATCGTCGAAGTAGACGAAGCCTACATCGGCGCTCGGCGTACCTCAAAACACCGGAAGCTGATGGCGTACACCGCAAAGCCGGGAGAGCGTCCCAAGGACATTCCCTCCCCGGTGGACGGGAAGCAAGCGGTTCTGGCGATGGTTCAGCGTGGCGGGGATGTACGCTCTGCCCACGTCCAGCGGGTCACGGCTGCGAATCTCCGCCCGATCCTGAACCACAACATCGAATACGGTGCTCGGGTTATGACGGACGCCGGGACGGTGCTACACGGCGCAATCCATCCCCGGCGGCACGATCAGGTCAACCACTCAGAACAGGAATACGGGCGCTACGAAGATGGCCTATGCATCTCGACCAACTCGGTCGAAGGGTTCTTCAGCTTGCTCAAAAGGGGTCTCCACGGGACGTACCACCACGTCAGCGCACGGCACTTGCATCGGTATCTTTCGGAGTTCGATTTCAGGTACAACTCGCGGAAGATTACCGACGGAGAACGGTCATGCCGCCTGATCCGGAAGGCGTCCGGCAAGCGGCTGACCTTCCGCCAGCTTTCGCCAAAGGCTACTTCTTAGTTGGCGGCTTTACCTTGTACAGGCTGGAGAGAGCATTCTCCAGCGTCAGTGGATGGAAGCTCAGTGGCTTCGATGCTGGGCCTGTTGGCTCGTCCTTCGGGCTATTACGTTTCGTCATGCCGAGATTTTACGCCGTCCGCAGATTCGGTATAGTGGTGACCATCCGGGGAGGGATGATTGGCAATGCCGAAACTTGTCACGCTTGAACTCGATTTCGAATGCCCGGGAAAACACAAAATTACGGTTCGGCAGACCCAGTATCAGGAACCGGGCGCACTGCGGACGCTTGAAGAGGCTCCGTTTTCTCTACACTGTCCGATGTGCGGGTGGGAAGGGGTGCAGAATGGGGCCGAGAAAACCGAACTTCGACTGGTTGAGTAGATAGCCGAAAGACGTTGTCTGCCCCGCAAAATGCGCATGTCCAGATGTATTCCTCCGGTACGCAGGGAAACAGCCGATCCCTTCCAAACATCGGCTCTTTGCACTTCAAGCAGAATGTCCACGAAAGGTGTCCTGATGGGGGTTGCATCATAAACGCACTCCATGCGATGATTCGCTTGGATGCGTCGAACCGAGCCCTGCCTGGCAGCAGGGCCGTTGTTTTTGGGCTGGCTTGATTATCCGCTGGTACACTCCCGCGTGCAATGTTCTTCTTATATCGCCGGGTTGAATCGTGGATATTCACCGCCCGGCAGAGCAAGAGCAGTACTATAGGGATTCCGTACACTAGGGTTATCCACCCCATCGCCATCAGGAAGTTTTCTACGGGTGTGTTCGCAGCAGCCCGATCTTTGTCGGTGAACCCTAAGTAGACGCCATAACCAAGAAAGCAGAACCACAGAATCCCGAACATCCGGACTCCGCGCCAGAGGTACTGGCGCTTCTCCTCCCGTGATAGTTCCGGCCATTCAACCCGACCCGTCCAGAACCACTTTCCGCAGTTCTTGCATTCACGTGATGCAGGGCCGAGATAGATCGGGCCGGGAAAGTAAACGGTACTCCAATGCAGTCCGCAGAATGGGCAGCTTGACTCCGTAGATCGAATGCGAACGTAGTAAAACATTAGAGCCTCTCTACCTTTCCGTGTCGCTCCGGCCAGAACCACCAAAAGCCAACGCCGCCGAAGAAGATCGCGGGGGACGCATAGAAGAGGGCCGTCATCGCAGCATTGGCCGGGTGCCGCATGGCTTCGTGGTTGTGGAGTTGGGAGATGAAGCAGCCGCTAGTCCAGAGAGCAGCCGCAAGCAGGACGGCTCCTTGCTTTCCGCGCTTGGTCTTAGGCTTCAGATACTTTCCGTAGGATTCACCCGCAGCGACGATGCCGACCCCGGCACCTAGCCCAAAGATAATGGCGAAACCATCAGAGGTGCCGCTGTCAGACAGTTGTCTCTTCAATTGCTCATTCTCGTAGAGGGCCGCGCCAAGTTCAGCTTTGGATCGTTCTAAATCGGCTTGCGTGGGTTGCAGTGGTGGTTGAGCTACCACGCTCGCTCCAGCAAGCACCGCGAGGCACACAGCCACATTCATCAGTCTTTCCATCGGCTCCCTCCGATGTAAGCCCGAGCTTACGCTGTAAGCCGCAGCATACAGCCATGCTTGGAGGATGGCAACCGACATCTGCGTGAAGATCGGACGGCGCATCCGCGTCCTGCGAACGCAGAAGGGCTGGACTCAGGCGATGCTGGCCGACCATGCGGAACTGGCCCGAGAACACCTGTCGGAACTGGAGAACGGGCACAAGGAGATTGGAGCCAGAAGTCTCCAGCGCATCGCCGGGGCGTTGAACGTCGGCCTGAGCGAGTTCTTCGAGGGGATGTAGAATGGAGGCGGCATGGGAGGCCGCGAGGTGATCCCGTGTGTGAACTGCAAGATGCAGCGAAGTGGCGACGGTATGAAGAACTGAAGCAGGCCCGGCTTCGCCACAATGCACTGCTCCGCGAAGTGAAGCTGATGGTAGTCGCTCCCCTGAGCGACCTCGTTTCGACGCTCCGATCACGGAGACTATCCAGCGTAGACCTATCCACCTACCCGGAAAAAACGTGGCTGGAGGAGCGGAAGCGCGAAATGAATGCGCTCGACTGCCAGATCGAGGCACTGGAGACGCAACTCAAGATCGACGGCATGGAGCCCGCCGTGCTTGACGCCCTTCGTGAACTTCGCTAGGCGAACAACCCATTCAGTATTTGCTGGCGGTTCTTCCCGATCAAGAAGGACACGACAGCGATTACGACAATCCCGGCCACCATGCTGTGGCCGAGCCCGACAGTCTTCAATCCGTGCGTTACCGAGGGAGCATTCATAGTGTCCAGACGATATCTCGGATTACTTGGGTTTGTCAACTACCTAATTACCTTTTAAAGGATTGACAATCCTGTAGCTCGTCCCATAGCATCACTCGTCATCGAAATGTATACGTATTCACGATCGGTCTAAATCCTAATGTATACGGATTCATCGGTCTCGAAGAGACCGATCCGAAATACCTGGGCCAGGCATCAGGCACGCCGATGTGAAGAACGAGGAGGGTAGGAATATGAAATCACTTTTGAGGCTAGTCATCGCAATAGCCATGCTCGGGTGTGTCGCATTGCCGGCTAGGACGCAGACGTCCAGCGCAGCCATCAGCGGCCATGTCATCGACCAAAGCAACGGCATCGTGCCCGACGCCGAAGTAAGCTTGATCAACCAGAAGACCAACGTAACGGTGGTTACCCACACCAACAGTGGCGGAGACTTCATCTTCCCCGACGTGCAGTCGGGCACCTTCACCGTCGTCGTTCACGGCCAGGGGTATAAAGAACTGCGTCAAGTCAACCTGGCGCTCAGCGCTTCCCAGAATCTCTCCACCGGCACGATCGTGCTCCAAGTCGGCACAGTTACCGAAACCGTCACCGTCTCTGCAGCTATTACGCCGCTGCAGACCACCAGTTCCGAGCGCTCCGGCGTGCTGGACGATAAACAGGTGGAAAACCTGTCCACGCTCGGTCGCGACGTCATGGGCCTGCTCCAGACCCTGCCGGGTGTTTACGGCGGCGGCGGCTCAAGCACCCTGGGCACTACCGGGACTCCGACCGTCAACGGCGTGCTCAATGAATACAACCTGGTCACGGTCGACGGCGTCACCGCGAACACGCGCGGCCTGAGCACGATGGATGACGAAATCAATCAGGACGCCGTCCAGCAAATCAGTCTGTTGGGCTCGAACTATCAGGCGGCCTACGGCAAGACGGCGGGCGCCAACATCACTTACGTCACCAAAAGCGGTACCGACAAGTTCCATGGCGGTGCCTACTACTACTTCCGCAACGAGGACCTCAACGCCAACAGTTTCTTCAATAAATACCTCAATTCCCCATTTATCGCTCGCGCCCGTTACCGGTACAACACCACCGGCGGCACCATTGGCGGCCCACTCTACTGGCCGGGCCACTTCAACAGAAACAAGGATAAGCTGTTCTTCTTTGTCTCCTTCGAGGACGATCCGACCACTTCGCCCGACGGGGTCAAGAGCTACAGGATTCCAACCCAGAAGGAGATCAATGGCGATTTCTCGCAAACCTATGTCCAGGGAAAAACAACCAACACCCTGCTCAACATCAAGAATCCGACCCCGGGAAGCGTTTGCGCCACAACCGGGACCCCAGGCGCCGGCTGCTTCTCGGGAAACATAGTTCCCAGCAATATGATCGATCCACAGATGCAAATTCTGGAGCAGATCATGCATGACAACACACTGGGTGCACAGGATCCGACCGCGCCGTCCGGTGCGCCGAAAGGAGGAAACGGTTTCTATGTACCCAATAATCCGGCCCTCACGCAGAACAACTACAATTACCAAACCAACAATTCTTCGCAAAAGCCTGTGAAGCAGCTGATCTTCCGCATTG
>Ga0206805_1068_pt1 | contig 21385 bp, 21 predicted proteins | sample Alteio_BWOrgCont_59_FD_152890 | JGI IMG/M metagenome (GOLD analysis project Ga0206805, IMG submission 152890) | Enriched cells from forest soil in Barre Woods Harvard Forest LTER site, Petersham, Massachusetts, United States -... | ecosystem: Environmental > Terrestrial > Soil > Temperate forest >... | reverse complement strand
GGCGCTGGACTGTGGGGTCTTATCGCGCTCGGGCTCTTCGGCCACTTTGCAGACGGCACGCGCGGAGGGCATCTGCTGGGGCAGTTAGTGGGTGTTTCGGCGCTGCTCGGCTTCATGCTGCCGCTGATCTACGGCATGAACCTGTTGCTGAACAAGCTGGTGCCGTACCGCGTGGACAGCGATGGCGACTGGCAGGGCATGGACATTCGCGAACTGGGGGCGGGCGCTTATCCGGAGTTTGTGGTGCACGCAGACGAGTTTATTCCGCGCTAAGCCAAAAGCTTAACACCGATCGTCACCGATGGAACCGATTAAGAGCACGTTACGGTAGAGGTGTTCTGTTCGATGAGTCTAAGCGACTAGAGCAGGCGGTAGGGGCGGCCGCGATAGAGGCCCATGCGCTCGACAGAGCGCACGCGGACGAGTTGCACGCTGACGTTGTCGTGGCCTCCGGCGTGGTTAGCGGCGGCGACGAGTTCCGCGGCGGCCTGCTGCAGGTTGAGGGAGGAGTTCAGCATCCACTGGATGGCCGGGTCCGGCACATATCCATGCAGGCCGTCGGAGCAGAGCAGGAGCAGGTCGCCGGGAAGGATGTTGACGGTGATGGTGTCGGCGGCGACGAACATTTCGTTGCCGAGGACGCGCGTCAGGACGTGACGGTTGACGTGCTCTGCTGCTTCGGCTTTGGAGATGAGCCCCATGCGGACCTGCTCGTCGACCATGGTGTGGTCGTGGGTGAGCGCGGCGAGGTTTCCCTGGCGAAAGAGGTAGCAGCGTGAATCACCGACATGGGAGATGACGGCGGAGTCGAAGCGCAGGGCGCAGAGCACGATGGTGCTGGCCATGTGCGCGCTGTCGGGGATGATGTTGCCGCCGGGATCGACGTAGGCGGGGTTGGGGTGTGCGTGGATCGCGTTGCCTGCGTCGAAGACAGCCTGGTTGGCCTCCTGCGCCAGGCGCGGGAGCAGCGAGACGTGCATGATGCCTTTGGGAATCTTGCGGAAGCCGGCCAGCACGCTTTCAACGGCGAGACGCGAGGCGACTTCGCCGCGTTCCTGTCCACCGACGCCATCGGCCAGCGCGAAAAGCCAGCCCTGCGACTGGACCTGTGCAGGCGAGGCGGGGGCGACATGGCCGATGTAATCCTCGTTGTGGCCGCGGGTGAGGCCGGAATCAGTGAGTTCGGCGAATTCGAGATCGAGCATGAGGTTGAGTCGAGTTTACGTCACGAGGTTCCGAGGAGATTTCAGCGGAGGCGGCAGACTTTGACGGTGGTGTTTTCGTAGGGGCAGTCGAAACCGGTTGAGGCGCGTGACTGGAGGACGAGCCACGAGACTGCGAGGGGCTGGAGTGCGGCCAGGCGCTCGGCGTCGGTCTCCTGGCCGAGGCGTTGTTGCGCGGCCTGCCCTTGCTTCCATGCTGGCGTGAGTTCGGGAGCAATGGAGGCTTCGCCGCCGTCCTTGGAGTAATCGGGCAGGGCGCTGCGTTCGGCGATGGCGCGGAAGCACTGGGCGTCTTCGCCGGGAGCGTTGATGTAGTCCGCGTCGAGGGCGAAGAGAGCGTCCTTCGGAGTGTGGTCGCGAATCCAGAGGAAGGCCTGCGCCCAGGGATTCGGCGTCGCGATCCAGGGTAGTTCCAAATGGCTGGAGTGCGGGTAAGCGCTGCGTGCGGCGGCGAACATGACGCTGCCGAGGAGCAGCGTGGTGGTGGCCCAGCGCCAGGCGGCGCGACGCAAAAGAGATTCGCCGAGTTTGGCGCCGAGCATCAACACCATGATGAGGTAGACGACCTGAAACGCGCGCAGGGGTTGCAGGCGGGCGACCAGGTGCGTCGAGGAGCCAGCGCGCGCGAAGAGCAGGGCGACCGTGACGGCGGTGGCTCCAACGACGAGCGCTGTCTGGGCCAGGTCACGCTCTGACGGGTTGCGCCATGAGGGTTTGGGCGCGGCTGACCGGGCGAAGGCCGCCAGGATGGCGAGGGGCGCGGCCAGTCCGACGAGTTCGTACCAGCGCCATAGGGCGGGGAACCAGTAGGTGCGGGTGAGGGCGATGCGGGCGACATCGGCGCTCTCCGGGCTGGCGAAGATCTGCAGGCAGACGGCGAGTATGAGTGCGGCGACGGCGAGCGCTGTTGTACCAAGGATGCGGGAGGCGCGGCGCTTCTGGCGGACGCAGAGGAGCCCCAGCGTTGCCGCGAACGAATAGGCGGCCATCAACGGATGGATCGTCGCGGCAGCGGTTGTACTGCCAGCACAGAGCCAGAAGCTGCGGCGGCGGGTTTGGGCGGTGAAGTTGGGTTCGGTGAAGTCGAGTGCACCCAGCAGCGCGAACACCATGCACGGCGTGGAGAAGCTGCGCGCCGTAACGTATGGGTCCATCAGGAGCAGCGCGGTTCCGGCTACGGGCAAGGCCAGCCAGCACGAAAGCAGCACGACGGCTCCAGCGCGGGCGGTGGGTGAGATGGAGATGCGGGATGCGAGCAGCCAGGCGGCGAAAAGTGTGGTCCAGATGCTCACCAGATGCAGGGCAAGCATCACCCAGGGCAACGGCAGATGGCTGATGCGGGCGAGGGCCGCGACTGCGGTTGCAAAGAGAGAGAAGCGAGCCGGCTCCAACACGAAGGCCGTCTGATGCGGGTAGAGCGCGGGATCCAGCAGGCGCTTGACGCCGGCGAGGTAGAGGCCGCCGTCTTCGGCTGAAGGGTGGTAGCCGTGGACAGCCAGGGCGAAGATGGTCAACCCACTGACCAGCCGGAGGGCGAAGTTGCGGTCCTGCTTCCGCGTGGCGCGTTCGGAGGCAGCCTGCGATTCTACTGGTGCTACGAATGTCGCCAACGCGTGCAGCTCCGTCTGCCGCGGCTGGGGCCGGGGCCTTGAGTCTCACTGACTATTGATTAGACACGAATGAAGTGTTGCGGTGAGTCGGGGAATGATGATTCGGTGGCCGGCGCGCAGCTTTCGTGGGTGCAGTGGTGTACTTCTATAATGAATTGTCCCTATGAAGATTTTTCCGGTTCCAGTGCTGAGTTTTGTTGCGGGAGTTCTGTTGCTGCCGCTGGGCGTTTATGCTTACCTTGCTCTCGGCAAGCCGCCCGTCGCGACCGCAGATGCGCCGTTTCCGCTGGAGTCGAAGATCGTGGGGATCCCGCTGGAGGCGCGGATCAAGCGCGAGATGCCGGCGAATGCGCCGATCGCCGCCAGCGACGAGAACCTGAACGCGGGGGCGGGCATCTACGAGGACAAGTGCGAGATGTGCCATGGGACTGCGGATGAGCCGTCAGTGATGGCGCGAACGATGTTTCCGAAACCGCCGCAGTTTTGGGTGATGCACAAGGCGGGCGAGATGGATGTGGGCAACGATCCGGTGGGTGAGACCTACTGGAAGGTGAAGAATGGAATCCGGCTGTCGGGGATGCCGGCGTATGGCAAGGCGCTGTCGGAGACGCAGTTGTGGCAGGTGAGTTTGTTGCTGTCGATGGCGGATAAGCAGCTGCCGGCTGAGGCGGCGAAGACAGTGGGGCGGTAAACGCAAATCACAGAGCGAGCGGGCTAGGGAGTGGGCGGGGTGTTGGGCTTTATGGGCGCGGCGCGGCGGGGCGTGGTTTCGACGACGATGCGGGTGTCCTTGGCGAAGTCAATTTTCTGGCCGCGGGCGATCCAACGGGCGTAGACGGCGCGAGCAGCGCCATAGTAGCCGATGCCAGCCGCCACATTGGCTGAGCCTCCGGCGAGGCTGACGACCGTGCCGACCAGGCCGAGACCGGCGGCGCCGCCGAGGGAGTTCTTGCCGTTGGTGCTGCTGCAGCCGCCGCGGTGACCGCAATCCTGATCGAGGGGGCGTCCGGCCAGTACGGCCAGAAAGAGCGGGATGGCTATTTTATCCTGCGGCTTCGCTTTTGCTTGACCTTCAGAGCTGAGGACGATGTCTGCTGCTGTGTCGGCCCCGGTGAGGCGTGTCTCTACGGTCTGGGTTTCGGCGTTGGGTAGGATGAGTTGCTTAAAGCTGAAGCTGAGGACGCCAGTGCGGCCGAAGTGGCGGGCGGGTTTGGCCTTCGTGACCGCGCCGACGAGAGTGGCTCCCTGGGGTACGGCGATAGTGTGGTCGGGGTTGAAGATCGGCTCGGCGACGACGGCCCGGATGGGTTGGCCGGTTCTCGAGGTCTCGGAACTAAGCTCGGCGGCGAGATCGGCCTGGACGATCCAGGCGCCGGTGTCGGATGAGGGAGACTGGGCCGGCGAGCTGGGCAGTTCCCAGAAACGGGTCTTGCGGGGCGGGGGTCCGGGTGCGGCCGGAGGAGCGGCAGGCTGGGCGGGCATATCGAGGGCGGCAGTGGTCTCGACAGTCCACGAGGTGCCTTTCTCAATGCGCTGTGGGTGGTAGGGGATTCGGCCATAGAACCACTGCAGCAGGCGGTCGAGTTTGCCGGGTGCGGTGAAGGCGGAAACGTCGCCTCGGACGGCGGTGAGGCCGGAGTTGAATTCCTGGCGGAGGATTCCGCCTTTGGACGGGGGCGGCGAGACGGCGCGGTAGATCGGAGTGCCGTTGGTGGCGAGAGCGGAGGAGAGCGGGACCGCGGCGCCGCCGGCGAGGACGAGCTGGGTGAAGTGGACGTCGGGAATGCGGAAGGGGGTGAAGTCCCCTCCGAGCATGGCGTTGATGCGGCGGCTGCGGTTGGGGTGCAGGCTGACCACATTGCCAGTGACGATGGTGCCTTTGGGGAGCAGGAGCTGGTTGTCGGCGTAGATGGGATAGAGAAGGTGGGCGCGGATCACCGCGCCGGCGCGCATGGGATAGTTCTGATCGGTCATGAGTGCGAGCGGTGTGCCCGCTGGAATGGCACCTGGCGCGGTCTGGCAGCAGGAGGCAGCGGGCTGAAGCACGAGCACGAGGATGAGAGCGGGTCGAAGGATCATCTGCCTTGATGTTAGACGCACCGCGGCTGGGTGCAGGGTTGCTGCTGAAAATGGCGATGCGATTTGTGAACTGCAGAGACAGCAACGCCGTGGCGCTGGGCCACGGCGCTGGCGGGTTGGCGGATGCTTAGCCGAGTTCAGAGATGCTCTTGGCACCGAACTTGAGGTACCAGGGACTGGCGGCCTTCAGACCTTTGTTGACGTTTTCAATGTTCTCGACGCCAGTGGTTTCGAGCCAGTCGCGGAACGCCTTTTCGCCCTGCTTGGCGAAGATGGCAATGCCGTCTTTCCAGGTCGCGCGGCCGCACAGAACCCCGTTGAACTTGGTGCCGGATTCTCCGGCAAGCTCGAGGGTTTCGATGAAGACAGGATTGGAGACACCGGCCGAGAGGTAAATGAACGGCTTGTGCGTCATGGTTTCGGCGTCGCGGAAGTGCTGCAGGGCCTCGGCGCGGGTGTACGCTTTCTCTCCCTTGAACGCTTTGGTGCCTTCGACGAACTCCATCACGATGGGAACTTCGACCTTGAGAACGTCGACGTTGTAGCGAGCCTTGCCGAACTCGGCCATGCCGCCGGAGACGACGTCAGGCTTCTTCTTCGCGTAGCCAACGGTCTTCTCGTCGCCGCCCTCGGCGTCGTAGCCGACGAGCTCGAGGAAGAAAGGTATGTCGTGAGCGAGGCATTCGTCGCCGATACGCTCGACCCAGGCATGCTTGTGATCGTTGACGTGCGACTTCTCGAACGGGGTGTAGTAGAGCAGGATCTTGATGCAGTCGGCTCCGGCTTCCTTCAGGCGGCGGACGGACCATACGTCGAGCAGGTCGGGCAGGCGGCCGGGGGTCTGGGCGTCGTAGCCAGTCTTCTCATAGGCGAGCAGCAGGCCCTTGCCGTGGCGATGTTTGGACGCGGGCAGGCCGTACTCGGGGTCGAGCAGGATGGCCGAGGCGTGCTGGCAGAGGACGTCAGTGACTAGGGTCTTGAAGTCCTCGAGATCCTTGCCGGTCGCGGCTGCTCCACGCTCCTTGGCGAGCGACTTCTGAAGGGAGCCTCGCTGGTCCATGGCAGCGGCTGCGATGACGCCGCGCGCGTCGGAGACGGATTTAAGTCCTGCTAGTTTTCCGGGTGTCAACTTCATTGTGAGGTGCTCTCCTGTTCGAACTTTTTCAATTTTTGGCTTCGTAAACAATTCTACACAGTGAATGGGGGGTATGTTGTGACGGCGGTTACAGGCTGAGTGGAGGTGCAGGAAGGAGAATTATGGAGGACGTTACGCCGACTCCTCGTGGCGCTGTGGATTTCCACTAAAGGAAAATCTGGGGCGGCCGATAGGGGATTGGGGAGCGGTTCTCGCCAGTTGGTTGAGGTGTGCTAGCACTTGGCCTGGGAATTGCGGACCTCAGAAAGGCACGTCATGAACGCGTTGCTAATTGGAGTCACAACGTTGCTGGTCAGTGTAGCGGGCTGGTACGGGTATAGGGCGGTTTGCCGTATTCAGGAATGGGGCCGGGGGATGAACGAGATCGACCGCATCTTCCAGTACGCGGGCAAGCATGTGGACCAACGGGAGTTTCCGAGGAGCGTAGAACGTGTGGCTGCTGTGCAGGGTTTTGTAGCGGGGCCGGCCGCGTCGAAGTAGGAATTTTGCGCTCTCAGTGATTGGCGACAGGGCAATCGGCGGGTGGCGCGTGTGTGCGCGGTTTTGCGGTCGCGTGTACGGGCCTGGGTCGTGTAAAATAACAGGAGATTCTCGCCGCGGTTCATTCCCTCGATTCATCCTTCCGGGAAGTCATGGCTGGTTCGCTTGCGTTGCCCTCCAGAGGGCGCGCAGGGGCGGGCGTTGCGCGGGTGACAAGCGCAAGCGAGAATCAAGAGATCGGCAACAGGAGATGTGAACCATGGCGAAAATTGCCAAGACCGGCGACCGCAAGAAGATGATGGACACCAACAAGAGCACGGATTGTCCGCGTTGCTCCAAGCCCACCCGCATTGTGAAGCGGGTGAAGGACCGTGAGCGCGGGATTCCGGGCGGGGTGTACATCTCCTGCTCGGCGTGTGAGTTTTTCGAAAAGCTGTAGGTTCTGCGGCGAGTAGGCAAGCTGGCGGCGGGCTGGTATCGCGACGCTATTTGCGCGCGATAAAGACTGCGGCGAGCTTGTCCTCGTAGACCAGCTTGTAGTGAGCGTCCGTCCGCAACAGCTGCGTCAGCGGCATTTTAACCGGGCCGATTACCAGGCCGGCGGACTTGAGTTGCGGATCGGAGGCCCAGTCCGGCGTTCCGGTCCAAGTGTCGTTGGATCGGTCGATGGCGTCGTCGCCATAGAAGGCGGCGCGGCCGTCGATGCTGACGGGCATACGCAGGGCCCAGATGAGATATCCACCCCAGTTGAAGTCGTTGTACAGAGGTCCGGTATAGCCCTTTGCCTGGATCTCGTGGACTGCTGCTTCAGGGAGGTTCTCAACCATTTCCTTGTCGAGCAAGGCATTGTTGACATGCCAAATGTGAAAGCTGGCGAAGACGGCCAGGGCCGCGAGAGCCATAGCGACGGTTGAGGCAATGCGGGGCGTGCGGACCGGCGGCTCTCCTCTGCCGGCGACTGAGGACGCGAGGATGAGGGCGGCAACAAAGGCCATCACCCAGATATCGCGCTGCGAGCGGAACGACACGACCGTTGCGAAGAGGAACAGGCCAATCTCAAACACACGGAAGCGTCCGTCGGAACCGAGTGCGGCCGCGGCTGCGAGCACAAAAAAGAGCAGCAGGAAGTCGTGGAAGTCACGGAAGTGGAGCGCGGACAGTTCGGTGATCTTGTTCAGGACTCCGGGCTGCGATGCGAGGTCGTAGGCCACGCGATAGATATGCCAGCCGAAGGGATTGACCAGGGTGCCGAGGATGCTACCACCAAGAGCGGCCCAGAGCGGCCAGGCGCGCAGGCGGGTGGGTACTCCGATTTTCCAGTGGGAGGCGATGGCTTCGGCGAGGGCGAGGCCGAGCACCAGCAGGCCGTCGATGAATTGAATATGGATGTTGGCCCAGAGTGCAAAGATGAGGGGCAGCCACAGTAGTTCCCGCGTTTTTCCGGTCTTGCGTGCATGCATCAGGATGTCGAGTTCCAGCACGAAGAACAGGATGGTAAACAGCCAAGGCCGGGGTGTGAACAGGCGGGAGAGCGTGAAGCAGGCAACGAAAGAGAACAGCGCGACCAGGGAGAAATCGGTCTGGAGCCGCTTGATAAGGTGGCGTGATGCTACCGCGATGGCGAGCACCATGCTGGCCGAGTATCCGACAAGGCCAGCCAGACCGCCATACTGAAACCATTTGGTGATCAGCAGCTCAAAGAGCCAGCTGTAAGCGGCATAGGGTTTTCCTGCATTCGTAGCGGAGAAAGTATCGACGCGCGGCAGGGCATGATGCTGCATCATCCACTCGCCGGTGCGCAGATGCCACCAGACATCGGGGTCAGCGACGACGGCGCCGTGGACACAGATCAGCGCCGGTGACGCAAAGAGCAAGGTGAGGACAACGATCTGGGCGATCTGCTCTGCGGTCTGATTGGATTTCGGCCGGGTGGCAACGACCGCGGATTCCACCTCGGGATGCGAGGGGCCGTCGGGACGTTCTTCGGGTTGAGAAGCGGGGGAGACGATCGAGGAGGTGGCCACGAGACTCACCATATCAGCAGATTCCGGCAACTCCCATACCACGAACAGGGAGAGGTACTCCCCCGCGCGAGTCTAGAGCGCGGCCTTGATCTCGGCGAGAATCTGGGCGGCAGCGGCGGCCGGGTCGGCGGCCTGCGTGATGGGACGGCCGACTACCAGCATCGACGCACCGCTCGCAATGGCATCCGCAGGAGTGGCGATCCGGCTTTGATCATTGAGGCCCACGCCCGCCGGGCGGATGCCGGGAACGACCAGCAGCGCTTCGGGACCCATGGCTTCGCGCACGGCGGCGACCTCCTGGGCGGAGCAGACCAGGCCGTCAACCCCGGCGGTGTGGGCGAGTCGGGCAAGGCGCAGAACCTGAGCAGTGGGCGAGTCGGTGACGCCGACTGCCGTTAGCTCGGCTGCATCCATGCTGGTCAGGACAGTGACGGCGAGAAGGCGGGGCGCGTTGGGAGCGCTGGCCGCCTGGGCTGCGGCGCGCATCATCTGCTGGCCGCCCCCCGCGTGAATGGTGAGCAACGAGACTCCGAGGTCCGCGACCGAGCGCACGCCGCCGGCTACGGTGTTGGGGATGTCGTGGAGTTTGAGATCGAGGAATATCTTGCAATCGCGGCGGATCAGATGCTCGACGACGGAGTTTCCGGCGGTGTAATAGAGCTCCATACCGACCTTGAACCAGCGGCAGGTGCCCTGAAGCCGGTCGACCAGATCGAGAGCGGCATCCGCGGAAGGGAAGTCGAGGGCCACGATGAGGTGGTCAGCGGGGTCCGGTTGCGCGCGGGCAGGACGAGGTTGAGCCTCGGCGACGGTCTGCATAGGCCCAGTCTAACGTGGAAGCAGCCTGGGCCGGAGTGCCAGGGCCCGAAAAAGTCACGGGCCCTAGTGGGAAAGGGGATCGAAGAGCACCGGCATCTGGAGCTGCGCCACCAGCGCCTTGGCCAGATCGGGGTCTCCGTCGTGGACGGCTTCCAACTTGACCTTGCCCAGGCCGGAGAGGCCGAGTGCGCGGGCGGCCGCATAGGACAGATCGACGATGCGGCCATCGAGGACGGGGCCGCGGTCATTGACTCTGACAAAGGTGGTGCGGCGGTTGCGGAGGTTGGTGACCCGCAGCCAGGTGCCCATGGGCAGGGTTGGATGCGCGCAGGTCATCATATTCATGTCGTACCGCTCGCCGGCGGCAGTGGTGCGACCCTGAAAGTGCGATCCATACCAGGAAGCGACTCCTACCTGGAGCCAGTGCCGGGGCTTGTGGGCGGTCCGGGGGGTTGGCTGCGTGCTGGGCGTCTGATCCTTGGCGGGGGTTGCGCCGGTAGTGGCCGCATCCTTAGCCGCAGCGGTCAGCGCCAGACCCATAATAAGAAGTCCGGTCCCGATTCTGCGAACCGACATGGGCGACACGTTTTGAGCAGTTCTGAAAGAAGTCCTTTTCATTCGCTTGCTCCTTCTGATATTGTCTTTGCCTGGCCAGCCCAAGTCAAACATCCAAAAGAGGTTAGCCGACAAAAATACTTGCCTTGACCAAGGCCTTTGTGGTATAGGAAAGAGCAGGCTCGCAGCGCGAAAAGTCCCCCAAAGGTGGTAGTTTTACGTCCATTCAGGTTCGATGCGACCCGAATGCGGTGCATTGGCGAAAAAGTTAACTTTTTTCGAAAAATGCCGATTTTCGCGATTTTTGCCCGGACAGCCCATGAAAACGGTCTTGACCATCGCCGGCTTCGATCCATCATCCGGAGCCGGGGTAACAGCGGACTTAATGGTGTTTGCAGCGCATGGGTTGTTTGGGACTGCATGCATCACCGCGCTGACCGTGCAATCGACTCTGGGAGTGCATGCGAGCCATCCGGTATCGAGTGAGATTGTTGCGGCCACACTGGAGTGTCTGAATGGGGATCTTCCGCCAGTTGGAGTGAAGATCGGGATGATTTCGTCTGACGATAATATTCTTAGTATCTGTTTGTTACTACGTAAACTTCGAGAAACACATGGAGATGATACGAAGGCTTCGCGGGTGCCGGTTGTGCTCGATCCGGTGCTTCGGTCTTCGTCTGGAAGGGAACTGCTGGACGCGGCTGGAGAGGCTGCGCTGCAGAAGTATCTACTGCCGTTGGTGGATTGGGTGACGCCAAATCTGGATGAGTTGGGTGTGCTTGCGGGCGGGCCGGTGACCAGGCGGGAGGATGTGCCGCTTGCTTGCCGGACTCTCCAGGCGCGGGTGGGCAGTGGGGACGGACCACAGCTGGGCGTGTTTGCGACGGGTGGGCATATGGATCCGCCCAACGATTTCCTGTTGCTGCCGGACGGTGAGGAGCTTTGGCTGCGTGGCGAACGGGTGGTGACGCGATCGACCCACGGAACGGGGTGCGCGCTGTCGAGTGCGTTCCTGAGCCGGCTGGTCCTGGGGGATAGTCCGCGGGAAGCGGCATTGGCGGCAAAGGCGTATGTGGTGGGAGCGTTGCGGGCAGCGGTTGAATTGGGGTTGGGGAGCGGTCCTATGAATCACTTATGGCCATTAATTCATGTGCAGAGCTAAGAATCAGGCTGGGTGTCTGATAATGAGCTTGCGCAGTCGGGGCGGCTGGGAAATAGTTCGCTGCTAGGCTAAGGGGATGGCATTGCGATTGACGGTGAACGGGCAGGTGCGCGAGTTCGGTGGGCTGACGGCTGGGGTGAGCCTAGTTGAGGTGGTTGCCGCGATGAGCTTGAAGGGCGACCGGGTAGCGGTGGAACACAACGGGGAAATTGCGCAGCGGGGGCGCTGGGCTGAGGTCAGCGTGAGCGATGGGGATCGGCTGGAGGTGGTGCATTTTGTCGGCGGCGGGCGTGGAAATTTTGGGGTACGGTCTGCGAATGGCGACCAGATAGCACCGCGTGAGCAGGGTAGCTAGGTGATTTGTACGGTTGGAGCGCGGGCATTGCTGCGTAGTGCAGGCCGTGACTATACATAATATCCGTTATCGGACAAAGGGGCAGTTTGGCTACTGCGTTAGCTCTTGTCTTAGAGTTCCGCACTGGGCTGCCCGGTATTCACTTGCGCTGTGACCGTTCGCGGTATCGGTTAGCGCCGTACGTGAGATGGTTGGGTCGCTGCTGCTTCACCGAGTCGCGGACCGGCGCCTTGCGGCAGCTACGGAGAGCGGCGGGTAAGCTACTATGGGCTGCCTGTGTGATAGATTCATACAGTCTGCCAAGCGCGGAGAGATGGCCGAGTGGCTTAAGGCGCACGCTTGGAAAGCGTGTATACCGCAAGGTATCCAGAGTTCGAATCTCTGTCTCTCCGCCATTCCTTTTAAATCAATAAGTTGACGAGCCAATATGGACGCGCAGGCGGCGACTTCCCTGCCGGATGAATTGCTGCCGCGACCGCATCGGCGGTCACAGGTGACTGCGATTTGCCACTGTATGATGTTGCGCATGGAAACTGTGCAATATAACCTGCCGCAAAGCCGCATTCCGCAAGCCTGGTACAACATTGTTGCCGACCTGCCAAAACCCATGGCGCCCGTGCTGCATCCGGGGACGCTGAAGCCGATTGGGCCCGACGATCTGGCTCCGCTGTTTCCGATGAGCCTGATCATGCAGGAGGTCAGTACCGAGCGGGAGATTGAGATCCCGGGCGAGGTACGGCAGGTGTATGCGCAGTGGCGGCCTTCCCCGCTGTTTCGGGCGAGGCGGCTGGAGAAGGCGCTGGATACGCCGGCCAAGATTTATTACAAGTACGAGGGTGGGAGCCCGGCCGGCTCGCACAAGCCGAACACCGCCGTCCCGCAGGCCTACTACAACAAGATGGACGGCACCAAGCGGCTGTCGACAGAGACGGGCGCGGGCCAGTGGGGATCAGCACTGTCGATGGCGTGCGCGTTCTTCGGGCTGGAGTGCAAGGTCTACATGGTACGAGTCAGCTACGATCAAAAGCCCTACCGGCGGGCGCTGATGGAGGCGTTCGGCGCGTCGGTTACGGCCAGCCCGAGCATTGAGACGGCGACGGGGCGCGCGATTCTCTCCGAGCATCCGGACTCCAATGGATCGCTGGGGATTGCAATTTCGGAAGCGGTGGAAGTCGCGGCGAAGGATCCAAACACGAAGTACGCGCTGGGCAGCGTCCTGAACCACGTGCTGCTTCACCAGACGGTGATCGGGCTGGAGGCGATCGAGCAGATGGCGCTGGCAGGCGATGAGCCCGATGTAATTGTCGGCTGCACCGGTGGCGGGTCGAACTTTGCCGGCCTGGTGATGCCGTATCTCGGCCGCAAGATCAAGGGCCAGAGCCACGCACGCGTGGTGGCTGTAGAGCCGTCCGCGTGTCCGAGCCTGACCAAGGGACAGTTTACGTATGACTTTGGCGACACCGGGCATCTGACTCCGCTGGTGAAGATGCATACGCTGGGCAGCACGTTTGTTCCGCCGGGGATTCATGCGGGCGGGCTGCGCTACCACGGCATGGCGCCACTGGTGTCGCACTGCATGGACCTGGGATTGATTGAAGCCACTGCGGTGCAGCAGTTGGATGCGTTCGCGGCGGGGATTCAGTTTGCGCGAGCTGAGGGGATTATTCCGGCTCCGGAGGCCAATCACGCGATTGCCGGAGCGATCGCCGAAGCGCTGCGGGCTAAAGAAGAAGGAACATCACCAACGATCCTCTTTGTCCTGTCGGGCCACGGGCATTTCGACATGCAGTCGTATATCAACTACCAGGCGGGCATGTTAGAGAACTACGAGTATCCGGCCGAGGAAATTGCGATGGCGCTGGCGGGCTTGCCGGCGGTGGGGTAAACGGAAAATTGGCTTAATTTCTGGTAAAGGTCACACGGATCATCAAGGCATCGGGAGACGGCACGCATGAAGGAGATTGTCGCTTGGATCTTTGGCTTCGCGCTGATGGGCAATGCAGCGTTGTTTGTGCCGCAGGCACTTGCGGTATGGCGGAAGAAGAGCGACGAGGGCATTTCGCTGATTACGTTCGCCGGATTCAATCTGCTGCAGGTGATTGCAATTGTGCAGGGCTTCTACCAGCACGATGTCGCGCTGATCGTGGGCATGGTGGCGAGTCTGATTACGTGCGGAGCGGTGACGTGCCTGACGCTGGTGTATCGCGTGGGGCGCAAGCGGACCACCATTGCGGCCTCCTGATCGCGACGTTTGAAGCGGCCGCCGGCGTTACTTTGTGCTGCCGTTGAGTTTTCCGAGCACGGTTTTCAGCGCGTCGAGCTTCTGCCCGGCTTCGCCCAGCTTCCCTTCCGCGGTCAGACGCTGGTAGTCGTCGAAGTCGCGGGCGGCTTCGGCGATGAGGGCTTTCTGGTCTGTAGGCTGAGGAGCGGCCTTGGACGTGGAAGCGGCCTGCTGCGGGGCTTGTGGCGTTGCTTCGGGCGCGCTGATGGACGGAGCTTCACCGCCATAGAGAGACGCCAGCGCGGCCTCGAAGGTTGGGCCGTAGGCAAGCTTATCCTGCAGCGCGAGCACGACCAGGCGCAGCTCCGGCATGGGGCTTTGCTGGGCCTGGAGATAGATCGGCTCTGCATAGAGCAGCGCCTTGCCTGAGGGGATGACGAGCAGGCTTCCGCGCAGGACGTGCGAGCCTTGCTGGTTCCACAGAGTCAGTTGTCCGGAAAGCTGGGCGTTCTGATCGATGCGGGATTCGATCTGTTGCGGGCCGTCGACCAGGCGGGTCTTGGGAAAGTCGTAGACGACCGCGGTGCCGTAGTTCGCGCCATCGCAGCGGGCGGCGATCCAGCCGATCAGGTTGTTGCGATTGGCCGGAGTGAATGGGAGGATTTCGACGAACTCAGCGCCGGACTCGCCGGGCAGCTTCATCAGGACGAAGTTGGGCTGCATCGCCTGCTTGCCCTGGTCGCCATTGTCGCCCGAGGAGGTTTCAGTGGCGACCGTCCAGAGATCTTCGCGGTTGAAGAAAACTTCGGGGCTGGTCATGTGGTAGAGCCCGTACGCCTCGGCTTGCAATTTGAAGAGGAGTTCGGGGTATCGGACGTGCCGGCGAAGGTCGGCGGGCATCTGGGAGGCATCTTTGAACAAGCTGGGAAAGATGTTGCGGTACGCGGCGAGGATGGGGTCTTCGGAGTCGAAAACGTAGAACGTGGTGGTGCCGTTGTAAGCGTCGATGACAACCTTGACGCTGTTGCGCATGTAGTTGATGGTGTCGTCGCCGAGGCCGTAGTGGGTGGAGTAGGGGTAGCTGTCCGAGGTGGTGAAGGCGTCCATCATCCACGACAGACGGCCGTCATCGCCGACCACGATGTAGGGATCCTGGTCGAAGGTAAGGAATGGCGCCAGGGCGGCGACGCGGTCGCGCACGGTGCGGCGCATCAGGAGGCGGCTATCGGGGGTGACATCGTCGCTGAAAGGCAGCTTGCCGAGATCGTCGAGGTCATAAGCGAGCAGGACGCGGCGCAGGAATCCGCCGATCGGGATGCCGCCTGTCCCCTGGTATGAGGTAAGGCTGTTGGTCTGGCCCTGCGGATAGTCGAACTCCTGCTGGCGAGTCTTGACATAGACATCGGTGTTGGTCCGCTCGCCAAAGTAAATCTCGGGACGGGTAACAGTGAGGCCGCGGATCGTGCTCTGGACGGGCATATTGCTGAGCAGCAGCGTGGGCAGGCCTTCCGAGGTGAACCCGTTGACGGGGTTCATGGTGATGCCGTAGCCGTGGGTGTAGACCAGCTTCTCGTTGATCCAGTTGCGGCTGCTGCCTGGGAGCTTCTCGACGTCGAGTTCGCGGGTGGCCAGCATGACCTCGCGCATGGTGCCGTCGAGCGTATAGCGATCGATGTCGATGTCGGGAAAATCGTAGTAGGTGCGAATCTCCTGGACCTGGCGGAGGGTGTCCTGGAGCGCGTGCCAGTCCCACAGGCGGATGTTTTGGAGGGTGGCTTGGTTGTTTGCGGGATCGGTGGCTTCGACGGTCGTCTCGGCGGGAAACTCGCGCTGGGCGAAGCGGTCGAGGCCGAACGCCTGGCGCGTCATCTGGATGTTGTAGGCGATGTACGGCGTCTCGCGGTCGAGCTCGTTGGGCTTGACGACGAAGTTGCCGACGTACCAGCTAATGATTCCGACGAGGGCATAGCAGGCTACGGCTGGAACGACGGCTGCGACGAGCCACAAGCCACGCGGCGTGCGTGCGGCGTTGACGGCGGCGATCCCTGCCCCGAGGAGGAGCGCGGCGGAGACGAGAAGCAGGCCGGTGAGCATGACGTGCGCGTCGGTGTAGGTAATCCCCTCGAAGATGGTGTGGTGTTCGAGGATCATGTCGAAGCGGTCGAGGTAGACGTTGGCGGCAAAGCAGGCCAGCAGGAAGGCGATGGCGATGGAGAGTCCGCGCCAGGGCGAAGGAGCGCCGTAGCGCATGTGGCCCTTCTCGAGGGCTTTGAATGCTCCGGTGAGCATCAGGTAAATTACGGCGGCAACGCAGCTGATGACCGCCAGCGTGATGAGCCAGCCCAGGATGAGATGCCATGCAGGCAGGGTGAAGAGGAAGAAAGTGAGCGGGCGGCCGAAGATGGGGTCGGGCGATGCAGTCGAGTGCGGGGCGTTCCACCACAACGCCAACGTGGGCCAGTCGTCCATCATGGCGCTGCCGGTGATGGCAGCGGCGATAACTGCGACGATGAGAGATGCGATGCGCAGGACGGGAGCGAGAGAAAGCTTGATGGGCTGCCCTCCGAAGAGGATGGTCTGGTCGCTGGGCAGGTCTGCCTGGTGGGCGCGTTTGAGGACTGTAAAGACTCCGAAGAGGATGAGGAAGGTCGCGAGTGCGAACAGGGCGAAGATCCCCCACTGTATGCGCCAGGTGGTCCAGAAGACGTCTGCGTAGCCGAGCGAGCGGAACCAGAGAAGGTCGACCCAGTAGGAGAGGGCGGTGCGGCTTGCGAAAGCGAGACCGGCAAGGATAGCGAGGACAATCAGGAAATTGCGCCCACGGCGCGATGCTCGCGGACTGCTTGGATAATCGATGGATTGCGGCACTTCTCTACCCCGCGTTGCAACTGATTCATAATCAAGGGAATTGTACAGGGTGCAAAGGAAGGCGGACCGGATGCCGCAAGGACCGCGGCTGCGGGTTGGAGGAGGTGCACGCGGGTAGTGTGATGGGCATCACACAAGATGGTCTTGAACCCCTGCTGTTGTCTGGGTTTGCTGGTAAACTATACTCATGCGCGGTAAGCCTCCATTCAAGATCATCGCGGCGGCAGTGGTTATTCTCGGCACAGTTGGCTGGCTCGTTTACACCGGCAGCAGCGACGATAAGACCCGGGACTATTACGTCACCATCAGCGAACTGAACGCTCTCGGCAACAAAGCGTATACACGCCATTTGCGCGTGGCCGGCAATGTGGAACCGGGCAGCATTCAGCGCGCAGGCACCGACGCACAGTTTGTTCTGCTGGAGCAGGGCCATGAGCTGCGGGTGAACTATCAGGGTGCTGAACCACCGCCCGACACATTCAAAGACAATGCGCTGGCACTGGCCGTAGGCACATATGGCCGCGATGGAGTGTTCCATGCGACGCAATTGCAGGCCAAGTGCGCATCGAAGTACGCTCCGGCGCAGCCGGGTGCAGCGCCTGCGGGCAATACACCTCCAGCCGGCGCCACCGCGATGCTGACGCCTGCAAAGTGATTCGGCGAAAGATCCCCGTGGGTTTGGCTGGGACTCCATTGCAAACTTTGACGATTCTGTGCACGGCCGACACCCGGCCGGCTGGGTGAAACCATGGGCTCTATACTCGGAGAGATGATCGAGCCGGCTGCTCCAACAACGCACGCTGCGGCTGCGAGCCTTGATTCCGTGTCCAAGCTCTACGGCAGCTTTGCCGCGCTGCGCAAGGTTTCGGTGGAGTTTGCTGTGGGTTCGTCGACGGTGATCCTGGGAGATAACGGCGCCGGTAAGTCGACGTTGCTGCGCATGGTTGCCGGGCTGATCGCGCCCTCGCGCGGTACGGTGCAGGTCTTCGGCGAGGAGCCTCATCAGCAACGGCGCCGTATCGCGTATATGAGCCATGAGGCGATGCTGTACGACGAGCTTTCGGCGATGGAAAATCTTCGCTACTTCGCCTCGTTGCAGCGCCACAGCCAGTTTGTATGCAGCTGCGCCACGTCTCCGGAGATGGCGCTGCGGGCGGTGGGGTTGGATCCCGCGCTGACCCGTCCGGTGGGACAATACTCACAGGGCATGAGGCAGCGGGCCTCCCTGGCGCGGGTGCTGCAGACAGACCCGGAGCTGCTGCTATTGGATGAACCGTTCTCGAATCTTGATGTGGCGTCGGCCAAACATATGGTGGATCTGCTGCTGGACTTCCGCACCTGGCCGGTGGAGTCGCCGCTGGAGGAGGAGGATGCGGGGACGGAACCGGCGGTGCGCGGGCGGACGGTGATTCTGACCACCCACCAGCCGAAGCTGGCCGAGCCGCTGGCGGAGACGACGCTGACGATGCGCGCCGGAGCGGTGATCTCGATTACTTCCGGGATGAGCGCGGCAGCGGCCCAGTGGAGCGGGCAATGAAGGCTGGCAAACTCGAGAAGACCAACTTCGCGCGCCTGCTTGATGGTTTGGGGATTTCATACCAGCTGCGTGCATACGAGGTCGATCCCTCGGATCTCACGGCAATTTCGGTTGCGCGCAAAATTGGCCTCCCCATTGAACAGGTATTCAAAACGCTCTTGACTCGTTCCATTACCGGCATGGGCACGCGCGATAAAGACTATTTCTTTGCCGTCATCCCAGGCGACTCGGAGCTCGACCTCAAAAAGCTTGCCCAAGGTGCAGGAGTAAAGAAGGTTGAGTTGGCCGCGCTGAAAGATGTTGAACCGCTGACAGGATATGTACGTGGCGGAGTGACTGTGATGGGCGCGCGCACAGGCTTTCCCGCCTACGCGGACGAAACGATTGAGTTGCACGACATTATCTCAGTGTCAGCTGGCCTTCGTGGCTTGCAACTTCTGCTTGACCCGGCGGATTATCTCCGGGCTACCGCTGCGACACTCGCCGACCTGACGAAGGCGATGCATGTTGCAGCGAACGTAGAGGTTGCCGGATGAGCTACTTCGGGTACGTGATGACGCATCTGCGCAAGGACCTGCAACTGGAGTGGCGCTCGCGCGACTCGATTAACGGAATGCTGTTCTTCTCGCTGCTGGTGGTGGTGGTGTTTTCGCTGGCGTTCGATCCTACGGCCGCGATGTCGCGCCAGATTGCGGGCGGAATCCTGTGGGTGGCGCTGCTGTTTGCTTCGATTACGGCGCTGAACCAGGCGTGGACCCGAGAACAGCGGAATCGCGTGCTGGATGCGCAACGGATGTCGCCGGCTCCTCCTTCGGCGTTGTTTCTGGGCAAGGCGATCGCGAATTTTCTGTTTGTGGCGCTGGTGGAATTGGTGCTGGCGCCGCTGTTCATCGTCTTCTACAACCTGCACGCGCTGGGACAGGGTTGGCTGCTCGCGCTGGTAATGCCGCTGGGAACGTGGGCGCTGGTGTGCAACGGCACCTTTTTCGCGGCGCTGGGACTGCGCACGCGCAATCGCGAACTGCTGCTGCCGCTGATCCTGTTTCCGATCTCCATTCCGGCGCTGCTCGGAATGATGCAGGCTACGACGGCCATCCTCTCCGGAGAGTTCGAGCCGAGCTTGTGGATCCGGCTGCTGATCGCGTACAACATTGCATTTACTACGGCTTGCCTGCTGCTGTTCGAGACGGTGCTGAGCGCGGAGTAGGCTCGGCTTCCCTGCCCGGCTGAATGTGGGTGACGTTCGTCACAGTCCCATATGCCAAAACGGCCATCTTCGGGGTAGACTGAATCCATCGTGCAACGCTCTCGCATCTACGGTACGGTTGGCATGGTCTGGTTCCTCCTGACACTGGGCGTGATCGCCTACGCCACGCGGCTGGGGCTGCTTCTCGCGCCGGTCGATGCGTTGCAGGGGAACGTCTTTCGGATCTTTTTCTACCACGTTCCGCATTCGATGCTGAGCCTGCTATTCCCCTATGTAAATTTGGGCGCCTCGCTGTGCTATTTGTACTGGCGGCGGCGCGATCCGCTGAAGGCGTTGACGGCCGATGCGGTAGCAATTGCCTCAGCCGAGGTAACGGTGGTGTACGCCAGCATTTGCCTGTGGACCGGGATGCTGTGGGGCCGGGTGGAATGGGGCATCTGGTGGACCTGGGACGCGCGCCTGACCAGCATGCTGCTGCTGTGGCTGCTGTATGTCAGCTACCTGATGCTGCGCAAGCTTTCTTCTACCGGCCAGACCCATACGCTGGCGGCGGTGCTGTCGGTGTTTGCAGCTATCGACGTGCCTATCGTCTATTTCTCGATTCAGTGGTGGCGGACGCAGCATCCGGCGCCAGTGTTCGGCGGTGGTCCGGATACGGGACTCGACCCCTCGATGTACCCGGCGTTTATCTGGAATATCGTGAGCTGGGCGATGTGGGGCATCTTCCTGGTCGGCTTCCGGTATGCGCTGGAACGCCGCCGGCAGGCGTTCGAGCAGGATGCGGCGCTCAAGGCCATTGAGGCCTCTCTGGAGTTGGCAAAATGAAATTGAGCTGGTTGTTCGGCAGCAGCATGGAGGCGCATCACCTGCTCTACGCCTACCTTTCGGTGTGGGCGATCCAGGGCGGATTTTGTGCGTGGGTATTGTGGAACTGGGTGCGTACCCCGAAAAGCTCCGGCGCGGATGTGGAACCGCCCCCGCCCCCCGAAGACTATTAAAGACAAAAAAACAACGAAGCCGTAGAAACTCCGGCTTCGTTGTCCGAGGAGTATGTCAGTGATGCGCCGATTCCGGCATGAGTCGGAACCTCGCGTCAGTGACTTAAGCACAGCCTGCCGAGAAAAGTTGCGAGGCGTGCAGTATTTTTTCCAGCAGGCTACGGAAACTTGCGGGCAGGTGGCTTGGCGGCTAGACTCGCGGAAGTGCAAATCATCCCATCAGTCTGGTTAGCTGCAATAGATTACGTGAGATCTTCGCCTTGGATGATGACGCGACGCAACAGGCGGAGCAGGTTCCGGATGACCCTGGCGGCCATGCTGCCGATGTTGTTGCTGGCCGGCTCCGGATGCAATCGCGGGCGTTTCCCGGACGTTCCGGCCGGTTACCGCGAGTTCGCCTACGTCAGCAATGGCTCGTCGAACACGGTTTCGGTCCTGGACCTGGTCTATCTGCGGCAGGACCGCACATTACAGGTAGGGGCAGAGCCGAGCGGCATGGCCGTCAACCCGAAGCGGGACGAGGTGTACGTGGTCAACGCAGGAACCGCAGCCGGCGTCGGTTCCGTCTCGGTCATCGACACCGGCGCCAACCGCGTGGTTGCGACGATTCCCGTGCACAAGCTTCCCTACTCTATTGACGTGGACGCGGCGGGACGTCGCGCATACGTCGCGAACAGCGGATCGAATACAGTCAGCGTGATCGATCTGGACAGCCGCCGCGAGATTGGCGTGGTGGGCACCGGGGAGCAGCCCGGCGTGGCGCGTATCTCTGCCGATATGCGGTCGCTGGTGGTGACCAACCGTGGCAGCGGTTCCGTCTCGATTTTTTCGGTTGAGCCCTATACAGTGGACGCCAAGCCCATCCTTCCCGGCCTGCCGGCCAAGCAGAAGCCCGCGGAGAAGGAGAGTTTGCCGCGACTGCGGGCGGCGTTTTCCGGTTGCCCCGGAGCGACCGATGCGGTGATCCTGCCCTACCTTCCCTACTCGACGAAGGCGTTCATTGCGTGTTCCGGCGGGCACCAGGTGATGGCGGTGTCGCTGGCTGCGGCGCCGGACTCGTGGGCCGCGAAACAGAACCCGTCGTTGCTGAC
>Ga0206805_1047_pt1 | contig 21547 bp, 17 predicted proteins | sample Alteio_BWOrgCont_59_FD_152890 | JGI IMG/M metagenome (GOLD analysis project Ga0206805, IMG submission 152890) | Enriched cells from forest soil in Barre Woods Harvard Forest LTER site, Petersham, Massachusetts, United States -... | ecosystem: Environmental > Terrestrial > Soil > Temperate forest >... | reverse complement strand
AGCCTCGCCGGAGGAGTTTCTAGCAATGGCCTTCTCTGCGAAAGGACGCACCCAGACCGCGCTGGCCGAGATCAACATCACTCCGCTGGTCGACGTCGTTCTCGTGCTTCTGCTCATCTTCATGCTGACTGCTCCGGTGCTGCAGTCCGGCGTTGAAGTCGCTATTCCCAAGACGCGCACGGTGAATCAACTCACCGAGGAGCGCATGGTCGTCACCATCGACCGGGAGCAGAACGTCTTCCTGCAGGACAAGCCAGTCAATGTAAACCAGCTTCCCTCTTTGCTGAGGACCGGCAAGGGTGATCCTGGTAAGAAAATTATCTACCTCCGGGCCGATGAGCGCGTTCCCTTTGGCGCCTTCGCCTCGGTCATGGATGCCGTCAAGCAGGCCGGCATCACCAACATCAGCATCGTCACTCAACCGATCCAAAAGTGAGGAGCGTTCCATAGCCACTCACGTCAAATTCAGCCGAACTGACCACGCCAACGCCGACAACTTCGGCGGCAACTTCTTGGGCGCGATCGCTCTGCATGGTCTGGTCGCTGGGGTCATTCTTGGCTGGGCATTTATCTTCCACACAAGAGGATTGAACTGGGGCGAACAAGCGTCCAACGCTGGAGCCATTCAGGCCACCATGGTCGCCTCGCTTCCCCTACCACCAACGCAGCGCAGTCTGGACACCGGCGTCCTCACCTCGGAGGCGCCAAGCCCCGCGCCCGTCATCACGAAAGAAAAGACCGAGCCGCCGCCAGATCCAAAAGAGTTGGCCATTCCGGAAAAGTTCACAAAGCCAGTCAAGACGGCAGAAAAAGCAGCGCCGGAACCCCCGAAACACATCCAGCCACTCCCACCTCAACCCAACAAGGCGGTTACAGGGGAGACCGCTGGTATTCGCGTCGCACAGTCCACTCTGGAGATCAAAAACGGTACAGCCAGCGTCTCGGTAGAAGACCGTACCTTTGGTGCTCGCTTTTCGTACTACGTCAACATCGTCAATAGCAAGGTGGCGCAAAACTGGTACACCTCCGAAGCCGATCCCAGCACATCGCTGGGTAAAAGCACGACCGTAGTCTTCGACATCAATCGCGATGGCGTTCCTTCAAACGTGCGCGTCGAGAACCCCAGCGGCTCGCCCAGCCTTGACCTCTCCGCCGTGCACGCCGTGCAACGTGTAGACGGCTTCGGTCCCCTGCCGCAGGGCGATCACATTACCGTGGAGTACACCTTCCACCTGCATCCTCAATAGGACAAAGGACCATTTTGCCTTCGGACAATTTCGTTGATTATCAAAAATCTGCAACTATCTGGTTACTTGTGTGCGTCCTTTTTGCGGCTAAGATGGAGGTGAATGCTTAGCCCGATACGTACCTCCCCCATGCGGCACGCTCAATCTTCTCGCCTCGTAGCTTTGCTTCTCCTGCTTGTCTCTGCGGCCTCTCTGCATGCACAGGACTGGTTCAAAACCGAGACGTCCAGCGGTGTCTCCAGCATCCGCATCGCAGTCGCCGACTTTAAACCACTCTCCGGCGACCCGCAAACTGCGAATCTGAAGAAGATCTTCGACACCACGCTCTTCAACGATCTTTCGAACGCAGGTATATTCGACATCGTCTCGAAGAGCCTGCTGCCTCAGTCGATTCCTGGCGCTCCCGCGGAGATGAACCTGCCGCAATGGGCTGCCGCCCCAACCTCCGCAGCTATGGTTGCCTTCGGCGGTCTCAGCGTTCAGAGCGGCAAGTTTGTCTGCAACGGCTACCTCTTCGATGCCAAGAATTTGCAGTACCCACAAGTGCTTGCCAAGCAGTACAGCGAGGACGTCAGTGAAGACGCCGCCCGCCAGATTGCGCATCGTTTCGCCGACGAAATCATCTTCCGGTTGAGCGGCGGCAGCCAGGGTATTGCCGAAACTAAGATCTTCTACGTCAAGTTCGGCGGAGGCGGCAAAGAGATCTGGGCGATGGACTACGATGGTGCCAATCAGCACCCCATTACGCATCTCGGCACCGTCTCGCTCTCCCCGCGCATCTCACCTGACAACAGCCGTCTTGCTTTCTCTTCGCTCGACAAGAACGGCTTTCAGATTCGCATGTTCTCTCTTGTTCTTAACCGTATGGTGAACTTCCCGTCAGCCGGCGGCACGAACCTCTCTCCGGCCTGGGATCCCAGCGGCAAGGACATTGCTTTTTCCTCCTCTCGCAGCGGCGACCCGGAGATATGGATCTCCAGTCCCGACGGCGGTACTCCTCGTCGCGTCACCAGCTTTCGCGGCCCGGACGTCTCCCCCGTCTTCAACCCGCGCACCGGCGCGCAGATCGCCTGGATCAGCGGACGCACCGGCCTGCCACAGCTCTACATCATGGACTCCGATGGCTCGGCGGTACAGCGCATGACCGACGGCGGCTACGCCACCTCTCCTTCCTGGTCCCCCAACGGCCAGTTTCTCGCCTTCGCGTGGGACCGTAAGTATGGCCCGGGAGCGCCTGGCGGTCAAGACATCTATGTGATGGAAGTCGCCACAAAACGCTGGATTCAACTGACGCACGACGGTGGCCGCTGCGACTTCCCTTCATGGTCGCCCGATGGCAGGCACATCGTCTACGCCAACACAGCCGACGGAAGGGCTGATCATATGAAGGTTTGGACCATGCTGGCAGACGGAACGCAAAAGAAGGCGCTCACCGAAGATGGCGCTGATATGCCAAACTGGAGTTGGAAGTAATTTGTAATCTTTCCTGCGAAATCACTTTCGCAGATAACCAGGATCTTTGGACTACCACAGCAAAGCAGGAGATATTCGATGAGTGCAATACAAACCGTAACCCGCAAGGCCTTTATACTCGTCGCCGCTCTGGCGACCATTGGTGCCGTCACTGGCTGCCATAAGAAGGCCAGTGGCGTTGACCCCAACTCCCTTGGGCCTGCTCCTGCCACCGCCGAAGCCCCTACGGCAACCCTCACCGCTGATCCCTTGGCCATCGATCTCGGCCAGTCCGTAGTCCTCAACTGGCGCACGCAGAACGCTACCTCTGTCACCATCGAAGGCGTCGGCGACGTCAATCTCAATGGCACTCAGACCGTCACGCCCTCCACTTCTACCAATTTCCACCTGATCGCGAAAGGCGATGGGGGTACCGGAGAAGCGAACGTCCGCGTTACCGTCCGCGTTCCCGTCGCGCCAACCGCTCCAGCTATCACAGAGGGCGATATGGGCAGCGATGCGGCCTTCCACCAGAACGTGCAGGATGTCTTCTTCGACTACGACAGCTTTGAGCTTCGTCCCGATGCCACGACCTCCACAGCGCAGGCTGCGGCTTATCTCACAGCTCATCCCGACATCAAGGTTGTCATCGGTGGCTACTGCGACGATCGTGGATCGGCTGAATACAATCTGGCACTCGGCGAAAACCGCGCCAACGCAGCCAAAACAGGATTAGTCGCGGCTGGTGTCGCCGCAACCCGTATCCGTGTCATCAGCTACGGCAAAGAAAAGCAGTTCTGCACCGAAGAGAATGAAAGCTGCTGGCAGCAGAATCGCCGCGCCCAATTCTCTCTTGACCGCTAGATGTTGACCGATTGTTATTGCAGTTCTTTTCACGCTCAGCCCCCGCGCTATATACAGTGCGGGGGCTGACTGGCAGACAGAAAGCCGAGCGTATTCTCCCATGATGAAACAGACGAATCAGTCCAGCCACCTCTATCAGAAAATCCGCTTCTATCGCTCTGGCAAATCGCTTCGCCTCGCCGGTGTTGCGGTTCTTGCCTCCGTCATCTTCTGCACCGCGCCTGCCTTCGCGGTCAGCAAGGACATGGTGCAGCTGCAGACCCAGATCCAGCAATTGCAGGACGCCGTCGCTCGTCTGCAGCAGTCCAATGACGAGCGCATGGGCGTCATGAAGGACCTCGTCCAGCAGAATGCAGACTCCGTCAACAAGATGGCACTCAGTCTCAGTACGCTGCAGAAGCAGATGCAGGCCCAGCAGGAGGCGCAGGGAACGAAGATCGATCAGGTCTCAGGCCAGATTCAATCTCTTAGCGACTCTCTCGACGAAGTCAAAGCACGTATTGGCGCTCTCGAAAAACTCATGCAATCCGTACAGAGCCAGCAGCAATCCATGAGCGCAAATATGCCGGCGTCGACGGGAGCAGGCGCTCCGCCTCCTGTCTCACAAACTCCACCGGCTCCCATCACGCAACCCGACCCTTCCGCGAGAAAGGGTAAACCTGCCGCAGGAACTCCGCTCGCGGCCGAAACCGCTCCCCAGGCCTCAGCCGCGCCCCCCGTCGACGATCTGTACAAGACTGCACTTGGCGACTACATGGCCGCAAAATATGCGCTGTCAACCTCTGAGTTTGCCGACGTTGTCAAGTTCTACCCAGACAACGCTCTTTCAGGAAACTCGCTCTACTATATGGCTGAGATCGACTATCGCGACGGTCGCTATCCTGCCGCAATCAAAAACTACGATAGCGTTCTACAGCAATATCCTGACAGCAACAAGGTCCCCGCAGCGCATTTGCACAAAGGTATAGCGCTCATCGCCCTCAAGCAGAACGATGCCGGCATTCGTGAACTGCGTTCCCTGATCCAGCGCTTCCCTACCTCACCGGAGGCCATGCAAGCTCGCAGCAAGCTGAGCGGCATGGGCGTCCCCGTAACACCAAAATCTTAAGATCAGCAGCTTCTTAGTTGCGAAGCCCCTGCATCATTCCCTCGATCTCAGCGCGCTCTTCTCCAGTCGGCGGCAGTAGCGGCAGACGAGGCCAGCCTCCGTAATACCCATTCAAATCGCAGCCGTATTTGATGCCTGCCACTCCCAACTCCATCTCTACTCTTGCCGCCACATCGCGCAGACGCGTTTGCTTCTCCAACGCCAACCCTTCGTCTCCGTCCTTCCATGCTGCCAGCACCTCGTAACAGGCCTGGGGAGCCGCTGCCGCAAACGCAGGCATCGCGCCCACTGCTCCTGCCTGCAGTCCCTCAAACACACGAGCAGTACTCGCCACCAGGATCTGAAACCCAACTACCTTCGTCCGCGTCTTCACCGCTGACTTGGCTGATGCGACTGCCAGCGCAGCGCCCCCATCTGTCAATGTGTCCACCGAAATCAACCCTCCTCCAACTGCCGTCTCATGCACAGCGAGCATCCGCCCTGTCGCCGCTGCAAACACCTGGGTCACGCTCACATTGCGCTTCACCGAGATTGTCGCAGCCTTCAACTTCGCAATCCGCTCTCCTTCGACCGCACCATCGACCAACCCGATAATCTGGGGATGCCCGGCAAGCTCTATCACCTGCTCGAGCGGCAGTATCTTGCCCTCTTCGCAGACCGAGTTGTACAGCACAACAGGCAACGTACACCGATCGGCGACTGCTTGAAAATAGGTCAACAAACCCTTCCCTGCTACGCCGCCAGCTCCTGCTCGAAACATCGATGGCGGCCTCACCAGCACCGCATCATATCCAAGCTCCGCGGCATACTCGGCCAGACGAAGCGTCTCCGACACACTATCGCGCGACACGCCAGCCAGCAGCACCTTTTCTATCGCCGCGGCTTCAATGACACACCGCAAAGTCTGCCGCATCTCTTCATCCGACAACATGGTCGGCTCGCCCGAGTCGCTCAGCGCTACCAACCCAGCAACCGGCGTCTTCGAATAGCGCCGCACATTGTGTTCTAGTTTGCGAAGATTGAGGCGTCCGTCAGGATAAAACGGTGTGGTCAGCGGAAGTTGGAGCCCTTCAAGCAGCATCTCTCTATTCTAAGAGGGAATCACCAATCCCGGCAGAATCGGCAGCTGCACATCCAATCGGCGGCCGCATGACACGAAAGATGTACCTCTCCCGGCATCCGCTTGCAGTAACCTTAATCAGGACAGCTCATGATGAGAAACATCGACATCTCGCAAGACAAAACGGTCAGCGACCTGGCACGAGAATCTATCTGGTTTCTTGCCCACACATTGTTTGCCGTTATCCTTCTCGCTATCGTTCTCGGTGCCATCTCGCTCACCCATCCTGACCCGGACTCCGTAGCACCGAAGTTGCAAGGAACCGTCCTGGCATTTCTCGCGCCAATGATCGGCGGCTTCCTCAGCGCCCGCATCCAGCAGAATCATGTTGCACGTTACGTCTGGATCTCCGGCCTGGTTCTATTTTCCATCCTTTGCGTCTGGGTGTTGGGCCTGCCCACCGGCAACGGTCTCTGCGAAAGCTGCAGAGCAGTCGAAAAGCTAAGACGCACCTTCTTCACATTCAACCACGGCAGCGGACTCATGAGCGGCGACGGCCTGCTCGCCGGTGCCTGGATACCGCTCTCCATGATCGGCTACGCAATTGGCGCCAGCTTCGGCCTCGAATCCTGAAATCAGCACTTCGAAGGGCGCACCTTAGACCTTGGCCGCAATCCGTTCGGAGTGAAGTGTCTGTAGCGCCACAACGCTCAATGTGCCTTCCTGCAGGGCAGAGATCCCCTCAGCTGCAGCCTGCGCCGCCGCCAGTGTCGTGATCGTGGGAATGCGCGCCATCACCGCCGCTCGTCGAATCGCCTTCTCATCGAAGAACGTATCCTGCCCACGCGGCGTGTTGACGATCAACTGAATTCGGTCGCCCTTGATCAGATCGACAACGTTCGGCCGTCCTTCCTTCACCTTGTACACACGCTCCGGCTGCAGGCCGGACTGCTCCAGCACCAGAGCCGTCCCATGCGTCGCCACCAGATGAAATCCCATCTCCACGAACTGCCGCGCCAATGCAACTGCACCCTCTTTGTCATGGTCATTGACACTCAGAAAGACAGTTCCCTGTAACGGCAGCACCTGCCCGGCAGCAATCTGCGCCTTGGCAAACGCCTCGCCAAAGTTATCCGCGACTCCCATCACCTCACCGGTCGACTTCATCTCCGGTCCAAGCACGGTATCGACTCCAGGAAACTTACCCCATGGAAACACCGGCGACTTCACAAAGTAGTGTGAGCCTGTCTCAAGGTCCTTGCCGTCTGCCACCTGCTCCGGAAGCAACTCTTTCAACTTTCGCCCAACCATGATGCGCGAAGCTATCTTCGCCAGCGGAATTCCCGTCGCCTTCGAAACATAGGGCACTGTGCGCGAAGCCCGCGGATTGACCTCAATCACGTAAACCGTTCCCCGCTGAATCGCGAACTGAATATTCACAAGGCCGCGCACGCTCAGTGCCATGGCCAGCTTGCGCGTGTACTCGCGAATCGTCTGCAACACCTCGTCGCTTAGATCGACCGCCGGAAGCACACACGAAGAGTCTCCCGAGTGAATCCCGGCCTCTTCGATATGCTGCATAATACCCGCGATCACCACATCATCTCCATCGCAGAGCGCGTCGACATCACACTCGACAGCGTCTTCAAGGAAGTGATCGATTAGCACCGGGCGCTCCTGCGAAAACTCAATCGCTGTACTCATGTAGCTGGAGACCGCGTCATCGTCATAAGCAATCACCATCGCACGTCCGCCAAGGACATACGAAGGCCGCACCAGCACCGGATAACCCACCCGATTTGCCCCTGCTACCGCCTCCTGAACACTGGTCGCCATCGCGCCTTCGGGCTGTGGAATCTTCAACTCCTCAATCAGCTTCCCAAACCGCTTACGATCCTCCGCCAGATCAATCGACTCCGGCGACGTCCCGATGATCGGCACGCCCGCCTTCTTCAGCGGCAGGCTAAGGTTCAGCGGAGTCTGCCCACCAAACTGCACGATCATTCCGATCTCCGCACCCGACGAGGCCTCATGCTCATATACCCCAAGCACGTCCTCCAGTGTCAGCGGTTCAAAGTACAACCGGTCGCTGGTGTCGTAGTCGGTCGACACGGTCTCGGGATTGCAGTTGATCATGATCGTCTCGTAGCCATCTTCTCGCAACGCAAACGCAGCATGACAGCAGCAATAATCGAACTCAATTCCCTGCCCAATCCGGTTCGGCCCGCTTCCCAGAATCAAAATTTTCTTCCGCGTCGTAGGAGCCGCTTCATCCTCATCGTCGTAGCAGCTATAGAGGTAAGGCGTATAGCTCTCAAACTCTGCCGCGCATGTGTCCACCAGCTTATAAACTGGCGTCACCTTCAACTTCTTACGCAGCGCGCGAACGGCAGCCGTACCCTCGGCACCCGTCAATCCCCAGCCCGCAGCAAGCCGCTCATCCGAGATACCCATCCGCTTAGCCGTACGCAGTTGCTCCGACGTAACCTTTGCCATCGGTATACCACCCACAGCTTTAATCTCATCGGTAATCTGTTTAATCTGCGACAGAAACCATGGGTCCATCGAAGTCATGCGTGCAACTTCGCGCACCGTTAACCCGCGTTCGAAAGCATAGCGGATATAAGCCAGCCGATCAGGATGCGGCGTCACTAGCCGTTGTGTCAGTCGGCGCGGCTCGATGTCGTCCGCAGTCGCCTTCTTGCCCGTCTCCAACGATCGCACCGCCTTCATCATCGCTTCCTTGAAGGTTCGCCCAATCGCCATCACCTCGCCTACCGACTTCATCTGCGGCCCCAGGCCCTCATCTGCTCCAGGAAATTTCTCAAACTGCCACTTCGGAATCTTCACGACAACGTAATCAATGGTCGGCTCAAAGCACGCTGGCGTAGCCTTCGTAATGTCGTTCTGAATCTCATCCAGCGTGTAGCCGACCGCCAATCTCGCAGCGATCTTCGCAATCGGAAAGCCGGTCGCCTTCGACGCCAGTGCTGACGAACGTGACACGCGCGGATTCATCTCAATGACTGTCATGCGTCCGTTCAGCGGATTCACCGCGAACTGTACATTGCTCCCGCCGGTCTCCACCCCGATCTCGCGAATAACCCGAATCGCCGCATCACGCATGGACTGGTATTCGCGATCACTCAGCGTCTGCGCCGGAGCCACCGTAATCGAATCGCCCGTATGCACGCCCATCGGGTCGAAGTTCTCAATCGAGCAGATGATGATGACATTGTCGTTCAGATCACGCACCACCTCGAGCTCATACTCCTTCCAGCCCAGCACACTCTCTTCCAGCAAACACTCATGCACCGGCGAGAGATCCAGCCCGCGCGAAAGAATCTCCATCAACTCTTCGCGGTTGTATGCGATACCGCCGCCCGATCCACCCAGCGTAAACGAAGGCCGAATCACCACGGGGAAGCCAATCTTCGCGGCAAACTCCAACCCGTCACGAATATTGTTGATCAGCGCAGACCGTGGCATATCCAGCCCGATCTTGGTCATCGCGTCCTTGAACAAAAGCCGGTCTTCAGCTTTTTTAATCGCCTCCAGCTTCGCGCCGATCAACTCAACGCCAAACTTGTCCAACACACCCGAGTCCGCCAGATCGACCGCAAGGTTCAACGCCGTCTGTCCACCCACCGTAGGCAGCAGCGCAAATTTGCCTCCCGCTCCGCTCTCCTCCAGCATCTCCATTTCGACGCGGAGAATCTCTTCCAGATAAGCGGCATTCAGAGGCTCGATATAAGTCCTATCCGCCACCTCAGGATCGGTCATGATCGATGCCGGGTTCGAATTCACCAGCACCACCTCATACCCTTCGGCCTTCAGCGCCTTGCACGCCTGCGTGCCGGAGTAGTCGAACTCTGCCGACTGCCCAATCACAATCGGCCCCGAGCCGATCACCAGAATCTTCGCAATATCATTCCTACGCGGCATGTTCTTTCGCTCTTTTCGATCCTGTTATGTTTCCTCGGGCACAATACGACTCGCAGCCACGGTACCCGAGTTGATTACATTCCATACCGTGCGACTACATCTTTCAGTCGCAGCCAATGCTTCTCATAGAGGTTGTAGCTCAACCACGCAAGTCCTATGCCAACCGCGAATGTTTGGATAACCAGAGCTAGGGTACCAAGTCCCTTGGAATGGGTTACGTTTACGGTGTACGCTCGTAACGTGCCGAAGTAACCGTTGAAAATATAGTGATAGACATAAATTCCATAGCTGAATTTACCCATCCAGCGCAGTGGCGACAACGATACCAGCGTCGCAGGAAACGAACCGGCCTTCAGAAGGATTAGCAGTGTCCCGAATGAGGTGAAACCTACTGCCGAGTATCCAGCCTTGATCATAAGCGGATCATACTGATCCAACACTCCGTGCCGGTAGATAGCGATCAAGAGAATCACCGACAGGCCGCTGAGGACAGCTATCAACGGTAGTCTTGCCCGCAACCCTGCTTTAGCATATCGCTGCACCATAGCCGCCATCGCTCCCCATGCAAGACTGTCGACGCGGAACGGCGTCCACAAATAGGTGACCTGTGCTGGTAAGCCGTAATGTAATGCCATTATTCGTGCGATTGGACACGCAATCAAAATGAATAATGGGATTACTAAAAACGAAGGTCGTCCCCGGAACAACCACACCATGAAGGGCCAGACCAGATAAAACTGCTCTTCGATCGCGAGCGACCAAAGATGCTCCAGATGAATCATCCCAAATCTAGTGCTAATTTCCAGCCGTGCGTAGGTCGCATAATTTTGCACATAGAGCAAGAAGTAAGGGAGCGAACCATTCCATCGTATCGCAAGCACAGGCGTGAGCAAGAGAAGCAGGAAAAACAAACCATAGTACAGAGGAAAGATACGCAAGGAACGTCGAAGATAAAACTTGCGAAAGTATGCAGGGTCGTCGACCGTATTGATCAAAATGCCGGTAATCAAAAATCCGGAAAGCGCGAAGAAGAGATCGACACCGACCCAGCCCGCTCTGCAGGCATCTCCGATGAGTGAAATGAAAATTCCCTTACCTTCAAAGGAAACAAACGTCGAGTGATAGAACAGCACCATAATGACTGCTATTCCTCGCAAGCCATCCAAAGCTGCTACATGGCGCCACTCAGGAGCACGCAGCTCTTGAGGAGCACACAGCTCTTTAGTCACCACCTCGTTCACTTCTTCCACTCTTCCATCATCTTGCGAAAATCTTTGAAGAGATAATGTGAATCGTGCGGCCCGGGACTGGCCTCCGGGTGATATTGCACGCTGAACATCGGGTCGGTCTTATGCCGCAGACCCGCAAGCGTCTGATCGTTCAAATTCGTATGCGTCTTCTCCACCGTCTTCTCATCGAGCGAATCCGGATCAACGGCAAAGTTATGGTTCTGTGCCGTAATCTCAACCTTCCCCGTCTGATGATTCATGATCGGGTGGTTGCCGCCATGATGCCCAAACTTCAGCTTGTAGGTCTTGCCGCCCAGCGCCAACCCAAACAATTGGTGCCCAAGGCAAATTCCAAACAGCGGAGCTTTCCCTTGCAACTGACGAATATTTTCCTGCGCATACTCTAGCGGCTCAGGATCGCCCGGCCCGTTCGAGAAGAAGATTCCATCCGGCTCCATCGCCATCACATCCGCGGCGGAGGTCTTTGCCGGCACCACGGTCACGCGGCATCCTTCACGCGTCAGCATTCGCAGAATGTTTTCCTTGATCCCAAAGTCATACGCCACCACATGCATTTGCTCGGTGCCATCGGCAAGTGCCGTAGTCAGCAACGCATCGCCCGTCTGATTCTTCGGCTCGCTGGCATCCCACTCGTACGCAACCTTCGTGCTTACAACGCTGGCAAGATCCGTGCCTTCCATCTTCTTGATCGACCGAGCCTTCGCGACCAGCGCATCCACGTCGAGATTCTCGCCGGAAGCGATCACCCCACGCATTACGCCATTGGTCCGCAGGTGTCGCACCACGGCCCGCGTATCGATCTCTGCGATCACCGGTACGCCATGCCGCTCCAGATATTCATCGGCCACCTGCGTCGAGCGCCAGTTCGAGCTCATCGCCGAAAATTCGCGCGTAACAAGTCCTTCGATGTAAGGCCGCTTGGCCTCCGCATCGTGGGGTGTCGTTCCATAGTTTCCAATATGTGGATTCGTCAAAACCACGATCTGCCCCGCATACGAGGGATCGGTAAAGATCTCCTGATAGCCGGTCAGTGATGTATTGAAGACCACCTCGCCAGAGCATTCCGCTCGTGCGCCAAAGCTCTTGCCGCGAAAAATGCGCCCGTCTTCCAGCGCCAGTATTGCTTGCATTGCCTCTCCGGGGAGTGGATTTAATAGATTCTATCAGCTTCTAACGCCTCTTCAGCGTTACGTCAAAAATGTCAGGATATTTGGCTTCATTAGTATGTTCACAGCCCTGCGTCTTCCCTTTGTTACGATGACGTCAATGCTGCCCCCCTTGAAGCGCTACTACCGTCCAGAACTGGACGCACTCCGATTTTGCGCCTTCCTCAGCGTCTTCCTCTTCCATGGCATGGAGTACTACATCCCCGACGCCTTCAGCCACATGGAGACTTACCACCTCGCTTGGGCCGGTCAATGGGGAGTACCCATGTTCTTCCTCCTCAGTGCCTTCCTCATCGTCGAACTCCTACTCCGAGAGAGCGACGGCACCGGCACCGTTCATCTCAAGGCCTTTTACATCCGCCGTATTTTGCGCATCTGGCCACTCTACTTCTTCGCCTTCTACAGCTTCGCGCTCCTTAATCTCTTCATCCCTAAAGTCAACCCTCACGTCGGAACCACGTGGCCCTACTTCACCTTCTTCCTCGGCAACTGGTACATCTCTCGGCACGACTGGATCGCCGGCCCCGTCGATCCTCTTTGGAGTATCTCAGTCGAAGAACAGTTCTATCTCTTCATTCCCATCATCATCGTCCTCGGAGGCCGCCGCGCCCTGCGCATCGCATCGGTCATCGTCCTCGTCGTCGCCTATTGGGCCATCTACCGCTACGCCCGCATCACCTGGACCGTTGACAACGGCGAATGGACCAACAGCCTCGTCATGTTCCAGTTCTTTGCCGGAGGCGCATTGCTTGCCATGGCTCTAGGCGGACGCGTCCCCCAATGGAAGTGGCCAACCCGCCTCATCGCCTTCGCTGCGGGCCTCACCTGCTGGATCGTCGCACAAACCGTCTTCGGCGTCCGTGGCTGGGAGCCCTTCACTACCGTAGCTCAGGCCTTCTCCGGATGGCCGCTCATTCTCATCGGCTGCGTCCTCTTCCTGTTGTCCTTTCTCGGCATAACAGCGAATCGCATCCCAAAATGGATCGCCTACCTTGGCCGCATCTCCTTCGGCCTCTACGTCTACCATTCCCTGATCTACATGCTCATCTTCCGTTACGCCGCTCCGCACATCTGGGGTATTCAGAAACCTAACTCGCCCTGGCATCTTCCTATAGTTTGGGCGCTAATACTCTGCGTCCTCGCCATCTCCATTTCAATCGCCTATCTCTCCTACAACCTCTTGGAGAAGCCATTCCTCCGCATCAAGGAACGCTTCGCCATAGTGCCATCTCGCCCCGAGTAAAGTTCCGCGTTCACGAAAACACTCCTATCCGGCAATTCCCCGCGCACAGCAAAAGACCCGGCTCGATGGCCGGGTCTTTTGCTGAGAATCACTCAAAAATCTAGCGATGGTGATGATGGTGACGATGATGATGCCGAGTAGCGGCGTTGGCCGGAACCACCGAACCAGCCAAAACGACAAACGCGATCGCAGCAAGAAGTAATGTACGCAGTTTCATAAACAGGCTCCCTTTCAAGCAGCCACTCTTTCGAGTGGTCTGTAAGTTAGATGTAGGGTATCGCCGTTTGTATACGTCGCACCAAAATTTATCTTTAATCCACACAATGTTCCCCGCTTGATTCCTCTCGCCATTCATGCGATATCGATCAACACATCCTCGCCCTCAATGCGAACTGGAAGCACATCCACCTGCTCCTTCTCCGGATACACTGCCTGCCCCGTCTTCACGTGGAACGCCCAAGAGTGCCAGGGGCACACCACTGCGTCGCCCTCGATCCATCCTTGCCCCAGCGGTCCCTGCCGGTGTGGGCAGATGTTATCCAGAGCCGACAGCTCGCCATTCACATTCGCCAGACACACCCCGATGCCATCTACCTCCACCTCCATCACCCTCCCCGCCGGGGGAGCATCCGCCAACCCGCACAACCTCACCCACTGCGCCACGATCACCTCCACTGTCTTCATGTTACGGCCTCATCCCTGCTCTAGCGACTCAACCAGTTCCACCATACCGTCAAAGGTAAGCAGAGCAAGTGCTAAAGTTCATATAGAAGCCTTTCATGTCGCGCCCTTCTCCTAAACCCAACATCCGTAAGCAGCAGCCCTCGCAAATCGAAGTTGTCGATCCCGCGTGGCTATTGAAAGCGATTGCATTCACCGTTCTTGCAGCACTGTTCTGCGGATATCTCACCATTTGCCTGCTCTTCTACCAAGGGCAATGGCAGCTCGTCCTGCACCCTGTCCGCACGGCAGCCAGCCCGCAGTCCATCGCCGGCATCCCATACGATCTCATCCACTTCGGCCCGGACGACTCAGCCACTCCGCAACTCACCGGATGGTGGATTCCCTCCGCTTCCGGCGGCCGCTACGCTAATACCACGCTGCTCTTCCTCCCCAGCTCCGACGGCTCCCTCGCAGACGCCATTCCTACTCTTGCCAACCTCCACAACCTCGGCATCAATGTCTTCGCCTTCGACTATCGCGGATACGGCAAAAGTGCAGCCACTCATCCGAATCAGCAAAACATGACCCACGACGCCGAATCCGCCTTGGGGTATCTCAACACTTCCCGCTCTATCCCTGCGCAGCAGATCGTCCTCTACGGCACCGGAGTTGGAGCCTCACTAGCCACACATCTCGCCATCAGCCACGCCACCATCCCCGCCCTCATCCTTGACTCACCCCACGCCGATCTCCTCGACACAGCCCTCCTCGACCATCGCTCCCGTCTCATCCCGGTTCGTCTGCTCTTTCACGAACGCTTCCCCCTTGCCGAGCCGCTCAGCACGCTACGCACCCCCAAACTCCTTCTCTCCAGAACAGCCTCCCCGGATAAGGCCTTCCGCACAGCCGCCAATCCTAAATTTTCCGTCGAGCTAGCCACTCCCTCCGAAGCCCTTTATAACCAAGGCCTCACCCGCTTCCTCGACGAGTATGTTGCACCCGCACCCATCCCGCAACTCGTGCCTTCCCCGACACCCTCCGGCACAATCCCGCGCTAACCCTCATTCGCCCGCGATACCCTGCATAAAAAGGAGTTTTCGTTATGTCGAAATGGCTCAACAGCCTGCAGCCTTTAGGTGCGCTGATCCTGCGTCTTGCGCTTGGGCTCTCTATGGCCGTGCACGGCTATCAAAAGGTCGTGCCGCACGGTGCGCTGAACCACTACGCCCATTACATCGTCACGCTCGGTATTCCCTACTGGCTGGGTTATGTATCAGCCTTCACGGAATTCGTTGGCGGTATGCTCCTGGTGATCGGGCTATTCACTCGCTTCGCCGCTGCCCTGATTGCCATCAACATGCTCGTCGCGCTAGGTATCGTCGGCATCCATCAGGGATTCGGAATCTATAACTACATCATTGCGCTTGCCGCGATTGCAATCATGCTCGTTTTCTATGGCGCGGGAACCATGGCCCTTGACCGCAAAATCGGCTTCGCCTGAGAGAGCAAGATCGTTCGCCCAACCAAGACACAGAGACACAGCAGAAGGAGAGAAGGCCCCCGGTACTGTGGGGGCCTTACATTTGTGGTGGGGGAGTTCTTTTATTGCGGATGTTTGAAGCCGGAACCGTGGGAACTGAAAGCCCGGCACTTGCGAACTACACTCAATAAGACGCTGGCAGTGAAGAAAAGTTGCCATGTTTTTCCACTATTCTGTAGATTTCCGTTTGTGACATTCTATAAACAGAATAGTGACAATTCCGTGACAATTCATCACATCGCGCCGCGTTCGCTAAATAAAATTCAAGAACTCAGTGGGAGTGACATGCGCACCTGGAAAAACCAGCTCTAGGTTCCTTGAACCCAGCGTCTTGTACGCTGCGTCGCCTAGAACGCGGCGGAAGTCCGTAGTCACTATAGGGTGTGTTCTGGTTGATCGATGCGGTTAGCGCCAAAGTACATATTGCGGCGCCTGCAATCAGAAACACGAGGCTGCCCGATGAGTTGCGCTTAACGCATCAATCCATCTCGCGCCAATGAATTCAGCCACTATCGTCGCAAGGCGATTCTGATCCCGACCACGGACAAGGTATACACGCCACGAAGTGGCCGCACCGCGCGCAGCGGGCCCGTCCGGCAGGACCCTGCAGCAGGTAGCCCCTAGAAGGCAGCAAGCTCTGCCATCGCGCGGTAAAGATCCTCGGGCTGCGGCAAAATCGCATCCTCCAACACCGGCTGATAGGCCACAAATGTATCCATCGCCGCCACCCGCCGCACCGGTGCATCCAGATCGTGAAACAGCTCGTCGCCGATTCGCGCCGCGATCTCCGCACCGTAACCCCAGCTCAGCATGTCTTCGTGCGCCACAATCACGCGGTTCGTCTTCTTCACACTCTCCGCAATCGCCTCCCAATCATAGGGAGTCAAGCTCCGCAGATCGATCAGCTCCACATCGATCCCCTTGTCGCGATGCAGCTTCTGCGCCGCCTGCAATGCCCGCGGCACGACGGCACCATACGTCAGCACCGTCAAGTCTTTGCCCGGCCGCACAATCTTCGCCTTGCCAAACGGAATGCAGTAGTCCGGCCCTGGATAAGCCGCCCGTCCAAACGTCTCCCGGTACAAACGCTTGTGTTCAAGAAACAGCACCGGATCGTCGCATCGAATCGCCGTCCGCAGCAGTCCCAGCGCATCCAGAGCGTTCGATGGCATCACCACTCGCACACCCGGGGTATGCGTAAAGATGCTCTCACCCGACTGCGAGTGATAGATCGATCCGCCGGTCAAATATCCGCCAATCGGAACCCGCATCACCAGCGGGCAGCTAAACTCTCCGTTCGACCGCCAGCGCATCAGTGCAAGTTCATTTCTCATCTGGTGCATTGCTGGCCAGATGTAGTCGAAGAACTGAATCTCGACCACAGGCTTCATCCCGCGCACGGCCATCCCAATCGCGCGGCCCGTAATATTGGCCTCTGCCAGTGGAGAGTTCCAGCAACGGTCGCTCCCAAACTCTCTCTGCAAGCCCGACGTCAATTTAAAGACTCCGCCCTTGCCCTTCAACTTTCCATCCTTCAAGGCTTTATCACGCGTCGCATCCGCAACATCCTCGCCGAACACCACGATCCGCTCATCCCGTCGCATCTCGTCCTTCAGGCAAGTATTGATCAGGTCCAACATAGTGCGCTCTGTTGTGTCTGCGGTAACCATCGGCTCAGTGTCAAACCGCGCATCCCTCGAACTCAAATTCTCTGAGTAGACATGCTTCGTAATCGAGTCGATCGCCGGAAACACCGCCATCACCGCACGGTCCGACGCCCGCTGCACTTCATCGTCCACCTTCCGCTCAAGCGCGTTGATCTGCTCCGCGTCAAGAATCCCCTCGCGCAGCAGCCACACCTGCATCTTCGAGATTGGGTCACGCAACGCATCAGCCTCAAGCTCCGCACGCGATCGGTAGTCCCGCTCATCCTCGCTCATCGAGTGTGAGTACGGACGAATCACATGCCCATGCACCAGCGCAGGCCCCTTACCCGAGCGGCAGTAAGCCACAGCTTCCACCATCGCCTTATAGCTTGCAATCGGATCGGTCCCATCAATCTCCGCAAAGTGAAAGTTCGGAAAATTCGCCACCAGCCGCGAGATATTTCCCCCCGGCGTATTCACCTCCACTGGTGTCGAGATCGCGTAGCCGTTGTCCTCCACCACATACAACACCGGCAGCTTCCCATTCGAGGCCGAGTTCAGCGACTCCCAGAACTCTCCCTGGCTCGTCGAGCCCTCCCCAATCGAGACGTACATAACCTCGTCCCCATGGAACTTCACATCCTTGAACTCGCGATAATCACCCTCATGCTTCTTCGCAGCCTCAGGGTGCCGCGAAAAGTATCTCCCTGCCTCTGCACATCCCACCGCATGCAGGCACTGCGTCGCCGTCGACGAAGAAGGCGTCACAATATTCAACTTTTTGCTGGACCAGTGCGAAGGCATCTGCCGTCCGCCACTCGCAGTATCCTCCGCCGCCCCCACCGACTGCAGCAACTGCTCTTCAACGGTGTTCCCCAACGTAAGGCAGATCGCCCGATCACGATAGTAAGGAAAAAACCAGTCGTGCCCAGGCTTCAGCGCCATCCCCGCCGCAACCAGCAGCGCCTCATGCCCTGCGCAGGAGATTTGAAAAAAAATCTTCTGCTGCCGCTTCAACACGATCTCGCGATCATCCGTTCGCCGCGACAAATACATCAGCCGATAAAACTCCACCAACTGCTCATTCGTTAGATCATGCGCCAAGGCCCCATTCCCAACGGGAGTCGCCGTCTTCTTCGCCTCTTCAACACGTATTCCAGACTGTCTTGCCATCTACCTATATCCTCAACAACGAAACTGCAGCAAATCCTAGCTGCAAGACAAGATTGTACGGGGTAGCCCACACACTTGGCTCGTCGCCACCATCGCTTTTTTACTCCGCCTTTTTATTCTTCGTTCCATGCACAGGAAATGCAACCGTATGCGAACGAATTGCCCCTAACAAGTCCGACCAGTTTTAGAGGGGTCTGCCAAGGCATACAGCGACAGTCTGAAAACGTCGCTTGAGAGTATTCGCGATTTTATCCGCAACTCTTCCACTCACGAGCTTAAGCTTCTTTAACATTTCATGAACCACACGTCGAACAAAGAGGATGTGCGACCCACTAGCCGCACACCCTTGTATCCGTCCACTAAACAAACAATGGAGCCAGCACCAGCGTAATAGTAGCCAACAATTTGATCAGAACATGCAGGCTCGGTCCCGCCGTGTCCTTGAACGGGTCGCCGACTGTATCGCCAACCACAGCCGCTTTATGCGCCTCTGATTTCTTTCCGCCATACTGCCCTGTCTCGATAAACTTCTTGGCATTGTCCCAGGCTCCGCCGCCGTTGTTCATCAGCATCGCCAGCAGCACACCGGCGATCGTCCCAACCATCAGCAATCCAGCGACAGCCTCGGCTCCAGCCAGATTCACAGGAACTCCACCGATCGCCGGCACCGGCAAAATCGTACCCGGCGCATAGAGCGCTGAACTGGCCTGATAGCTTGCACTCAGATGCCGGAAGATCAGTCCTACCGCCACCGGCAAACCGACCACCAGCGCGCCCGGCAGCACCATCTCCTTCAACGCCGCACCCGTCACAATATGAACGCACCGTCCATAGTCCGGCTTCGACGTCCCTGCCATAATCCCAGGATTCTCCTTGAACTGGTCACGCACATCCTGCACCACCATCTGCGCCGTTCGTCCCACCGCCTTGATGGCCATGGAACTGAACAGGAACGTCAGCGTCGCGCCCAGCAGCGCCCCAACGAACACCGGCACCTGCGCCAGGTTGATGTTCGTGAAGCTCCATCCGGCAGGCATATAGCCACCCGCATTCGCAACCTTCGCCGTGACGATCACCTTGATCTCTTCCAAATAAGCCGAGAACAGCAGAAATGCCGCCAGCGAAGCCGATCCAACTGCATACCCCTTGGTTAACGCCTTCGTCGTATTGCCCGCCGAATCCAGCTTGTCCGTCCGCTCGCGAATAGAATCCGGCTGGTTCGACATCTCAATGATGCCCCCGGCATTATCTGTAATTGGACCGAACGTATCCATAGCAAGAATGTAAGCCGCACAGCTCAGCATCCCCATCGTTGCAATCGCCGTCCCATAGATTCCCTTGGCGTAATCACTGATCCCGGCCACTCCAGCCAGCCCTTGAACGCCAAAGTAGTAGCTCAACAGCAACGCCGCTGAGATCGCCACCACCGGCATCGCCGGTGTCTCCATCCCCACTGCCAATCCGCTGATAATGTTTGTCGCCGGACCAGTCAGCGATGCGCTCGCAATCGACTGCACCGGTCTGTAGCGCGACTCCGTGTAGTACTCCGTAATCCAGACGAACAGGAACGACGTGATCAGTCCAATCACACCGCAACCCAGCAGCCACAACCACTGGACCTGCGGGCCGTTCAACATCAAATAGACTGCGCCGGCAAACCCCACCAGCGCCAGCGCCGAGGTGACGTAAAATCCCTTGTTCAGCGCGTGCATCGGGTCTTCGTCTTCGCTTGTGTTCACCACAAAGACGCCCACGACACTTGCAATCAAATTGATCGCCAGCACAATCAGTGGAAACAGAATTCCTTTCACTCCAAACACCGGATAGAGCGCCGCACCCAGAATCATCGCGCCCACATTCTCCGCCGCTGTCGATTCGAAGATGTCCGCACCACGCCCCGCGCAGTCGCCGACATTATCGCCCACCAGGTCCGCAATCACAGCCGGATTCCGCGGATCGTCCTCAGGGATTCCAGCCTCCACCTTCCCCACAAGGTCCGCACCCACGTCCGCTGCCTTCGTATAAATTCCTCCACCAAGCTGCGCGAACAGCGCCACCAGAGAAGCGCCAAACCCAAACCCCACCAATTGATAAGGCACCGCCTGTGGATGCTCTAATCCGCCAAAGAACAGGAACAGCGAACCTACACCCAGCAGCGATAGCGCCACCACCACCAACCCCGTTACGGCGCCACCACGCAACGCCATCTGCAGCGCTTTATTCAAGCTCGTCCGCGCCGCCGAAGCCGTCCGGATGTTTGCCCGAATCGAGCAGTACATTCCCGTATATCCGGCCAGCCCGGAGCACACCGCACCCACCAGAAAGCTGATCACCGTCTTCAACGCAAACGGCTCTGTTCTCGGCGACATCCGATATCCAAAAAACACCACCAGCGCCAGCACAAACGCGATCGCGCCAATTGTCCTGTACTGCCGTCGCAAAAACGCCTCAGCCCCTTCGCGAATAGCATCCGAGATCGCCCGCATCTCCGGCGTCCCCGTATCCGAAGCAATCACCGCCCGCGCCAGCAGCAGCGCCGCAACCAGCGCCAGCACTCCTACCCCAAGAGCAACCCAGAGATACATCCGCCCATCGTTATCCCCAGCATAAGCAGGGGTCACAGCAACTTGATCCTGAACGGCCAACGCCAAAAGCCAAACACCATGCATGCAAAGGTCTCCTTAGAACGCAAATCTATGACTAGCTTCACAAAGACGGCAATTAGAGCATGCGCAAACGAACAGGGTCAATGCTTCCTAATACCGCACAATCGCACAAAACTCACTCAAACGATAAACCCGAGTAATAGCACAGATCTGAGACAACTCTAATGACAATTAACCGGCCGCCGATGCATCCCTCAGCGCAACACTGAGGTGCAGCCATGTTCCTTCTCCCCAACTACGACCGTTCCAAGCCCCATCTTTACGACATCCGTCCGCGCAATCTCTCCTTTGGCACGGTCGCGCGAATCCTGCTCGCCATCTCCATCACTCCGCTCGCTGTCGCGCAGACCGACACCACCCGCATCGCTCCCCATCGCTATCTGATCATCTATCGTAACGCTACCATCCCCGGCGATGCGGACGTACAGGTCACCTTAGCCGGAGCTCATCTGCTCCAACGCAACGAGCACCTCGGCATAGCCATCGTTCAATCTCCCCTCTCGCAGGCCGACGCCACCACCATC
>Ga0206805_1065_pt1 | contig 22098 bp, 22 predicted proteins | sample Alteio_BWOrgCont_59_FD_152890 | JGI IMG/M metagenome (GOLD analysis project Ga0206805, IMG submission 152890) | Enriched cells from forest soil in Barre Woods Harvard Forest LTER site, Petersham, Massachusetts, United States -... | ecosystem: Environmental > Terrestrial > Soil > Temperate forest >... | reverse complement strand
AATCAAACCCATAAAGCGTATGGACTCCCCCGCCCGAAGCGCCTCCCATGCTGCCAAACCGATGCATAAAATATACTTCCATAAAGCCCGGTACAACCGTTTTAGTGGTGGGTGAGCCTATCAGCCTTTCATCGTTCCATGTTTGGGGTAGTTTTTTCGGTATGCTATCTGACCATGCCTGAGAAAAACAACAAGATGATATAATGAAGAACGCTGACAATAAAGTTATTTTTTTACCCATAAATTAATCGTTTAATCGGCCCACAGACTGGCATTTATTACTCCGTGGCAGCTGTTGCATGACCCTGTTATAGCGGCATTAGGCATATAGCGAGTTCCTATTTTTGAAATAATGGCAGGATATAATCCATTTCCAAATGAAACGGGAGAAGTAGTATAAAAGTTGCCGCTTCTGTCGACCGGGAGGGTTACCACAAGTTCTCCGCCTCCATTGGGTTGCGTATATAACTTTACAACAGCCCCGCTAACTGCACTGTCTCCTGGAATGCTATCGAATGCTGTTCCGCCTACTCTAAAGCATCCTGCACCGGCACCCCCGTTAGGGCTGTGGCATCCCATGCAATTGCCTGTCATCTTTTTACTTTCGTTAGAATTATAAGAGCTGACGAGTGATTTACTGCATCCGCTTTGTTCGCATGAAGCAATAATAAGTGTGATACCAAATAACAAAAGGAGGGCAATGAAAATGTTTCGCTTCATAAAGCTGCTTAAAATGTAATGGGTGAAGACAATATATGCTATTTCACTATAGTAGACGTGATAAACGTCAAAATAGTTCGGTTAGGGAAAATATATATTTAAATATTGGCCTCAAAAACCTTTTGTTCTTTTGATTCAATAAAGCCAATTGCCTGATAGAATTGATGCGCGTCGGCTCGCTTTCTGTTACAGCGAACTCTTAATTTGTCAATATGGTTTTCTTTTGTCCATACCCTTGCCTTATTTACCAATAGTTTGCCTATGCCTTGTTTACGGTAATTTTTATCGATCACCAAACCGCCTATTTCAATAAATGGTTTTGATTCAATGCGAATGGCCTTCAAAACATGAATCCATCCCACAAGTTGATTGTCTATGCAAGCTACAAATGTGGCGTGGTCCTTATCAGCAAGCACTTCATGGATGTTTTCAATTGTTTCTTCTGTGCTTAGTGAATACCCCAATTGTTTTGAAAGCGCTGTTATGGCAATAGCATCGTTTTCAGTGATAGGACGGATATGTATCGCTGGTGGCATTTGTGTTATAAGCAACCTGTTCTTCCACCGTCAACAGGTAGGTTAATTCCGTTGATATAGGCTGCTTCCGGCGATGCCAGGAAAGCAACCGCATAAGCAATTTCATCGGCTGTGGCAAACCTTCCCGCAGGAACTTTACTAATCATATCTGCTTTTACTGCTTCAGGAGTTTTGCCTGTTTTAGCGGAAGTATTTTTCATGATTTCCTCTACGCGGGCAGTATCAGTGGAACCCGGAAGCACATTGTTTACAGTGATTCCGAAAGGTGCCAGTTCAAAGGACATCGTTTTTGCCCAACTTGCAACCGATGCACGGATGGTATTTGACACGCCTAAACCTTTAATAGGTTCCTTCACCGAAGTGGAGATGACGTTAATGATGCGGCCGTATTTATTTTTCTTCATACCCGGAACAACTAACTGACTGAGGGTATGATTGCATATCAAATGCCGTTGGAATGCCAGTAGAAAATCTTCCACTTTGGCATTTACTATTTCTCCACCCGGAGGCCCACCGGAGTTATTCATTAGGATGTGAAATTCATTTCCACCGGATAAATAAGTTTCTACATTTTTCTTCAATTGTTCAGGCTGGTTGAAATCAGCTACTATGTAATCGTGTTTTTGATTGGCAGCAGTGGTTAGTTCTTTTAAAACTTGTTTCAAGGTATCTTCATTGCGTGCAGCCAACGTAATGCTGGCACCTTGTTGGGCAAGTATCATCGCGGATGCTTTGCCTATGCCTTGTGTGCTACCACATACTAACGCCCGTTTTCCTGTTAAGTCTATCATAGTTTATTTCAATGCTTGTTTCAAATCATCTATTAAATCATCGGCATCTTCAATGCCTACACTTAAGCGGATAAGGGAATCTACCACACCCGATTTTTCTCGTATTTCTTTAGGTATCGAGGCATGCGTCATTGTAGCCGGATGTCCGCAAAGCGATTCTACTCCGCCTAATGATTCTGCCAACGAAAATATCTTAAAGCGTGATAATACTTTATGCGCTTCTTTCGTAGTATTTGTCTTCAACGTAAATGATATCATCCCGCCAAAAGCTTTCATTTGTTCTTCCACCACTTTAAAGTTTTTATGGGTTGGTATGCCGGGGAAATAAACCTTAGCCACTTTAGGATGGGTGAGTAAATATTTGCAAACTTTTATGGCGTTCTCACAATGCCTGTCCATGCGCACATGCAAGGTTTTGATACCTCTTAGTACGAGAAAGCAATCGTGTGGTGAAGGGATAGCGCCGCAACTGTTTTGTATAAAGTGCAGTTGTTCCGATAGGGCATCATCATTGCATATTACAGCCCCCATTACTAAATCGGAGTGGCCGCTTAAATATTTAGTAACCGAATGGACAACGATATCGGCGCCTAATTTTAATGGGTTTTGTAAATAAGGAGTTGCAAAAGTATTATCGACAGTTACCCATATTTTGTTCTTTTTTGCTATAGTGGCAATAGCCTTTATGTCAATAATATTTAGCATCGGATTGGTAGGGGTTTCAATCCATATCATCTTCGTATTCTTATTAATGTATTTAGCTACTTCTTTGGGGTCAGCCATGGGAATAAAATGAAATTTTATTCCGTAGTTGGCGAATATCTTGGTAAACATCCGGAATGAGCCGCCATATAAGTCATTAGTAGAAATAACTTCATCGCCGGGCTTTAGCAACTTGATCACTGTATCTTCCGCAGCCATACCACTGCCAAAGCACATTCCATATTTACCTTCTTCCAGCGCGGCGATATTGGCCTCTAATGCTGCGCGGGTAGGGTTGTGTGTACGCGAATATTCATAACCTTTGTGCTTGCCGGGTGCAGATTGCACATAGGTTGATGTTTGATAAATGGGAGTCATAATGGCCCCGGTAGTTGGGTCGGGCTCTTGTCCCGCATGGATGGCTTTGGTTGCGAATTTCATAATAGGATAACAAGGTTTGTTGGCTCAAATATAATATCTATAATCGTGAATGTTCGAATAAAATTCAAACATTTTACCGGATTTCAATTTCATTACCTTTGTGTTATGAAGATGGTACGCTATATTACCCTGTCAGGGTTGTTATTAATCAGCGCTGTTGGCTATACACAACCAAGTGCTTCAAATACTTCAAATACAGATACCGGGATTGCAGTAATTCAAATGAGTGAGCCAATGCCGGATAGTTGTAAAGTATTATGGCAATTACATGTGGGAGATAACAATTATAATCTTGGATGTACCTACGACGAAATATTAGATTTCGCAAAACTGCTTGCTAAAAGAGGAGGTGGAAATGTCTTAAAAATAACGACCATCCGGCCCCATGACAATTGGTGCGATTGTTATAGGTTATACGGGACAGTTATGCATCGCAAAAATCTTTGGAATGCAGATAAAGGATGGAAGGATTCCATTCATAAATCAAAGTTTGGGAATGGAGATACCGCTAAGTATGCCATTTTATATTTCTATCGTCCAAAAGCGGAGAAAGGTAGCCTTATAGCATATAAGGTCTCCATGGGCAATAACGACCTTTGTAGAGTAAAAAACAATAGTGTTGAGGAGGTTAAAATATACAAGGAAGGCAAGGATGTATTATCGGCCACAACAGAATCACCAACCAATTTATATGTAGATGTAAAATATGGCCAGGAATATTATATAAGATGTACTGTCAAGTCGGGTGTTTTTGTTGGAGAACCAAAAATGGAGTTGATGGGCAAAGAAGCAGGAATGGGCGAGTATGAATTTATAAAAAACCAAAAATAAGACCATGCTTAGGCTGTCTATTTTGTTCAAGATAAGCACTGACAGGCAAATTATTAAAAAGTTCGTAGTTTAGTACCCTATTTAATCTATTTATATGAAAGGAATTATTCTGGCGGGCGGTTCAGGCACACGGTTGCATCCCCTTACCCTGGCTATTAGCAAGCAACTGATGCCCATTTATGATAAGCCCATGATATACTATCCCTTATCGGTGCTATTGATGACAGGCATACGGGAAATACTGATTATTTCAACTCCGCATGATTTGCCCGGATTTAAGAGGTTATTGGGCGATGGAAAATGGCTTGGTTGTACATTCGAATATGCCGAACAACAAGTCCCTAATGGATTGGCGCAAGCATTTGTGATTGGAGAAAAGTTTATTGGCAAGGAGAAAGTGGCGCTTGTGTTAGGAGATAATATTTTCTATGGAGTAGGGTTAGGAAGGCTTTTACAGGGTAATCGTGATCCCGATGGGGGCATTATTTATGCCTATCACGTATCGGATCCTGAACGTTATGGTGTAGCCGAATTTGATAAGAATAACCGGGTAATATCCATTGAAGAAAAACCCCAGAAACCTAAATCGAATTATGCTGTGCCGGGTTTATACTTCTATGATAATTCGGTAGTGGAGATTGCTAAAAACCTTAAGCCAAGCGCAAGGGGCGAATACGAAATAACAGATGTAAATAGAGAATACCTTAAAATGGGTAAACTACAGGTGAGTGTGCTGGAAAGAGGCACTGCCTGGCTTGATACCGGAACATTTATTTCGCTTATGCAAGCCAGCCAGTTTGTGCAGGTGATAGAAGAAAGACAGGGGCAAAAAATCGGCTGTATTGAAGAGGTTGCTTACCGCATGGGCTACATAAATAAGGCCCAACTAGAAAAGCTTGCCCAACCTTTGTTGAAAAGCGGGTACGGAAACTACCTGATGACCTTGCAAGAATTAAGTGAGTAAGTATATAAAAGTAAAAATGTTCCACTTACTTTATAACTTTATAACTTTACAGACTTTATAAACTCGATGATACTTCGCACTTCCCACCTTATAAAAAAATATAAACGACGCACCGTTGTGAACGATGTATCTGTCGAAGTTCGCAAGGGTGAGATTGTTGGGTTATTAGGACCTAACGGGGCGGGCAAAACAACGACTTTCTACATGACCGTTGGATTGGTAAAACCCAATGCCGGAGAGATATACTTGGATGATAAGCCCATTACCAACGAGCCCATGTATAAGCGGGCAAAAATGGGGATATCCTATTTGCCGCAGGAAGCATCCGTATTTCGTAAACTAACGGTGCAGGATAACCTGAAGTTAGTGCTCGAAATGACCGAACTCAGCAAAATTGAACAGAAAAACAGGATGGAAGTGCTGTTGGAGGAATTTGGCTTAACCCACATACGCGATGCACGTGGCGATGTGCTTTCGGGTGGAGAAAGACGGAGAACAGAAATTGCGCGTTGCCTCGCTGTGAACCCTTCTTTTATCTTGCTTGATGAGCCCTTTGCAGGTATCGACCCTATTGCGGTGGAAGATATCCAGAAGATAGTATCAGACTTGAAAAGAAAGAATATCGGGATATTGATTACTGACCATAACGTACACGAAACATTATCTATCTGCGACCGTTCTTATTTATTGTATGAAGGAAGGATATTAAAAGCCGGAACTACTGAAGAACTCGCCAATGATCCCGAAGCACGCAAACTATATTTGGGAGAAAAGTTTGAGCTGAGATAAACCAACCAATGACCAAACTCGCATCACAATATGAAACGGCTTTTTCGGAAGCCTTTAATAAGCTCAATGCAACCCAGCGTGAAGCTGTAGAGCATATTGAAGGCCCTGTGCTTGTAATAGCCGGCCCAGGAACAGGGAAAACACAAATTCTCGCTACACGCATTGGTAAAATATTACAACAAACGGATACGCCTCCGCACGGCATACTTTGTCTTACCTATACCGATACGGGTAGGGTAGAGATGCGTAATAGGTTGTTTAGTTTTATCGGGCCTGCTGCTTACAGGGTTAACATTCACACATTTCATTCATTTTGCAATGAAGTAATACAGGATAATACTTCTTACTTCGGAAGGCAAAATATGGAACCTATTTCTGACCTTGAGCAATTAGAATTGTTTAACGAATTACTGAAAAGCCTCCCAATTGAAAGCAGACTCAAAAATTTTAAAAGCGATATCAACTATGAAGTTAAAAAGTTAATAAACTTATATGAACGCTTTAAGAAAGAAAACTGGTCGGTGAAATTCTTAAATGACAAAATTGATACGTATCTGAAAGACTTGCCTAACAGGGATGAATTTATTTATAAAGTGAATTCAAAAAATTTCAAGAAAGGAGACCTAAAGGTTGGCGCAGTAAAGGAAGAAACCGAAAAAATGGAGAAGCTGCGCGAGGCGGTTAATTTATATCCTAAGTATGAAGCCATGATGCAAGAAAAGCGGCGCTATACTTTCAATGATATGATATTATGGGTTCTGAAAGCATTTGAAGAAAATAATAATATTCTTTTAAATTACCAGGAGCGCTATTTATATTTTTTGGTTGATGAATTTCAGGACACCAGCGGTTCTCAAAAACAATTATTGCAACACCTGATTAATTATTGGGAATCCCCGAATGTATTTGTGGTAGGTGATGACGATCAATCTATATTTTCGTTCCAGGATGCCAACGTGAAAAACATTACAGATTTCGCCAATGAATATTCTAGCGGATTGCTTAAAATAGTATTAACAGAAAATTACCGGTCCACCCAAAACATTTTAGATGCAGCTAAAAGCCTTATTGAAAAAAATAAAGAGCGATTTATAAATATTGATACCTCGCTGAGCAAAGACCTCATAGCTGCTAAACCTTCTATAAAAGATCTGAACATACCACCTCAAATAATTGAATATCCCAATCCTGCAAATGAAGCTATTTGTATAACAGATAAAATTGAGGAACTCATTTCCGTTGAAAAAGTAAATCCTTCCGAAATTGCAGTTATCTTTCGCAATCACAGGCAGGTGGAGGATGTGGTTAATTATTTCGAAAAGAAAAATATCCGGTTCAATATGAAACGGAATATAAACATATTAGAAATACCCCTCGTAAAAAAAATACTTACCTTATTAGAATATCTTGCCGTAGAATCGAACAAAGAATATAGCGGCGATGAAATGCTTTTTGAGATTCTGCATTATGAATTTTTTAACATCCCTCCGATAGATATAGCCAAGCTTAGCCGGCAGGTTGCACAAAAAAACTTTAATTGGAGAAATGAAAAGACCTCACTCCGCCGGGCCATTAGCGAAGAGGGCGGTAATAAACCTGACCTTTTCAGTACGATTGAAGCAAGTCAATTAAAAAAAACGAGCGATGTATTGGAAGAACTTATTAAAGCTGCCAACAATCTAACATTACAAGTGTTGTTTGAAGTTGTAATACGTGAATCGGGCATCTTAAATACTATTATTTATTCACCGGATAAGCCTTGGCTTATGGAGGTTATTACCTGCCTGTTCAAGTTTATAAAATCCGAAACACATAAGAACCCGGAGATCTCCTTACAACGGTTGCTTGATATGATTAAAACCATGAAAAATAATGATATCAGGCTAAATCTTGAAAAGGTGTCGGCATCGGCCGATGGTGTAAATCTTGTTACTGCACATGGTTCCAAGGGGGCGGAATATGAATATGTCTTTTTAATCGGTTGTAACAAAAATGTTTGGGATGATAAGAAATCCTCGGGGCATTATGAATTTGCTATGGCGGATAATCTTACTTCAGATAATTATGCCGTAGATGAACTGGAAGAAGCCAGGAGGCTCTTTTATGTGGCTATGACAAGAGCCAAAATACACCTGGCTATTTCATTTTCAACAAAGGATAATAGCGATAAAGTTATAGAGCGTTCAACCTTTGTAGGAGAGCTAATTGAGGGTACAGGCATTGCAGAGGAAAAAAGATTTGCAAATGAAAATACAGTGTCTGAATATCTTCAATTGCAGTTTGCAGGTAATTCATCACCTGAAATAGAACTGATAGATAAAAGTTATATAGACAAAATTCTGGAGAACTATTCCTTGAGTGTAACCAACCTTAATAATTATTTAGATTGTCCAATTAAGTTTTATTACATGAACGTCATAAGGATTCCTGCTGCAATGAGCGAATCTATGGCATTTGGAAGCGCGGTGCATTATACCTTGCAGAAGTTATTTGAAGAAATGAAGAAAAACAACAATGTTTTTCCGTCTAAGGAAATAATGTTGGAGTATTACGACAAGTTTATGGAAAATAACCAGGAATTATTCACTAAAGACCAATATCTCCGCAGAAAGGATTATGGACACAAAATACTTCCGCCATACTATAGCTTTTATATAAATAAGTGGAATAAAATTGTAAATCTTGAGGTGAATATAAGAAATGTGGAAGTAGATGGTATTCCACTAAATGGTAAGCTGGATAAACTTGAATTTGAGGGGAAGAAAGTGAATGTGGTTGATTATAAAACCGGTAATTACGAAAAGGCCAGGAAAAAACTAAAAGGCCCTGTTGGCGATGATAAAATTGGTGGTGATTATTGGAGACAAGCAGTCTTTTATAAAATTCTGTTAGATAACGAAAAATTCAACAATTGGAATGCAGTAAGTGCTGAATTTGATTTTGTGGAACCTGTAAAGGATGAGTATAAAACCGAGAAAATCAATATCACCAGAGAAGATATTGATATAGTTTTGGGACAGATAACAGATACCTGGCAAAAAATACAAAATCATGAATTTAGCAAAGGCTGCGGCAAGGAAGATTGCCACTGGTGTAACTTTGTGAAAGAAAATGAGATGCATATTGCTTTGCATGAGGTGACAGATGAAGAATAGAAGGGCACCAAACCCAAATTCTTCCTACTTTTGCCCTCCATTTTAAAAATTGGCTCTGTAGTACAACGGATAGTATGGGAGTTTCCGGAACTTCTGATCTAGGTTCGATTCCTAGCGGGGCCACAAGGGTAATTTGAATAATATTCACCCTTGGAAATTTGGATTTCCCCGTTATATCTTTCTTTTATTCTAATATAATTTATATATTGCATAAGTATATACCACTTTATTTCAATTACTATTACCATGAAAGAAAGAATTTATCTGATGCTTGCTTTAGCTATTATCACAGGTGTTATAGCAACAAACATACACATGCCTCTCAACAGCAAAAAGGTTTCACTATATCAAAATCATAAATTACTTAAAGAATCAAAGGAAGAAACATCAGCCGCTTTGGATGCTTTGCAATTTACAACCGAGGCCGCTAATTACCCAAATAAAACATTGCCACGTGATGCTTATGTGAAGGGAATGGCATGGTATCAGCAAGAAAAGGAAATTGAGGTAAGAAAACCTCATGCTGCCATGAATACCTCGTGGATGAGTTTGGGGCCGCTTAACGGCGGAGGCCGCACCATAGGCATTGCTATTGACCCTACTGATACATCTGTAATTTGGCTCGGTTCGGCCAGTGGAGGCCTTTGGAAGTCAACCACAGGCGGAATAGGTGCTATGGCCTGGACTTATGTGCCCCTTGGTTTTCCTGTTTTAGGAATAAGTTCGATTGCCATTAATCCCTTAAATGACCGGGAAATGTATGTAGGTAGCGGCGAAGTTTATAGCGACAGTTCCTACTCACAAGGAATAATTAATATAAGAGCTACCAGAGGTTCTTATGGGATGGGTTTATTCCATTCCATTGATGGAGGTATTACCTGGACTCAAGCTATTAATTGGACATATCAACAAAATCTGGGTATATGGGATATTAAATTTAATCCGTTGAAACCAACAACAGTTTACGCAGCAACTACCATTGGTATACTAAAATCAATGGATGCGGGGAAGCATTGGGATACTGTGCTGAAGATTCCCATGGTGATGAATCTTGTTATGCATAATGTAGATACAAATATCCTTCTTTGCGGAGTAGGAAATTATGGAAGCACACTTCATGGCATTTATAGGACAACTAACAGCGGTGCAACATGGGCTCCCATTTCAAGCGGACTACCGGTGCCAACATACAGGGGAAGGATAACCCTTGCAACGTATAGCAATAATAACGATACCATGTTCGCACACATATGCGATATATATAATTCCGTTGGCATTTATATATCAACCAATAGTGGGTTAACCTGGACGCAGCAAACCCCCGTCGACCTTGCATCATACCAGGGATGGTATGCCAAAGGGTTGCTTGCGAAACCCGGAAATCCTAACTTACTGCTTGTTGGGGGCGTAGGAGTATTTGAATCTACTGATATGGGACTCTCCTTTAATGAAGTGGATAATAATCGAGTTCATAGTGATATACATGATATTGTAGCGAATCCGCATGACCCCAATAAGGTGTATATTTTGACCGACGGAGATATGTACCGGACGAATGATTTTGGCCAATCTTATTTTGATTGTGGGGGAGGATATAACACTACGCAATCTTATATAGGTAGCATTTCTGCAACCGATACAACTGTTATGCTAAGCGGATTGCAGGACAATTATACCATTAAGTACTATCCGTCATATGGTGCAGGCACTTGGATAGGTGTTGTAGGTGGCGATGGTTGCTATAATGCTATTGATCATACCAACGATCAGGTTCAGTACGGCGCATATCAATACCTTAATGTATTTACTTCAAACGACCAAGGGAATAATTTCTTTTTCCAAATATTAACTTATCCTGACATTGCAAATAGTAATAATAATTATGCTGCATTCCTGGCTCCCTATACTTTGTGTTATTCCAACACACAGTATATTTATGCCGGAGCACAAGATTTATTACTATCAACCAATGGAGGCAGCAATTTTAATGTTATGGGCAAGAGTCCTGTAAATAATGGCGCATGGGTAATGTGTATTGCCCCCTCCTTTACCAATACAGATTCGGTATATTTCTGTACAGCGCCCGATTCCATTTACCCTTTTAAAATGTTTTTCAGCGCTAATCAGGGTAAAACAGTAACTGATATTACTAATGGATTGCCTGACCGATTTCCGCGACGGATTGCAGTAAACCCATCTAATTCAAAAGAAGTCTATATCGTATTTTCAGGATTTGGGACAGGTCATATTTTTAAATCAACCAATGGAGGAGGAACCTGGACCAACATAAGTACCCAATTGCCTGACATGCCCTTTGAAGTTATTACGGTTGATCCTGCCAATCCTACCCACTTATTCGCCGGTTGCGACTTTGGTACATTTTATTCTACTGATGATGGCAACACATGGACATCTTATGATAATGGGTTCCCTGACGCAACGATGGTTTTCGATCTGCTTGTTTCTCCGAGCGACCATTATCTCTATGCTTTTACTTTTGGGCGGGGTATTTATAAACGCGATCTATCTGATATACCAGCAGGCGTTGCAGATGTTAAAATTGCAAATGAAGGCGCTTCTTTATATCCTAACCCAAGCAATAATGAAATACATATAAACCTAAACAATTACAATAATAACCGCAGGTACAATGTTTCTATATACAATTTGCAGGGCGAAGAGGTTTACAATATAAACCTCCAATCTCAACAGTATACAGTTCCTGTTTCACTATGGGCAAATGGTATATATGTTGTAAAAATTACAGACAATAATTCGGTTGTTTATACAAATAAGTTTGTAAAGGAATAATCAAAATACGGGCTCTAGGAAAACTTTACTACTCTTTCCAATCCCTGTGGATTTTGTACTTTTATCTCTCTTCCTTCAATATCTATTAAGTTATCTGACTTAAAGTCGGAAAGTGTCCGGATAAGCGATTCGGTAGAAGTGCCTACCATTCCGGCCATGTCTTCACGCGAGGTGCGTATGCTTTCACCCGGCTTTGCTTTCTTGTGAAGATCGAGTAATACATTTGCAGTGCGTGCTCTTACCGAATTATATGCAAGGCTTAACAAGCGCTTTTCATTTTCATTGATATTATTGGCAAGCATTTTAATAAAGCGAGCCGATATTTCATGCTCAGAATAAACCAATGATAAGAAATCATTTTGAGGCATAAGCGCAAGCTCGCATTCCTCCATCACAGCAGCAGAGTCATTATAAACGCCACCCTCCATCACAGGAAGGTGCCCGAAGAAATCACCTTTTTCATAAGTGCCCGTAATAAATTCTTTGCCATCCAAATTTATTCTCCATGTTTTTACTTTCCCTTTATTTACAAAGTATACAAAGTTGGGCGTATCTCCATCATGGTAAATAGAGTCCTTTTTCTTATAGGAACGCACTTTATATTCCGATGTAATTTTATCGGGCAGGCTAAATTCTTTTGCTTCATTAATGAATGAAATGAGGCCGCTAAGATCGCGGGTATAATTTTTCTTAAAAAATTCATTTCTTTTTAGTCTTACTTCCACTGCATTTAATAATTCTGTATCATCAAATGGCTTAGTTAAGTAATCATCTGCGCCCAGTCCCATTCCTTTGCGCATATCGCTTTTTTCAGCTTTAGCGCTAAGAAATATAAAAGGTATACCTGCAGTTTCGGGGTCTTTACCTAAAATATGTAATACGCCATATCCGTCTAAATCGGGCATCATAATATCGCAAATGATAAGGTCCGGTTTGTCTTTTTTCGCGACTTCAACCCCTATTTTTCCATTCTCGGCCGTAAGAACAGCATAATTGGCAAGACTAAGAATTTCCGAAGTGTTTTCCCTCATTTCATTGTTGTCTTCAATTAGTAGTATTTTTTTTCATGCGAGTTTAATTTTCTGATAATGATGTGGGCTCTCTTAAATAGGAGTGATCTATATCCAGGTTAAAAGCAGTGCCCTCACCTTCCTTGCTGCTAAATGAGATTTTTCCGTTTAACAAATTCGAGTAACGTTGTACAATATTTAATCCTAAGCCAGTTCCCTGGATGTTTGTTACATTTTTAGCACGGAAGAAGCGTTCAAAAAGATGTATTTGGTCGCTATTAGGTATTCCGATTCCGTGGTCGATAACGGTAACAGTTAATCCATTTTCTGTAAGACTGATTTTAAATTCGATTTTCGAGTCTTCAGGCGAATATTTGCTTGCATTGGAAATAAGGTTGTACAAAATGTTTTTTAACATTTGCCTGTCCAGGTAAACCTCCTTATTTCCAGAGTGAGTATAAATAATTTTTTGTCCTTTTTTTAATGTTGCCTGTATTTCTTCCATCAGTTCTTCCGCAAACATATCTATATCAAAAAGGCTTGGCTTAACTTCCACTTTCCCCTGTTCCAACTTATCCAATGAAAGGAAATCATTTAGTATACTTGTTAAATTGCCTACCGAAGATTTTATGCGTTTAAGATGGCGATGCGCATTTTCCTTTATACTTTCAAGGTCAGCATCTTCTTTATTAAGATATTTCTCTACAAGGGAAGAAGAAGAGAATATAGTGCTTAAAGGTGTTCGGAATTCATGCGAGGCCATGGATACAAAACGCGATTTAAGCTCATTCAGTTGTTTCTCTTTTTCCAATGCCCTCTTTACATCTTCTTCGGCTTGCTTTTTAACCGTTATGTTTTGTTCAACCATCAATATCTGTTCAATTTCCCCATCTAAATTATGTAAGGCTACTGCATTAATAAGATATATATTGTTGCGAACATCTAATTCAAAGGTGACATTGGTTCCTCTGAATACCTCGTTCAGTTTTTTACCCACTTCATCCCGTATTTCTTCCGGGAGACGTACTATATAATCGGTTCCAACAAGCTTTTCGCTCGTAATACCATATTTAAACAACTCAGAGCCCTCGGCAAAAACATATTTCAAATCACGATCGAAAACATTTATCGTTCCATCAGGGAAATTACGGGCCACCATCTGATATAACCTCCTGCTTTCCTCCAGCTCTTTGGTGCGTTCATCCACCAGCTTTTCCAAATCTTCATTCATTTTCCGTATTTGCTCCTCGGCCTTGTATCTTTCCGTAATATCTGTTACCAGTCCCATTACGAACATGGTTTCAGCTGTTTTAAAATAGTTGAGGCTAACTTCAACAGGGAATTCAGAACCATTTTTCCGTGTTGCCCAAAGATCCATACCTATGCCCATTGAACGCTGCTTAGGTGCGTGATTATAGTCTTCCCGGTGCTTAACATGGGCCTTGTGGTATTTTTGAGGAAGTAAAACTTCCAGCTTTTGTCCTATTAGTTCATTGCTGGCATAGCCGAACATCTCATTGGTTTTGGCATTAACCAAAACAATGGAACCTTTTTCGTCTGTTACTACTAAGCTTTCGGCCGCTGTTTCGAACAGAACCTTATATACAAGATTTAAATTTTCTTCCTTGCTAAACATAAAGAGAGCCTTTAATTCAGCTGAATTCAAAGGTAACAATATTTCTAAGTCTTTATATACAAAATCCATTATTACCCTAATTAAATGACTAGAAATTTAATAATGAAGCTAGGGTAGTACAAAGCTCCTGTATTTGATAGTCAAGTAATTGCCTGTCAAGCTTATCACCAGCAGAGGGAACGATAATAAGCATACCTGCGCGACTTTCTTTTAATAATTTAAAAATGGATGAGATTTTCGTATTATCTATATTCTTTTCATATAGAGTTATAATCCTTGTACTAATATGTTTATGATTTACCAAATTCTCGAAACTTGTGTTTATTTTACTTTCGGAAAGATGCGCATCCAGATTAAGAATAAGAATATTGTTCACAGTTTTATGGACGTGGTTTTCAGGTACCATTAGTACAGGGTGCCTGCTTTGCCCCATAAATAAAAATGGGGTATAGTTTAGTTTTTTACAAGGGTGTTTATTGGGGGGTATACTCCCTACTATCAGGCTTATATCTTCCGATTGAGCAAGGCTTCCAATGATTTTTTTCAACTTACCGGATGCGGAATAAGTTAAGATTTTTAAACTCTTCTTTTTTGAAACAGAGGCTATTTCTGCTGATTGTTTTTTTAAACCTGTTTCTGAATCTTTGATGATAATATCATCTATAGATATTAATAGCTTAGCCTTTTTATCGGGGCTTTCAAACACATTCAATAATTTAATCTGGATAATGGAATCTTTAAACAGCCCGGCAGCAAAAAGAATGGCATGAGTTGAATTTTTTGAAAAATCCGTAATCGCCAAAATCGTTTTATCTGCTTTATCTTTTCTTTCCCGGGAACTCATAAATGGGTGTAAGGTCAATATGCAAAGAACCAAATTATATGACCGAAAGAATAGAGGAGATGTCATAATGAAGTATGACTTTTATCATATTTTCGATTATGCACAGATTTAATAGATAGTGCTTACTTAAATCCGTTTTCCCCAATCTAAGGCGATGAGACCTCTCTTTGTGTAGCATTTGCCTGGCAAATTTGTTTATAGCTAAATTGCAACCCTATATTTCAAGAGTGCGATAAACCATGTAAGTGATTGAATAGCAAAAAGAAAACCGTCAAAAAGGATACTACTAACCATTAGGGACAATAATAATATATAGAATAACAGGAAGCTAAAATCTATTTTTTATTTGGCTTTCTTCTTAGCCTTTTCAGACTTAATATCAGTATCTTTCATAGCTATTTCAATAACCTTACCAAACGTAGCGTCTATAGCCAGTTTGGTATTGTATTTAGTAGCTCTTTTTTTTGTCTTTTTCTTAGGCATAGTACAAATGTAAGGAATTTATATATTTGTACTCGATAAAATATTTGCGTTAATCTCGTTTGTCCTTAAAGTCTGAAAATTTAATCATACGAGAACTTGATTGCTCCCGCTGTTGCGTGGGAGTAGCTTGTTCGTATGAAGGTTTCAGACACCTAAGGGCAGCAAGTTACATACAATCCCACGCAATTATTACTAAAATCACTCTTGGGGATTGTGGGTACAATATAATATTAATGAATATTAAGGACAGGGAAGAATGGATTAATTTTTACTTGGAAAAATATAAAGAAAGTGATGAATTCAAAAAAGCTCCTTCTGAATTTGGGGTTCATGATATATTATTACAGTTGAATAAAGAAAAGTTAGAAAAATATTATGATTCACAAAAAATAAAACCTATTTTACCGGTTCCCAAAGAATTACCTAAAGGAAAAATAAAAAAAGTATATCAAATATCTTTTAGAGTTATATGTGCATTTTACATTATCGGAGCTTTGTCGTTTTTTGGAATACATGAAAATCAAAATAAGGATGATATTTTTAATGGTGGTAAGGTGTCTTTAAAATCTATTATTTGGCCTTATTATGTATTTTTTTATAATACTCCGAAAGTATATGATATGAAAAAGGAGGCTGAAAAATGCTTCACATTAATTCAAAAATATTCAACAAAAATAGAAGAAGATACAATAGAATTAGATAACGAAATATCGCTATTTAAAATAGAATTAAAAAATTATCCTAAATTTTTTATTGATTCTCTAAAAAAGGGAGCTTTTTATTATGTAGAAAGAGATGCTGAAATATACCCAGAAATAATATTTTATATTGATAGAACATTACATGGAGACACGAAAAAATTTGTTTCTTCAAATTCTGTAAGGAACATAAGCATTATTCTTATTGAAAATTATCAATATAATGACACGATAAGCTACAATCAGATGATTAATAATAGTTTTCCGACCAATAAAGCATTGAAAAATCTTAACATAGGTTTAGAAATATCAAGATATGATTCTACGTTATTTAATAGAACGGGTCAAATGACTGAATGGGAAACAGAATGTGAAAATAAAATATTCAAAGGACTATGAAAAAACTAACATTCATTGCTGTTTTATTAATGACAGCCTGCTCCAGTCCTAAATACAAACCCGCTAATGACGGCAAGATTTTAATAGACATAACTACTGGTGATACGTGGGTTCTCCATTACGGGCATAGCGATACGTTGAACTGGCTTTACATAGGAAAACCTAATTTACCTAATAAATAATGATTATTAAAACACGCCGTAAAAATAAGTGGGAAATGTGCAAGTTATATTTACGGTGCTTCCTTTCATTATTCTTTGTGAATGGTGAACCGAAATAGAGTATCTTTGCGTTACTTAAGTAATAACGTTATTTAAAGGGAATATATGATGAGTAGCGTTAGCTATTTTGATTGTGTTCCCTTTTTTCATTTGTTTTGTATATTAATTTCAAAAAGTCTTTTAAGTATTCTCGTACTGCAAAACAATCCCCATAAAATACCTTCAAATTCTCTTCATCTAAAAATACAAAATCAGTTTTGGGTGTTCTTGAGTTAGATAATTTATTTAATCGTAAAGGAGGCAATTTTTTAGGATTAATAGCCGATTTATTGATAAAGCCATGATGAGCATATTTATTCCTAATTTTTATTAACCCTTCCAGTACGCTTAAATGATGTGGGTTCAAATCTCCGAATGGTTTAAATGGATGCTTAACTAAATAAGCTATAGTTACAAACTTAAAATGAAGATTAAATCTTTCTTCATTAATGACCACATGTTCAAACGAAGTTCTTACGTCGAAATTATCTTTAATAAAGTATTCCGTTATTATGGCATTCATCCAGTCTTCTAATTCTGTTACGTAATGAATAATTTTTCCTCTGTAATCAGAAGCTATTTTATCGTGCTCATTACCTAAATCGTTTTCATTTTTAGGTGGAAAATGGAATTCAGTATTAGGTTTATTATTGCTCATAAAAACAAACATACAAAAAATATTAATAAAATATTTTGTCCTAAACAATACCTAATATTAAAATATGTGTTATCTTTGTGTCCTATTAATCTATTCGCCATGTTAGACACATTTAAGAATCTTACGGAACTTCTCCAATACTTCAAGGATGAAGCCACTTGCAGGGAATATCTCGCTCAAAAAAGATGGGGCGGTAAACCGACTTGTCCATATTGCAAGCACGATAAGGTCTATAACATAGAGAACGGAAAGAGATACAAATGTGCCAATCCTAAGTGCTATAAGAAATTCAGCGTTACAGTAAACAGCATATTCGAGGACACTAATATTTCGCTGCAAAAGTGGTTTACCGCTATCTACCTATGTACTTCACACAAGAAAGGTATTAGCAGCATACAGCTGGCGAAAGACATAGGAGTAAGCCAAAAGACCGCATGGCACTTAGAACATCGCATACGTGAAATGCTAAAGGTTAAAGAACCTATAGTATTGAAAGGAACGGTAGAGGCTGACGAAACATACGTAGGCGGCAAGGAAAGTAATAAACATAAGCACAAAAGAGTAACTAAAGCAGGGACGGCAGGTAAAATAGCAATGCTCGGATTAGTGGAAAGAGGCGGCAAGGTGTATGCTCAAAGAATTGTATCGCCCTCTAAAGAGTTCATAGCTCCTGTACTTACAAAGTACATAGAGTTTGGCTCTAATTTACATACGGATGAATGGAGTGCCTATACCGAAGTAGGGGAAAAGCACTACAAACACGCAACTGTAAAACACAAACTAAAAATATACGTTGACGGTGATGTAACGACCAATACTATTGAAGGGTTTTGGGCAATACTTAAAAGAGGATTGTACGGAATATACCACTACGCAAGCGCAAAGCACATAGATAGGTACTTGGATGAGTTTTGTGCAAGATATAATACCCGTAAGTTAGGAGAAGTAGAACGGTTCGACCATTTCTTAGAAAAATGTTCCGATACGACTTTGACTTGGGATAGGTTAGTGAATACTCCTTTACAGTTGTATTAATTCCTTATATTTGTAAAAGAGAAAAGCACCCATTGGCGTGAGTGCTTTCAATATTACTAACTACCGCTCGTAGTTGTATTGCAAAAGTAGTAAAAAACTCAATACAACCACATGAAAATATTTTGGCTGAAAATTAAGCGAGCGATTAAAAATATATCACGTATGGGTACATACAAAGAAGATTATGAAATAGTAAAAGAGAATACAATTAAAAAATTCTATGAGCATTTTAATCATTTTATTGAACAGATTAATACTCAGCCTGCTAATTTCCCTAAACATGATTTGAAAGGTGTATTTACAGACTTAAACTTAGATGAAGATTTATGTGTAATTACTTTAAAACTTTGTAACAGAAAGATTGTTTTTGAATATGATATATTTCCAAGAGATAAAGAACAAACAGCTAAAATAAAGTTATTTAAAGCCGTATTAAGCTATGAAGATTATCCAAATTATAAGTTAGTTACTCTTTCCGAATTAGATATTACATTCGGCGATAAAAGAGACAATTATTACATTACTTTCAAGGGTCTTAATTATGAAAATAAAGGAGATAATTTTTTGACAGAAAAAACTCAAGGTGAGTATTTTGAAGAGTGGCTACTACTTTTAGTAGATACTGTTTTTTCTGAAAAAAACATCAAAAAAACTTATTAATATATTTTTTAAATGGCGTTGTCCCTAATGGTTAGTAGTATCCGTCAAAAAATCCTCTTTTTACCGATTTTTAAACTTGAAAAAAGTGTGACAAATCGTGACAAACAAAATTCATAAAAAATTATACCTTACTTCGCTTTCCCTATGGGGACGCTGTTTAAATGAGTTTTCCAAATAAAAAAAGCCCGAACCGATAAGTCCAGGCTAATGTTTTAATTAAAAGAAACCCTTTTAAGGGGGCAAAAGCTAGTGAGAAATTACCACTTCTTATCGTAGTTCTTTCTTCCTCCGCCTCCGCTGCCTCCGCCGAAGTTCCTGTCTCTGTTCTCAGTTCTTTCTTTAGCAACTGATACTGAAATAGTTCTTCCATCATGCTCAGTATCATTAAGTGCATCAATAGCTTTTTGGCCATCAGCCACATTGCTCATTTCTACAAAACCGAATCCCCTGGACTTGCCAGTAAATTTATCTGTAATGATTTTACACGAATTAACTTCACCGTAATTTTGAAACAATTGATTCAAAGAATCTTCATCAAACTTAAAACTCAAATTAGACACAAAAATGTTCATCATAAAATTTAATTATATTTATTATAAAGCAAAGATACTCATTTTATAGCACCATATTCAGAAACACCGGCTCTTTATTTTGTGTAATGGCTTAGCTTATTGGATAAGCCACATACAATCAACCTGATATAGCTTTATGTGGCTACTCCCGGAAATACAATATGGTAAAAAGGGATCTGAACCTAGTTTTCGACAGGAACTTCCGGAAACTTAATAGTTACAGGCTGATCTTTATAGTTAATAACAACCGTGTAATTGTCCTTAATGTTTTCTGCTCCATTAAAATACATGTGGAGGCTTGTACGCACAGTTGTGAAATAGGAAGCAATAAGGATATACATTTCTACACGGGTTTTGGGCGCTTTACCATTAATTGTTGCACGGCCTGCCGAAATGGCAAGTATAGCTTCATTGATTAGTATCAAGTCAACACCGCGGACAGTATTTCTTACTTTAGAAGGTAAGTCCTCCACAAACTCTTTTCTCGATTTTATATCGGATGCGACAGGAGCTTTTGGGGCTACTTTTAAATTTTTGCTTGGAAATGCCATTGATTTTGTTTTTAATAATTATAGGAGGGTTTTGCAGATTCAAGCAATATACACCTATTTTGGCGATAATCCAAGAATAATAACGTAGGTATTATTGAAGTAGTAGGCAGAGAGGCACTTACCTTTAGTGCGGCCTGTTTTTGTGGTATGCCTGTTCAATGGAATCAATCCTCGATAAAAACATTTTTGAGTCAGGGAATTTGTCTCCTCTATGGCAGGTATAGCAAACAACTGTATGTATGGTATCCGGATGGGTTGAGCTTTTCCAGTTAAAGAAAGTATTATTGATATTAGCGGTCATGGTATACATGTGGCGCGCTATTTCTTTTTCCATTTTTTTATCGCTGGCAAAATCAAGTCCTCTTTGAGTAGTATCTTCTTTGCGGGCATGGCAGAAATTACAATGTACCCCTAGGGAAATACAGAATTCGCCCATAACAGAATCAAGGGCTTTCTCGCTTATGTCTTTGGGAAGAACCTTCAGGTTCTTAAATCCATCTTCAGGTTTGGCAATAGATTCTGAAGGATTATTGGAAGAGGCTCCAAGTGTAATTACAAATGCAATTGCAAGAATTGCGCCTAAATGCCATTTTTTCATAGAATGTAAGTATATGTGTTAAATGCAAATGTATAAAATTTGTGTAAAGAGAATGTTACCCAAACACTTTACTGAAAAACTCTTCCATCTTGCCTACCGTCACAACCTTTATCGTCGTTTTTTCAGGAATTGCTTTCTTATTGTAGCGGGAAATGAATATCTGCTCAAAGCCCATTTTCTCCGCTTCGGCAATGCGTTGGTCTATGCGGTTTACTGGGCGTATTTCGCCCGAAAGACCTATTTCAGCGGCAAAACAAAACTTGGGTGAAACAGGTATCTCTTCGCTGGAAGAAAGAATAGCTGTAACAATAGCGAGGTCGGTAGCAGGGTCTTCCACTTTTATTCCGCCTGCAATATTCAGGAATACATCTTTGGCGCCTAACCTGAATCCGCATCGTTTTTCAAGCACGGCAAGCATCATCGATAGCCTGCGCAAATCGTATCCTGTAGATGAACGTTGTGGAGTGCCATAAACAGCCGAACTCACCAACGCTTGTGTTTCTATCAATAAGGGCCTGGCGCCTTCGGTTACAGCGGCAATAGCCACACCGCTTACCGGTTCTTCACGAGCTGTTATAAGCACCTCAGAAGGATTGCTTACTTCTCTTAATCCTGCACCGGTCATTTCATAAATACCCAATTCGTTGGTGGAACCAAAACGATTTTTAGTCGTGCGCAGCAAGCGATATAAATGGTGCGTGTCGCCTTCAAATTGCAATACCGTATCAACCATATGCTCCAATACCTTAGGGCCCGCAATGGAACCGTCTTTGGTAATGTGTCCTATGATAAAAACCGGCACGTTGGTGGTTTTAGCATACCGCATCAAATCAGCAGTACATTGGCGTACTTGCGATATACTTCCGGGCGAAGAATCAATATGGCTGGTATAAAGTGTTTGTATTGAATCTATCACAAGCAACTGCGGTTTCATCGCCTCTGCCTGCTGGAAAA
>Ga0206805_1064_pt1 | contig 22167 bp, 17 predicted proteins | sample Alteio_BWOrgCont_59_FD_152890 | JGI IMG/M metagenome (GOLD analysis project Ga0206805, IMG submission 152890) | Enriched cells from forest soil in Barre Woods Harvard Forest LTER site, Petersham, Massachusetts, United States -... | ecosystem: Environmental > Terrestrial > Soil > Temperate forest >... | reverse complement strand
GTCGGAGGCAGCGATTTTTTCGGGGCCAATAGGTGACATAAGGGAACGGCTGCGGCACGGATATATCGCCACATGACTCTTCGATGCTAGCAGAGGGTCACCTGCCTACCGCCTGCGCTAACTTTGTACGGAATCAACAACCTCATACTCTCCGGCGATTCTGCGAATCTGCTCCATCGCCCATTGTGCACTCTCTGCAAGGACTAGATCTTCCCCTTCAGACCACTGCTCCAGTTGAGGTAGGAACTTTTGCTCGTTGCTGTTACCCATGGCGATCGCGACGTTCCGTTGCAAGCGCCTGCGACGAGTGCGCTCCACAGGCGAGCCCGCAAACCAGCGCTTGAACGACGCAGCATCCATGCCTGCCAGCCAGTCCAGAGCTGGATTGATCATCTCGGCTCGCGCCATCATACCTGCCGTTACGGCGGTCGAGACGCGCCGATTCCAAGGGCAGACGTCCTGACAAATGTCGCAGCCAAAGACCTGACGTCCGATTGCCTCACGCAACTCTTGAGGGATGACACCTTTCTTTTCGATCGTCAGATAAGCGATGCAGCGCGAGGCATCCATCTCCCGTGGAGCGACCAGGGCCCCAGTTGGACATGCATCGATACAACGGGTGCAGCTACCGCACCGGTCCGCAGCAGCGCTGAACTCCGCGTTTGCCGCCACCGACAGTGAAGTCACAATGACGCCTAGGAGCAGCCATGATCCCAACCCCTGGTTGATGACACAGGTATTTTTACCGATCCAGCCGACTCCCGCCCTAGCAGCGGCAGTGCGCTCGACCAGAGGACCGGTATCGACATAGCATCGGGTTTCGCAGGCTAACCGCGCCTGCAGTGCACTTTCGATCTGACGTAGACGTTGCAGTAATTCATCGTGATAATCGGTAGGAATCAAATCGGAAGAACCTGCAACTGCTGCCCGGCCACTCCAGGCATACCTCGCGATCCATCCCGTGTCGCTCGGAGCGGCTTCGATGGAACGTGGCCCCGCGCAGTTGTAATTCAGCGCACAGACGATGACCGATCGTGCCCACGGCATCGCGACATGTACGCCGCTGCGCAAGAGAACACCTTGCTCATCGCGCCGCTTCAGATACTCCATCTCGCCTGCCCTGCCGGCGGCGATCCACGCAGAGAAACGCTCCGCGTTCAATAGGCTTTCGTCGCTCTCCGGAGCTGCCACGGGCGCTATTCCAGCCGTGTCGAACCCGGCCTGCTCAGCCTTCTCCTTTATCCAACGTTCAAGCTCCCCAGTCCATTCATCAGCCATTGGCCCCCTCCGTCTTGCAGATCTACTCCGCAACCTCAGGATAAATGGCATACGCCCGGACTCCTGGCGTATGCAGACGAAGGCTTGCACATCGTATAGCATGCAGATTCAGTCCTCACTTTTCTACTCTTTTCTCTGGGAGCTCAAAACAATATGATTGTTGCCTACCGAGCACAGGCCTTCGGAAATGAGGAAAAATGTCACAACTAACGGCTGAAAAGCTGAGAAAGCTCCTGCATGAGAATGAATTGCATCTCCAATCGGATGAAAAAGAGATAGCTTTGATGAAATCTGCGGGGGTGTCTGAGTCGGTTCTCCGCGCTGCACGCAACAGGCTTTGGGTGAATAAAGAGACTAATGCCAGTCTCCGATCGCTGATCGCTGAGATCAAATAAGATTCACCGAATCTATGAAATTTGACCTACGCCATCTTCAGGTTCGCTCAAGCTGAATGTAGTGGTATTGATGCCATGCAGGTTCTGTTAGTAGAAGACGAGTGTCAAAAAATATCGCCTCCGCTCTGCGCGAAAGACCTGGCTTCACTGTCGATCGTGCGGATGACGGCGAGACGGGCGAAGAACCCTGTATTTCGTCCTTGTCGTTGTCCTTACTTTTCCTGTACGCCAAGGCAAAAACTGCTAGCGTCATTAACCGAAGGCGGGCGGAAGTACGCGGAAGTTTTCTAGCACTACATCGGGACTCAGATAATGAAGAAGCAAGGGCTCCTCTTTCAAAAGGCCGGTGCTGAGATATTTCTTGTTGTCATCGCAAAAGATCGTCACTGCAACAGCATCGTAGCCGAGGAGATTCTGGACGGTGAGCGCAGCAAGAAAATTACAACCGGAGGAGATTCCGACGGCCAGACCAAGTGTTGCAGCAAGCTTTTGCGCCATCAAAATCGAATCTCCATCGGAGATAGCGATCGGCGCGTCCAGTTGGGTAAGATCAACGATTGCAGGAACGAACTCATCGGATATGCCCTGAATGCGATGATTCCCAACCTTGCAACCTAAGCTCAATATCGGAGACTCTGCCGGTTCAACCGGGTAGATCTTGATCGTGGGGTCGATGGAGCGGAGGTGCTGACCGACGCCCATGATCGTGCCCCCCGTGCCAACACCAGCCGTGAAAGCATGCGGAACGAGACCGATCCTCGCGAGTTGAGCAACGATCTCCGGACCGGTGCCCTTACAGTGCGCTTCAACGTTGGCGGCATTGGCGAACTGCTGCGGAAGAAAGACGTCATCTCGTGTCGCAGCGAGTTCATCAGCCAACTTCAGTGCACCACGAAAACCTCCCTGCTCGCGGCTTACCAGGACAACCTCTGCGCCATAGCTGCGAATGATGTCAAGACGCTCGCGGCTCATCCAGTCCGGCATGAAGATGATGACCTTGTGACCAAGAGCAGCCCCCAGTGCGGCAAAAGCGATTCCAGTGTTCCCACTACTTACCTCGACAATCGTGTCGCCGGGGCGTATGGCATCATCGCGCAGGCCCGCCTCGAGAATAGTCAAAGCCATGCGGTCCTTAATGCTCCCCGTGAGATTGGCCTGCTCGCACTTCGCGAAGATTCTGCGTGACTCGCCTCGGTAGGTGTAGCAGACCTCGATCATCGGCGTGTTACCAACAAGTGCGGCGATGCGGGTCAGGGTGCGACTGCTGGTACACAGTCCAGGGATTTCACCTGCGGGATCTAATCTATTCATAGTCATGCCAACCTCCGGCCAGCAGATTAATTCTATTCAAGGATGGGTGTCTGCGGTGCGAACCTTAGCGGACATTCCGTGAGCGCGAAGCTATCTCCTGACTCACCGCTCTAATTTTTAAAGAAGTTTTTCGCAAGAAATAAAACGTTCGCAGGTCGCTCGGCCAGTCGACGCATGAAGTAGGGATACCATTCCGGCCCAAATGGGATGTAGACGCGTACACCGAAACCTTCCTTCGCCAGCCGACGCTGCAGGTCGCGTCTGACGCCATACAACATCTGAAACTCGAACGCAGCCTTATCGATTTTGTTCTTGCTCACAAAGGCGCGCATCGTCTCCACTATCGCCTCATCATGCGTGGCGATTCCGCAGAAGACGCCCTTGCCGTCTTTGGCAAACGAGACCATCCGCTCCATCAACTTGATATAGTTCGCGTCCACATCGGCCTTTGAGGGAAACGCAATCTCTGGCCCTTCCTTATAGGCACCTTTGCAAAGGCGAATGCGAATTCCCTGCTCTAACAGCCGCTCCGCATCTTTCTCCGTACGGAAGAGATACGCTTGAAGCACCGTTCCGACAGCTCCCGGAAAACGCTCAGCGAGTCGTTCTGTCATGGCAATCGTTGCTTCAGTATAGGGTGATCCTTCCATATCGATACGCACGAACGAATGCACTGCTGCCGCATGTTCTACCATCTCGCCGACGATCCGCTCTGCCAGTGCCGGGTCGAAGTCCATCCCTACCTGCGACAGCTTTACGCTTACATTCGCGTTGAGCTTTCGCGCTTCGATAGCGTCTAGCAACTGGTGATAGATTGCCGCTGATCTTCGCGCCTCCGCTTCGGTCGTCACACTCTCGCCCAACGAATCCAGGCTCACCGCAATGCCTTCACGGTTCCCCCGTTCACATGCGCCCAGCGCGTCGGCTACAGTCATGCCGGCAACAAACCGGCCCGACATCTTGCGTCCTAGAACGGACCGCTCAGAGAAGGCCCGCAGGCTCCTGTTTTGAGAGAGAGCAATAAACGCAGATCGCAGCAAAAGCAAATACCCCTATTCCAGCCTGAATGGCGAACAGAGGTATTGTTTCATGCAGCCATCCCAATCAGCGAGACCAGCTTGCGGCCTCTTGCCCGGCCTATTGTTCTTATTTATCAGCTACGGCGCTTCAGGCGAATGAAACCAGCCTACCTGGCAATCGCCCAGCCTAAACTAGTGCCTTACTTCGACCCCCACCTCAGCTACATGCTTCACCTGCGGAGTCACCATCGCACTAGTATCTTTGATCGCCGCTATCGCTTCGTCATACCGACCAGCGAGCGAGTTCGTGCGAATCTTGGCCATATCCTCCAGCATCTTCATGCCATCTTTCAGATAGCTCATGCGGCTGCGTTCGTCATGGCCCCAGGTTACAGGAACCTCACGGATCACATATTTCAGCTTTCGTGCGATAAACAGTATCTCTGGGTCGAAACCCCAGCGTTCGATCGTCTGCAGACGAAAGATCACCTGAGCAGCAGAACGCTTGAAGGCTTTGAACCCGCACTGTGTGTCTTTGAATGGCAACCCCATCACCGAGCGGGTAATCCAGTTGAAACAACGTCCGAAGAACTGCCGGTAAAGCGGCTGATGGATCGTCTGCCGCGTTTTATCCATCCAGCGAGACCCGATTGCCACATCCGCACCATCCGCAATCGCCGCCAGCAGACGCTCTGCCTCTTCCATCGGCGCAGAGAGGTCCGCATCGGTGAACATCACTACGTCACCTGCCGCCTGCAACAAGCCGTTACGAACCGAATAACCTTTGCCTCGATTGCCCGGATTCTGCACCAGGTGCAGGCGAGGATAGCTAATCATCCACCGCTGAACAATCGCTGCGGTATCATCCTTCGAACCATCATCGACCACTAAAACTTCAGCGTCCCAGCCCTGCTCCTGCACGCACGACATCACCCGCTCCAGCGCATTCTCAATGCGAGCACTCTCGTTATACGCCGGAATTACGATACTTAACTGCGGATGTGCCATGGGAATGCCTCCCCTTTCAGTCGAACATGCTTTTCACTCGTAAGTTGGGGGGAGCGGTTCGCAGGTCGCAATAAATCATACTGCAAACATTTGACGATCGGCCAGCCTATTTGTTGCAATTTTATTCGTACCTATCTGCATTAAGATGGCAGTTTCACCAGGCCTCCTCCCGAAATTCGCGCCTGCGTGCGAATTTCGGCGCCCTGCTACACTCCACAACATGCCGGAAGATTACTCATCCCCGCCGCCACCGCCGCCGCCCACACCTTACGCTCAAACGCCCCCCTATCAATCTGCCCCTCCGTATCCTCTAACACCACCTCGTCGCCACTCCGCCTGGTTCTACATCGGCATCATCATGGGCTCGCTGGCAGCCGTCTGTTTGCTGATGACTTTTATGGTTTGGGCCACAATGCGCTCCGTCACAGGCAGCGACGCCTCAGGCTTCGGGCTCAGCACCAGCCAGATCGGCGTCATCGATATCTCTGGAGTGATACTTTCTCCCGAAGCCATCGATACTCAACTCCGCAAGTTCGGCGACGATCCCTCGGTAAAGGCTATTATTCTCCACATCAATTCACCTGGTGGCGGCGCTGCTGCCTCGCAAGAGATCTACCATGAGGTCCTTCGCGTACGTCAGGAAAAACATAAGAAGATCATCGCGTCCGTAGAATCGGTCGGTGCATCCGGCGCGTATTACATCGCCTCTGCCTGCGACAAGATCTATGCCAACGAGGCCTCCCTCGTCGGCTCCATCGGCGTCATTATCGAGTGGACAAACTACGGCGAACTTCTTCGCTGGGCCAAGCTGAAAAACGTCACCATCACCTCAGGCGAATTGAAGGACGCAGGCGACCCCAGCCGAGACCTTACTCCCAAAGAACAAGCCTACTTTCAGTCCTTGGTTGATAACATGTTCACTCAATTCGTCCACGACGTGGCCACCAGTCGCCACACCACCGACGACAAAATTAAACCACTCGCTACCGGGCAGGTTTGGACCGGCCAGCAAGCGCTTCCGCTTGGCCTGATCGATAACGTAGGGGGCTTTCGCGTCGCTCTGATGGAGACGGCCAAAGACGCTGGCATCTCCGGCGAACCCACCATCGTGCGTCCCGCAAAAAATAAACGCGGCCTCTTCTCCATCCTCACCGACGATGGAGAAGACCTTTTTCCCAATCCTAGCCAGCTACTCAACCGCGCCCCCGGTTTTTACTTTATGTGGAAGTAACATACAGCCCTCCAACCTTTACCTGACAAGTCGTCCGTCAGGCTACCCCCAGGGATCCCAACAAATGGGATCCCTTCATATTTTATTAGGACGATCTCCCTTAATCTTGCATCTCATTCCGAATGCCAGTGACTTCTTATTTGTGGGCCGCCTCTAACCAAACGGTCTACATCCCGTCTATAATCAACAAGAACGGAATATTTTCGGCTCGGCCCCTATCGCCCTCCCACAGCACGAAAGGAATCCTTATATGACCAAAGCTGACCTCGTAGACAAAGTCACCGCCCTCGGCGACCTCACCCGACGCGATGGTGAAGTCATCGTAGATACTCTCTTCGAAGCCGTTATTGGAGCTTTGAAGGGCGGCGATAAGATCGAGATTCGCGGCTTCGGAAGTTTTCGCACCCGCCAACGCAACGCTCGTACCGGACGCAATCCCAAGACAGGCGCCAAGGTCGACGTCCCAGCTAAGCGTGTGCCCTTCTTCAAACCGTCCAAAGAGCTTCGCGACTCCGTCAACCCCTCCGGCGCTGCGAAAGCAAGCTCATCCGATGCCAGGAAGGTTAATCCGAAGCAAATAGATCCTCATCATCCACCTGCAATGTAGCTGCAAAATCGGTCCGATACCAAAACGCAATTTGAATAATACGAAGCCCGCTCTTGCATGACCTGACGTGTCTGTCATGCAGAGCGGGCCTCGTCTGTTGCGAATAAGGGTTATCCATCCAAATCGGGTAACCTACTCCGCTACCCCTTCCAACACCACCGGCGAGATCGCTTCGCTGCCAAACTCGCCCTCCCACTTCGCAACCACCACACTCGCCAGACAGTTCCCCACCACATTGACTGTCGTCCGTGCCATATCTGCCAAGGCATCAATGCCAAGGATCACGAAGATTGGTTCGGTTGGCAGGCGGAAGGTTGCCGCCGTCGCCAGCAACACCACCAGCGTGGCTCGCGGAACTCCTGCGACTCCTTTACTGGTCAACATCAGCGTCAACATCATCAGAAGCTGCTGCCCCAGCGACAGATGCACCCCGGCCGCCTGCGCTACGAAGATACTAGCCACCGCCAGATACAACGTCGAGCCGTCCAGATTGAAGCTGTATCCCGCGGGAATCACAAAGGCAACAATGCGTCGCGGCACTCCCAGCGCCTCCATGTTCTCCATCGCCCGAGGCAGCGCCGCTTCGCTAGTAGACGTAGCAAACGCAATCGTAGCTGGCTCCGCTACCGCAACGAGAAATCGCAGCACCGGTACCCTGAACAACAATGCAGCAGGCAGCAACACCAGCAGTCCAAAGCCCACCAGTGCTCCGTAGAGCGTCAACAGCAGCTTGCCCAGGTTCACCAGAACCCCCAGCCCCATCTGCCCAACCGTAAACGCCATCGCCGCTCCCACACCGATCGGCGCAAAGTACATTACGACGTTCGTAAACTTGAACATCACCTCGCTCAAGCTCTCAAACAGCCTCAGCACCGGAGTTCGTTTTTCTTCGACAAGGCAAGCCAGCGCAATGCCGAAGAATACAGCGAATACCGCAACCTGAAGGATCTGTCCCTCCGCAACCGACTTCGCGATGTTTTCCGGAAAGATGTGCAACAGAAAATCCTGCCAATGGGTGGGCGGAGGAGCCGTAATCGCCTCGCTTGTCCCAGCCGCTGGTGGCAACGACAACCCGACGCCAGCCTTGCTCAAATTGATTGCCGCCAGCCCGATTACCAGGGCAAACGTGGTCACGATCTCAAAGTAAACAAGACTTTTGACACCCATTCGGCCAACACTTTTCAGGTCCCCGTGCCCTGCAATACCGGTTACCAGCGTCGCCAGAATTAACGGCGCAACGATCGTCTTGATCAGCCGCAAAAAAATATCACTGAAGACTCGCAGACTGATTGCAACAGCAGGTGCATCGAAGCCCAACTCCGCCCCCGCCACCATCGCTACAAAGATCCACGGCGTCAACGACCGCCGGCGCATCGCGAACACAGCCAGCAATACAATTGCGGCCAACCGTAGTCCAATACCTGTATCATGCATTGTCGGCGCGCTTACTCCAACTACCATTCCGGCACACAGCAAAATCACGGCGGCAAGCAACAATATTCGTCCAGAAGTCATCTTTATCATCAGGTGCGAAGGATATCAGTCTTACAAACGAAAACCTCTTTTCAGCGAGCCACTCTTCCGACGGATAGCATACTCAACATGTACCGCCTTGCCTTATTTAGCTTTCTTTTCTGCCTGGTCTCTGCCCTTCCTGTGGCCGCGCAGAGCAGTCCCGTTACGGCGCCGGTTACACCGGGCTTCGACGCCCTCGCACAGCTCCCCAGCACCGGTTCGAACCCACTTACCCAGCCGACGCTCACGCCAGGCGTCCTACTCCTACTGGAGCTCGAAGGCCGCTTCGCAAAAGCCGTCGCCGCCGGTGGCGGCAAAGCCTTCGGCTCATGGTTTGCCGACGACGCCGTCACTCTCAATAATGGTCGTCCAGCCGTGCTCGGCCACTCCGCCATCGCCGCCCAGGCTCAATGGAACCCCAAAGATTATCAGCTCACCTGGGTTGCTCAGGGAGCGCAAATGGGACCGTCCAACGATATGGGTTTCACTTGGGGCCATTACGAAGGCCGCTCCAAAGATAAAAATGGGGAACCTGTCGTCATCACCGGACGGTACTTTACCGTCTGGAAAAAACTGCCCGACGGAAGCTGGAAGGTCGCTCTCGACGCCAGCGCCAACGAGCCCCCCGCAGCGGGGGAATGTTGCGTTCTGCCAAAGCCGTAAGTTGTTGCTGCAACAAAAGTAGGAGTGCGCAATAGTTTGCACATCCCTACGATTATACAAGTTAGATGAATTCTCTCCTGGTCAAAGACGAAGCTCTCCGGATCGAGGCCCTCAACCAATACGAGGTCCTCAACTCCGCGCCTGATCCCATCCTTGATGACATCACTGGTCTGGCTGCACAGCTCTGTGAAACCCCCGTCGCCGCCATCACCTTGGTAGGAGCCGACCGCATCTGGGTACGCTCCCGCTTCGGCATCGTTTCCCAGGAGCTCTCCCTGGGCAGTCTTCCCTGCGAGACCACCATCCTTGGCGATACCGTCTACGAGCTCACCGACGCACGCAACGACCCTGACTACGCCCCCGACGGAATCATCCTTGAGGGCCGACCTTACCGCTTCTACGCTGGCGCTCCTCTCACCACACCGGGCGGCGTCACCATCGGCGCGCTCCTCGTGCTCGACCACCCGGTACGTGCCCTTACCGCCGCGCAATCAGACGCCCTCAGTATCCTCGGCCGCCAGGTTATTACCCGCCTCGAACTCAACGGTCGCATCCGCCAAATGGATCGCGCTGCCCGCTCTCGTCAACGCGTCGAGGCAGCTCTCACCGTCGAGCGTAACTTCGTCTCCGCCGTTCTTGACACAGTAGGCGCGTTGGTTGCCGTCTTCGACCCGGCCGGCCGTATTGTCCGCTTCAACCGTGCCTGCGAGACTACCTCCGGCTACGATTTTGCCACCCTGGTTGGCCGTTATGCCTGGGACAAGCTCATTCCCCGACAAGAGATTCCCGAGGCCATCGAAACCTTCGAACGCCTGCGCGCAGGCGGATTTCCCGCAGTCTTTGAGAACCAATGGCAGAACCGCGACGGCAGCCTCCGCCGCATCGCTTGGTCTGCCACCGCTCTGCTCGATTCGCAGGGGCAGGTGGCCTTCATCATCGCCACAGGAATCGACGTCACCATCCAGCGCGCCGCCGAATCCACCCTTCGCGAGAGCGAAGCCCGCTACCGCCAGCTCGTCGAAGGCTCCCTCGGTATGGTCTGCACCCACGACCTCCGCGGCACGCTGCTCACCATCAACCACCACGGTGCCGAGACCATCGGAAGAGCCATTGAAGACATGAATGGCCATAACCTGGCCGAGTTCATCGTGCCCGAGCGCAAAGCCGCCCTGCCTGCGTATCTCAAAAAAATTGGCGAGACTGGCGAGGCACAGGGTCTGCTCCATCTCTCACACGCCGACGGCGAAGTCCGCGTCATCGCCTACCGCAACAAGCTCATCGTCGTTCCTGGCCGCGCGCCCTACGTCCTCGGCTTCGGCGTCGATATCAGCGAACAGGTCCGTGCTGAAGGCCGCCTCCGTACCCTCACCCGGCAGTCGGACTCAATCTTGGAATCAGTCGGCGACGGTATCTATGGCATCGACCTCGAAGGCAAGGTCACCGTGGTCAACTCCGCTGCCGCCCAGATGCTTGGTTTCAAGCAGAGCGAGATGCTTGGCCGCAACATCCATGATCTCATTCACCATACCCGAGCCGACGGCACGCCCTACCCGCCGGAAGACTGCCCCGTAAATAACAGCCTCACAAATCTAAAAACCGTGCGTATCTCCAACGAGGTCTTCTGGCGCAAAGACGGCACTAGCTTCCCTGTAGAGTACGTCGCGCGCCCTCAGATCGACTCCCATTCGAGCGAAGCCGAAGGCGTCAAGACCGTCGGTGTCGTCGTTGCTTTCACCGACACTACGGACCGCAGCGCCCTCGATCGCATGAAGGACGAGTTCATCTCCACCGTCTCGCATGAGCTCCGCACCCCACTCACCTCTCTGCGCGGAGCCCTCGGCCTGCTCGCTGGCGGCGCTCTCTCCAGCCGCCCTGAGAAGACGCAGCAGATGCTTGAGATCGCCATCAGCAACTCGGACCGGCTCGTCCGCCTGGTCAATGACATCCTCGACCTCGAACGAATCTCAAGCGGAAAAACTCAACTGCACTCCACCATGTGCAGCGCGGAAGACCTGCTACGCCGCGCGGCCAGCTTGCAGCAGGCCGGTACACCCAAACCCAATATCCGCATCTTCTTCGCCGCTCATGGTGTCAACGTATGGGCAGACCCCGATCGCATCCTGCAGACCCTCAACAATCTTCTTTCGAACGCGATCAAGTTCTCCCCTCCAGGCAGCGAGATTCATCTCACCGCTCGCAATCTGGACGACCAGGAAGCCATCATCGAGGTTCGTGATCAGGGGAGCGGTATCCCGGCCGACAAGCTCGAACACATCTTCGATCGCTTCCAGCAGGGTGACGCCTCGGACTCTCGCGCCATGGGTGGCACCGGCCTCGGACTCGCCATCTGTCGCAGCATCATCAACCTTCACCATGGTCGCATCTGGGCCACCAGTGCCCCGGACCAGGGCACGATCTTCCATTTCACCCTGCCCACGAAACCCAGCAATAACCTCCGTTAGCTAGCGAAGTCTTCTAATCGGTATAGAGATGATCCTGACCAACGTGAGGGCCAAGCAGATCATTCCAACCAAGAAAAGTTACATAAGCCACGAAGTGACCGCCCCGCGCGCAGCGAGCCCGTCCGGGAGGACCATACAGCTTAAACCAACAGGAAAACCGGTTTCCTCGACGTCAGGCGGTAGCCCAACATACTCACTCCTCACCCTCCCGCAACTTGGCGATCACCGAAAAATCTTCGAGCGTCGTCGTGTCACCCTTCACTTCGCCAGTCGTGGCCAGCTCCCGTAGCAGCCGTCGCATGATCTTGCCGCTCCGAGTCTTCGGCAGCGCCTGCGTAAACGTCAGATCGTCTGGCCGAGCCAGTGCTCCGATCTCCTTCGCGACCCAGTGTCGCAGCTCCTGCCGCAGCTCTTCGCTCGGCTCGTGCCCCCCTTCAAGAGTGACGAACACAGCGATCGCCTGTCCCTTCATCTCGTGTGGCCTTCCAACTACAGCCGCCTCTGCAACTTTGGGGTGCGCCACAAGAGCCGATTCGACCTCCATCGTTCCCAGCCTGTGTCCGCTGACATTGATCACGTCGTCCACGCGCCCCATCAGCCAAAAATACCCATCCGCATCCCGCCGTGCGCCATCGCCCGTAAAATAGCTTCCTGGAATCTCGCTCCAATAAGCCGCCTCATACCGAGCCTGGTCTCCATAGATCGTCCGCGCCATTGAAGGCCACGGCTTGCGCATCACCAGCAGCCCACCCTGTCCATTTGGCACAGGCTTACCTTCTTTTGTAACCACTTCAGGAACAATTCCAAAAAACGGCCGCGTAGCCGACCCAGGCTTCGCCGCCACCGCTCCTGGAATCGGCGCAATCATGATCGCCCCCGTCTCGGTCTGCCAGTATGTATCCACGATCGGGCAACGTTCTTTGCCGATCATGCGGTGATACCACATCCATGACTCTGGATTGATCGGCTCACCTACCGTCCCCAGCAGCCGCAGCGAGGCTAGCGAATACTTCTCGACACACGCATCGCCCCACTTCGTAAACGCGCGAATTGCCGTAGGCGCAGTATAAAAAACCGTCACCTTGTGTTCATCAACAATCTTCCAGAACCGGTCATTCTCTGGCCAGTTCGGAGCACCCTCATACATCATCACCGTCGCGCCATTCTGCAGCGGCCCGTAGACGACATAGCTATGCCCCGTCACCCAGCCAATATCCGCGGTGCACCAGTAAACATCATGCTCCTGCAGATCAAACACATACTTGCTCGTCAAATAGGTCTGCACCGAGTAGCCACCGGTCGTATGCAACAAACCCTTAGGCTTCCCCGTCGTACCCGAGGTGTACAGCAGATAAAGCGGGTCCTCCGCGTCCATCCACTCCGCCGCGCATTCCGTCCCAGCCTTAGCCATCGCCTCATCCCACCAGATATCGCGGCCATCCTTCATCGATACATCCGAACCCGACCGTCGAAACACTACCACGTTTTTCACCGTCGGGCATTTTTCCAGAGCCTCATCCACAATCGCCTTCAGCCTCACCTCGCTGCCCCGCCGGTAGCTCGTATCCTGCGTCAAAACCGCAACGCAACCCGAATCGTTCACGCGATCTACAATTGCCTGCGCCGCAAATCCGCCGAAGATCACCGAATGCACCGCGCCGATCCGCGCACACGCCAGCAGCGCGATCGCGAGTTCAGGGCACATTCCCATATACACGGCCACCCGGTCGCCGCGCTTGATCCCAAGTCCCTTCAGTACATTGGCAAATCGCTGCACCTGCCCATGCAACTCGCCATAAGTAATCTTCCGCACCTCACCCGGCTCGCCCTCCCACAGGAGCGCCACCTTGTCCTTGCGAGCCCCTAGCGCATGACGATCCACACAGTTATGCGACAGGTTCAGCTTCCCACCAACAAACCACTTCGTCTGTGCTGCCTCACCCTGCATTACCCTCGTCCAGGGCGTAAACCACTCCAACTCTCGCGCCGCCTCCGCCCAGAAGAGCGAAGGATCCTCTACGCTCCTCTGGTACATCGCCTCATACTGCTCCAGGCTCTTCACATGCGCCTTCGCCGCAAACTCTGCCGGCGGAGCAAACACCCGGTTCTCCCGTAGACTCGAATCCAGATTCGTACTCTCTTCCAACTTCGCCACCCCCGACCTCCGTCAATTCGTCCAGCAAATCGAAGGTACCCTATACAACTAAACCCAGCAACCGGCGGCGGCACCATTTCAGTGACATCTCCATGACACACCTGCTTTTGGAATCATGTATGGTAGTCAGCGCATCTAGATACGAAGGAAAACGATCGGTTTTTGTCATTTTTCTCTGTATGGTTGTACGACCTTCACTCTTCCGAGGTTTCAAAATATGGCCCTGGCTTTTCTCGATCGTGACCGTTCCATAGCTCCAGCAGGATACAGCCGATGGCTGGTCCCACCCGCCGCCCTTGCTATCCATCTCGCCATCGGACAGGTTTACTCCTTCTCCGTCTTCAAGAATCCGCTGCTCGCGCTACAAGGCGCCGATGGCTCACACTGGGATCTGAAACAGGTTGGTTATATCTTCTCCATCGCCATCGCCTTCCTTGGCATCTCAGCCGCACTCTTCGGTGCATGGCTGGAAAAGGCCGGCCCTCGTCGTGCGATGTTTTATGCAGCCATCTGCTTCGGTCTAGGCTTCATCATCGCCTCCTTCGGAGCGAGCACCCATCAACTTGCGTTCATCTATCTGGGATACGGAGTTGTAGGCGGCATCGGCCTCGGCCTTGGCTATATCTCGCCGGTCTCTACTCTTATCAAGTGGTTTCCCGACCGCCCCGGCCTCGCCACAGGCCTTGCCATCATGGGCTTTGGTGGAGGCGCCATGATCGGCGGCCCACTCGCCAACAACCTCATGGCCCACTTCAAGGCCGCCGGGCAGCCTTCGATTCCCTACACCATGATCACGATGGGCATCCTCTACTTTCTCTTCATGATGTTTGGCGTCTTCACCATCCGCGTCACACCCGACGGCTGGAAGCCCGCTGGCTGGATTCCTCCTACGAAACACTCGGCACTCATCTCCAGCCATAACGTAGCAGTCACCCAGGCTTGGCGCACACCGCAGTTCTGGCTTCTCTGGATCATGCTCTTCGTCAACGTCACCGCTGGCATCGGCATCCTCGAACAGGCCGCGCCCATGATTCAGGATCTCTTCAAAGGCAGCATCAGCCCCATCGCGGCTGTGGGTTTCGTCGGTCTACTCAGCATCTTCAATATGGCCGGCCGTTTCCTCTGGGCCTCCGTCTCCGATTTCATCGGACGTAAAGGCACATACTTCTGCTTCTTCACCTTCGGATCCATCCTCTACTTCTTCCTGCCGTTCACCCGCCAGGACCATCTGAACTCTGTTCCGCTCTTCGTCGCCATCGCCGCGATCGTCATCTCCATGTACGGCGGAGGCTTCGCTACCATCCCCGCTTACCTGAAGGACCTCTTCGGCGGATACAACGTCTCTGCCATCCACGGACGCCTGCTAACGGCGTGGTCAGCGGCTGGCATCATCGGCCCACTCATCGTCAACGGCATACTCGACCACTACATCGAAACCCACATGCCCAAGCAGGACGCCTATCCCCTCATCCTGCATATCATGTGCAGCCTGCTTGTAGTTGGCTTTATCGCCAACCTCATGGTTCGTCCAGTAGACGAGTCACACTGGCTCAAAGATAAGAGCATCGTCGTATCAGATGGTCCCGCCCACTAACCCTCATTAAACCCGGCGGAGTGTTCATACCTCCGCCCTTTCTCAGGAGTCCCATCATGGCCGAAGTTGCCGCAAAGAAGTCTTCTCCCCTGTTGATCGCAGCTGCGTGGATCATCGTAATCATCCCCACCGCCTGGGGCCTCAACTACACCGTCAAGAACGCTCTGAAGATCTTTACCGCTCCTGCGCCAGCAAGCACGGCAAAATAGCCATGTCCCATCGGACGGCCTCCTGCGCGGAGGGCGGACGTTTATACACCTTCTTAAGTTGTCGGGCAGATCAGCCAACGCCGAGCCACGCGAGGCCCCATGAGCTTCTCTCACCCAATCAAGGTATACAAGTCACGAAGTGACCGCCCGAACCGGGGTCCCCGTAAACAGGTCTTCGTTGGCGGGGTGGCCTAGCGCAGTGGGCCCGTCCGGCAGGGCACAAGCCTTTACTGCAGCAGTGCCATCGCAGCATCGGTCATGGCCGTTACCCCAGTCTGCAAAGTAGCCTCTGGTAGTGGCGCAAAGAAAGGCGAATGCGGCGAAGGTAGCGGCACTCCGGTCTTTTCGCTCTCTGCTACCTTCGCCGGATCATAGGCGCCCAACCAAAAGATCACCGCAGGAATTTTCTGCCCCAGACTAAAGATTCCGAAGTCCTCGCTTCCCATAACTGGCTGTCGTTCAATCACGTTGGCCGCACCCAGCTTCGCCACAAAAACCTTCTGCAACCTCGCCGCCAGCGCAGGATCGTTGATCGTCGCTGGTGTCGACTCATCCTCCAATACTGTCACCACCGGCATTCTGTCCTCAGGAACGCCCCCGGCAATCGCAATCCCCCTGGCCGTTCGCTTCACCCCTTCAATGATCGTCTGTCGCACCGCCTCGCTGTAGCAACGAGTCGTGAGCTCCAATTTCACCTCGTCGGGAATGATGTTCCGCTTCGTCCCACCGTGAATATCCCCTACCGTCACCACAGCGGGCTGCTGCGGAGGCACAGACCGGCTCACCACCGTCTGCAGCGCCACCACAAACTCACTCGCCATCACAATCGGGTCTTTACCCGTCTCCGGCGCTGCCCCATGACTTCCCACTCCCCTCATCACGACGTCGATCGAGGTCGAGCTAGCTAGTGCCGGCCCCGGCACCACGGCGACCTGACCCGCAGCAAAATTATTGTCATGCAGAGCAATCGCCATATCCGGCCTGCCGAACCGTTCATACAGGTGGTCCGCCAGCATCGCCTTCGCCCCATCGATCGTCTCTTCGCTCGGCTGCCCGACCAACATCAGCGTCCCATGCCACTGACTCTTTAGCGCAGCCATGTTCCGCGCCACTCCAATCATCGTTGTAATGTGGATATCGTGTCCGCACGCGTGCATCACACCCACATCCTGACCCGCAGGATTCTTCGCTCGCACCGAACTCGCATATGGCAACCCGGTCTTTTCGGTCACTGGCAGAGCATCCAGATCGGTCCGAACCAGCAGCGTAGGCCCCGCGCCATTCTTCAATATACCCACCACTCCATACGCCTGTGATCCATCGGGATATCTCCCCACCCGCTCGGTCACAGTGTACCCAACCTTACGTAGCTCCTCGCCCAGTAACGCTGAGGTTCGTTCTTCATGGTGTGACAGCTCGGGTGCCGAGTGGATCCCCTCATAGATCACCAGCAGCCCCGGCAGTTGCTTATCCACCAGCGCCGGGACCGCCTGCCCAGCCCCTGCTGTTGCCATTGATGCCGCCATTACAGCCGTACTCACTCCACAAGCCGCGATCCGCTGCCATCCGTTCATCGCACTCTCCGGTCGTTTTCGAAACTCTAACTATAACCTCATACGACCCCAATAACCCCACGATAAACTCCACTTATCATGAGCATTTATTGGCCCGCTGCCATCGGGTTCTTCCTCGGCTTCGTCTTTGGAGTGGGCTGCGCCCTCGCCGTCATGTACTCCATCTACATGGGAGGCTACCGTGCGGCCGTACGCGACTCTCAGCTCCCCACCCCGCCCGAGCGTTACACAAACGCCTTGAGGAAGAACTCACCAGGCAAATAAGTATCTACCTGGCCCCCCGTCCCTGGCCTATCGCAACGCAAGCTCGGCACGCATCTCCTTCACCTCGCTCGCCAGCGTCTCTATCGCCTTCATCAACTCTGCCCTCTGCGCGTCATCGCTCATCGACTTGATCCCCTCCATATAGAAAGTTCCGTTCGGCTCGAGCACGCACTTTTCGACCTGCTCATAGCGATCGAAGCCCTGTTTGTGTATTACAGAGCGCAGCTCCACCTCAGTCAGTGTCTCCCTTTTCAGCGCGGCGTAGTCTACCTCTCCATGTCGAATTAGGTACGTCTTCGTCCCCGCGAGCGTCGCATTTAGGGAAGGGAGTCGGTACAGCGTCTTAGACAGTATCCAATTGATTGCCAGCAGTGAAAACGCTCCGATCACACCGCCCGACACCGAGTTGTCGTCTCCAATCATCGCGTTTTGCACCGTATTCGAGAGGCTCAGCAATACGATCAAGTCGAACGGATTTAGCTGCGCCAGCTCCCGTTTTCCAAACAGCCGTAAGAAGCCGACGAGAAACAGATACACGATCATCGGCCGCAGAATCTTCTCCAGCACAGGGAGTGGAAGGTGAAACATACTCTGAATCAAGAGGGTCTCCTTTACACCAGCAAATCACCACAAACCAACCAGAATTCTCCATCAAACAACCAGCAGATGCACCGCGTTTCTCTCGATATCACGCATATCGCCGCCGATGCCACTCCCACGCGCTAGCCACAATCGCATCCAGCTCCTCGAACTTCGGCTTCCACCCCAGTTCGGCCTTGATCTTCTCCGAACTCGCCACCAGCACCGCGGGGTCACCCTCTCTGCGAGGACATTCTTCAATGGCAATAGTCCTTCCCGTCACGCGCCGCACCGAATCGATCACTTCAAGCACCGTAAATCCCTGTCCATTGCCGATGTTATAGATCACACTGCTCTTCTCCTTCAGCGCTCCCAGCGCCAGTAGATGGGCCTCCGCCAGGTCTTCGACATGGATGTAGTCCCGCACGCACGTTCCATCCTTGGTCGGATAGTCCCTGCCAAAGATCTTGATATTGGCCCTCCGGCCAAGAGCCACATCCAGAATCAGCGGAATCAGGTGAGACTCCGGCTCATGTGCCTCGCCATATCCTTCGATCGCTCCCGCCACATTGAAATAGCGCAGGCTTGCGTATCTCAAGCCGTGTGCAAGATTCACCCACCGCAGCATATCCTCCACCAGCAGCTTGCTCTCTCCATACGGATTCGTAGGCTGCAGCTTCGCGTCCTCCACAATTGGCGTGCTCTCCGGCTCCCCGTAGCAAGCCGCCGTTGAACTGAAGACCAGCCGATCATGTCCTGTCGTCATCATCGCTTCCAGCAACGTCAGCGTCGCAGCTGTATTGTTTCGAAAATAAATCTCCGGTCGTTTCATGCTTTCGCCCGCTTCGATCAGAGCGGCAAAATGCATCACTCCATCGAAGCGTCCAGCAGTCAACGTCTTCTCCAGAAGCGCACGATCTGCCACATCTCCCTCGACAAACTCTGCCGCTTCGGCCACCGCTAAACGCTTGCTGTGGCAAAGGTTGTCATACACCGTCACACCATGCCCCTGAGCGAGCAAAAGCCTGGTCACCGTCCCGCCAATATAGCCCGCGCCGCCTGTGATTAATACCTTCATCCATTCCCTCCTACGTTGCTCTTCTTGGATACCACAAAAGTACCAGTGTCAATCACTTACAGATACGGCACTATACTTGCAGTAGTGAAGGGCAGAGCCCCGGCACATGAACAAAGTCATTGCCACCGATGCACGGCGCCTGCTACAACCTTTTCCTTTCCTGGCTGCGTCTTTCTATAAGAGCCAGACGACAGTCAGAAAGCCAGAGACAGTCGTAACCCAGCAAGACGTGAATCGTTTCGGTAGTCGATTTACAGGGCTCGATTTTTCCCCCAAGGCGCTCCGGCAAAGCATACGGAGTCATACTCCCCTTGCACTGGTTCTGACGCGATCATTGGAATCAGTCTTACTCATCCCGCCTCCCTCGAAAAGAGGCCTTCAAGGATTTTTTTATGGCAAAGCCGCTTCGCAGTGATGATCCCGCTCCGCAGAATATGCAGTTCGCACACTTCGGCGTTCTCAACGACGGCAGCCAGAGCAAAGCCTCGCTCTTTACCTCCATCACGCTCAATATCCTGCTTGCCCTCTGCGCCATCATCATCGGCGCCGCTGCCAAGAAGACCATGGATAACCGTATAAAGCTCACGCATCTGGATGAACCGATCCCCCTCAAGAAGCCTGATGAGCCGCCGCCGATTAAGATCAAGCCCCCGAAACTGCCACCGACGCCGGTCGTCAAGGTAGAGCCGCCTAAAATTAAACTTCCGGACGTCAAACTTCCCGATGTTCCCAAACCACCAGAAATCAAGATGACACAGCCAATGCCGGTCGTTCTTCCGGCACCGCCGAAGGTCGTCCAGCCTCCTCCGGCTCCGAAGGTAGTCAACCTTGCCCAGGCAATGCCGGCCTCGGTTCCCAATAATTCTCCGCACCCAACAGCAGTTGCGCTTGGTTCCACAACAAACCCGATCGCTCCTTCGAATCGGCCCTCCACCACGTCAATCAATCTCGGCAACAAGGGAATGGCTGGCATGCCAGCATCAAATAACGGCATGGGAGCAGCTTCAAAGGTTGTCAATCTTGGTTCCGGTTCGGCCGGCAGCCAGAACATGAACGGCAGAGATAATGCCTCAGGAGCAATAAAAGGTGTGAAGCTTGGGGTCACTGGAGGGACAGGTCCAATGAATGCGCCTGGCCGTGTTGCTGGTCCTGTCAACCTTGGGCAGAACACTCCGCCGCCAATGCCGAAGCCAGCCGGCCCATCGGCGGCCACAGTAAGCAGCGGTCCTAAGGTTTTGTTTAAACCCCGTCCAGAGTACACCGCGGAGGCCATCAAGCTTCATATCGAAGGCACCGTCTCTGTTCGTCTTCGCGTCTCTTCCTCCGGTGTCGTCCAAGTTCTCGGGGTCACTAGCGACCTTGGCCACGGCCTTGGCGACTCCGCAATTCATGCCGTTCAGGCCACTCGTTTCAAGCCTGCAACCGATGCATCCGGTAATCCGGTCGACTGGGAAGGTGTCGTCAACGTTGCCTTTCAACTCGCCGGATAAGAAACAAAATTTTGTTCTTTCAGTTGCTTCATGAACTAGCATCAAGTCCATTATTAGGCTGACCTACGGTCAGCGCAGGAGCTGCAAATCATGATTCTCGGGAAACAGTCTATCGCCGGTCTGCTGCTGGCACTCTTCGTCGCTACCACTCTTCCCACGCATGCCGGGGCTAGCATCCTGCATCCTTCTAAGAAGAAAAAGGACGACGACATGTCCTCTGACCGCAAGCCGTCTGCGGCTCAGAACGCCCTCATCGATAAGGCCATCGTCCGCGAAAAGGTAGTCGTCAAGACGGTTAAAGAGCGCGCGCCTCTGGTCGAAACGTACATCCAGAACATGAAGCCGGATCCGGTCCTCGGCCAGGTTCCCGAGTCGGACCAGCACTTCCTGGGACGCGTTGAGTTCAAGAACATCATCGGGGACAACACCTACGCGGTCAATAAGGAGACCTCGCAGGGAACCACGAGTGGGAAGTTGGGATTCTTCAAGAATTCCATGTCCTATATCGGTGGACTTGGTGGCAGCCTGCACCTCACTTTTCATGAGGCTGGCTTCGTCCAGATGCTCCTTATGGACTCGAACAGTTTTGATCGTCAGCACTACAATTTTGGCTACGTTCGAAACGACTTTCTCGGCAACACTCCCACTGCAGTCTTCGACGTGACCCCCATTGCCGGCAAAAAGGATAGAGGCCGCTTCTTCGGGCGCATCTGGATCGAGACCCGCAACGGAAACGTAGTCCGCTTCAACGGCGACTTCGCTGGCTCGGAAAAGGATTACAGCGAGTTCTATCACTTCGACAGTTGGCGCACCAACGTTCAGCCTGACCTCTGGCTCCCAACCTCGTTCTACGTGGAAGAGAGCGACCCAAGGAGCGTCTCCCGCACCCTCAAATTCAAAGCGATCAACCATATCTGGGGCTATGTTCTAAAGGTCCCGCCGGCTGAGTCTGAAAACACTTCAATGGATGTTGTCGGCGCTACTGACGTCAGCAACGACGCACAGGATGTCAGCCCTCTTGGTGCCCAGCGCGCCTGGGTCCAGCAGGCTGAGGATAACGTCGTCGAACGTCTCTTCCAGGCTGGTCTTCTTGACGCGCCAAGTGAGTTCGACAAAACCCTCGAAGCTCTCGCGGGCAATATCCTTGCCTACAACAACATCACGCTCTCCAGGCCGATCCGCTGCCGCACGCTGCTGACTGAGCCACTGGAGTCGCTCGCCATCGGCAATACCATCGTCATCTCCAAGAGCCTGCTCGACACCACTGGTGTCGTCACGCAGGACGGTGCGCAGCAGATGGGCAACCTTAATGCCATCCTGGCGTTCCAGATCGCGCACATCATCCTGGCGCATCGGCTGGATACCAAATACGCCTTCAACGACCGTCTTCTCTTCCCCACAACCTCCGTCTTCAACCGCATCCCCATGCACCACACAGACGCCGACAATACTGCCGCAGCCAAAAAAGCAATGGAATTGCTCAGTGCCAAGGAACTCGAAGGGGGACAGCAATATTTCGGTCTTTACCTTCAGCAGTTGCAACAGCGCGTCAAAAATCTGAAGGCACTCAATGAGCCGATGATCGGCGACGGTCTCGTCAAGAGTGATACCGATCCCACTTTCTGGATGCAGGCGATGATGGCCAAGGGAAGCAAGCTCGACGTGAAGGACCTGAAGCAACAGGCTGCCATGCCGCTTTCAAGCTTTCTCCGCTTCGATCCCTGGACCGATCAAC
>Ga0206805_1063_pt1 | contig 22293 bp, 13 predicted proteins | sample Alteio_BWOrgCont_59_FD_152890 | JGI IMG/M metagenome (GOLD analysis project Ga0206805, IMG submission 152890) | Enriched cells from forest soil in Barre Woods Harvard Forest LTER site, Petersham, Massachusetts, United States -... | ecosystem: Environmental > Terrestrial > Soil > Temperate forest >... | reverse complement strand
GGGTGGTAGGATGTATTTTCGACGTCATAAAACGCAGTTCTGAGGAGCCCACACTCCAGTTTACTATCGTTACCTGCGAACCGCGGGAAATTCGTGTGGCGATAGATGGCAAGAAACGCCCGGCAATCCAATGTGCCATTCCCTTCGGATTGGGAGGGATCAAATGGGCTGAAGCTGATGGTGGGGCGTTTGGGCTACAGGCCGGCCGCATGTACCCGATCTACATCCAATCTCATGCCGTGCGTCGGCTGCGGGAGCGACTTTCGGCAACCCACTGTCCTGAATACGCAATCGAGCTGGGGCTAATGACTTCAATCTTTGACCTTGCCGTCATCGACCGACAAGGGGACCGCTGCCTGATCGAATTCCACATTTGCGGAATACGCATCGGCTACCTGGCGGCCCGCATGGTTGAGGACAAGATCGTTATCGTCACATTCCTGTTCCTGACCATGGAGGGTACACCCGAGAATCGATTGTTGAAGCGGAGGCTTGGAGTGACTGGTCGGGACATCACTTATCTGGGTCTAGACCGATTGGAGACTTTTCTGAGCCCGGATGTCATCGCAAACAAACAACTGATGAGTGAGTTGAGGGAATGTGGGTGCGGCGAGTTACTCCACCTCGAACGCCTTCGTTCCCCGCAAGTCACGGAAAATGGTCGGGCCGAGGAAATCCGGCGGTATCTCAGGCTGACAGAGGGCGATAAACAGAAGCAATTTCACCGGCTTGGTGTGGCTTGACTCAACTCCCTTGAATATTCCTTCCCGTCCGGTGAACCGCACCCCGTGTGAAGCATTTGCAGACCATAATCTGCTAAGGGGGGCTCCATCGCCCCGGCATTCGCCTGTCGGTGAAGATCGTTGCGGTGTGTCTGGTGGCGACGGTCGTGAGTTTGAGCATCGACTACGGCCGCTGCTGATTAAGGCGAAGTGGATCATCGGCGTGCTGGAGCTCGTCGGGATCAACACGATTGTGTTTGTGGTGCCCACGATCAAAAAGCGAGCACCGCGCGTGAGCGGGGCTCGGGGCTCGCTCTCAGCGCCAGTTGAGTCCGGAGATAGGCAGGCCGTAGCCCGTACACTTCATCGTGAAGATGGTTTTCGCGTTCCCTCCATTCGTGTCGCAGACGATCAGGTGCATCTCGGTTTCCTTAGCGACTGCATTTTCGTCGGTGTCCGCTTCGTTGACCCGCCGCCAGATGTAGGCGATCTGCTTCCCGTCAGGCGACCAGCAAAAATCATGCAACTGGGCGTTCAGGGGTACGTCTTGCACCTTCGTCGCTTTTCCGCTCGCGATGTCGAGAATGACCATGTCGGCGCGCTGGTGGATTGCGCGAGCTTCGGGCGGGGACGTGATCACGGCGTACAGGACGCGCCCGCCGTCGGGGGAGAGGCGCCCGCAGATGGATCGCTGCTTCTCGTCGGTCAGCGCCTTGTGTACGGTCCCGTCGCGATTCATCAGGTACACCCGCCCGAAGGGTTTGGGCGTGATGTCCCTGTGATCCGTGAGGAAGTATTTCCCGTCCGGTGTCCAGCCGGCGATGACGTGTCCGCTCGGGAGTTTGAGGGTTGACTTTTGCTTCGTTTTTACGTTCACAATGTAGTGTGTTGTGCCGAGCGGTTTATCGTCCCCGTTGTCATCGTACTCACTGCACGCCAGTTCTGTTCCGTCGTGGGACCAGACGTAGAAATCGGGCGAGACGTTGAGGTGCGTGCCGGGTTCCTTTTCGTCCAGCTCGCGCACATGGAGGTACGCCCTCTCGGAATCGTCCCCCAGTTTCGCTTTCTCGCGAAGTTGGGCGGCGATGCGTTTGCCGTCTGGGGAGAGCTGCGCGGCCCACATTGTGAACGGTGAAGCAATGTCGTGGATTTTCTTTTCGTTCTTTCCGTCAGGGTCGAGGAGGTACACGCCGTCCTCTCGCTGCGGGAGATCGGGGGTGGAATCGCGGTGGAAAAGGATGCGGTTCGGACCTTTGATAAGTGGCTTCTCTGCAGCTCTCGGCAGTGGTGCGACGTCGGGTGGGATGACGAGCCCGAGGAGCTTTTGTTCGGGTGGCTCTGCGAGAAGCGGTGGTTGGCTGTACCAGGCGAGTGTCGCACTGATCGCGCCGCACGCTGACAGGAGTAGGAAGGAAGCAGGCGGCAATGCTCGGTGAGTCATGGCTTTGATTGCTCCTGTGGCAAGGAAGTTGACCCGGGCCACACCGCGCGAGCGGCAGACGTCCGAGCCGTCGCTCCACGAGCCACCATGCAACACGCTTCCTTGGATCTGCATTGTGCATGCCTGGCCAATAACTTCGATTTGAGTTTAACAGGGCATCTCATAACTCGAAATAAAAATCTCTGGCTGTCCCGAATGGCTCAAAGTTAAGACCTTTTGCCCTCGATTATCAAGCGTTTTCGCCTTTGTTTTGACCAAGGGTTAAGCTTATCTTTGAGCCATTCCTGGCTGTCCCCTTTTTGCGATCGGTTCTCGTGTGTCTGGGCAGAGGCGACGGGCGACTCCAAATCGCACCGGGCCAAGGAGATAACCCCTAACCGGAGACCGCCTCACACTGCGGCTTTTCGTGCGGCACCTGCCAGTGGTGCGGTAGCAACTCCTCCAGACACTCGGCCGGGTGGGTCGGCAACCGTCCCAGCACGTCACGCAGGTATGCGAAGGCGTCGATGCCCATGTACTTGCACGTCGCCGTGAAGCTGAACAACACCGCCGCCGTCCGGCCACCGTTGTCGCTGCCCACGAACAGCCAGTTGAGACGGCCAACCCCGATCAACTTCAACGTCCGCTCACTCACGTTATTGTCGATGTGCAAGTCGCCGTCCGTGGTGTAACGCTGCAATGCCTCCCACTGGTTGAACACGTAGTTGATCGCCGCCGCAATCGGACTCTTCGGCAGCACCAGTGGCTTCTGTGCCAGCAGCCACTGGTGGAACGACTTCAACAAGGGGATCGACTTCTCCTGACGCAACCGCAACCGCTCGGCGGATGAGAACGCCTTCGCTTCGTCCTCCACATCGTAGAGTCGACGCACGCAGGCCTTCGCCGCCAGCACCCGCTCCGGATCAGTCGATGCGGCCTCGGTGAACTTGTTCCGCGCGTGGGCCCAGCAGCCGACTTCGACAATATCGCCGTTCGATCCGGTGTAGATGCCGTGGTAAGCCCCATAAGCGTCCGCTTGCAGGTAACCCGTGAAGCCCTTGAGGAACGCGGCCGGTCCGTCGCGGGCATGCGTCGTTGTGTAGTCGAAGACAACGCCGGGATGCTCGGCGTCGCCGATGTAGTCCCACAACCGACCGTAGCGATGTGTATCGCGTGTCTCGTAACGCACCGGCACGGTGGTGTCGTCGGTATGGATCACCTTCGACTGCAAAACATGCTCTTTCAGCAACTGCCACAATGGTGTGCAGAGTGTCAGATAGATTCGGTTAGCCGAAGATTGTTTTCATTGAAAATAATTGACCGGGGTGTGTGAGCACTGGGAACTGTGAGTTCGGCTAGCATTGACATAATCTAAACGGTCTTCGTGTCTAACGACAATAAGATTGGAGCATTCGAGCAGTTCGGACTTGGCTAGAAAGCAATGCACGAGAAGTACCTTGTGCATCCGGGGATTGCAATTGGGCAACCACTGTCAAAATGACCATAGTTGGTTGTGACGGAGAACAGCATCATCAGACCGTCATCATGCTCGAAACCTGCCTCGTTCCGATATCGTTGGTAGTTGGGCCTCCATCAAGAAAATCGTGATGGTTGGTCCTAAATGCAAACTAAAAGCCGAGTGATTGCAGTCTTTTGCAGAAGTAGAAGTTCCTAAGTGCAGCAATCAAAGGAGATTGTTCAATCACCTCGAAAATCAAAACCGTTGCAACTTCCACTTTGCCCACATCTGTCCAGTTCACGTGAACTGACATACCGAATGACTCACAACAGTACTGTCATGCTTTTTCATGGGATACGACCTTAGTGTGACGTAACTCATTTGGTAGAACGGACATTTGTAGGAAACTCTCAAAAGCTTAAAAATCACAGAAGAAAAACTCAATCGAGTAATGCTCTAGCATTCTTTGTTCAAATATATCGACGAAATGTTAAACCTCAGTCAATTCACAAGTCTCTCGTTGCAATCGCGGAAAAATACATGTTTCATAGGGTAAACTCGGAGAAATGTATCACTTACAAATAATTTCAAAAATTCCTGAATCCACACAAGGATTAAATCGCTTTGTTCCTATATATTGTCTTTCAGACAATAGATTACGCGCAGCTGAAGCAGGCGCCCTTATCGGGCGCCATGCTTCATCTGGCTGAAAGAAAAAACTCACCATGACAACACCTCTTGTCCAATAGGTCCTATAGCGGCGCTGTTGTCTACATTCCTCGACTTGAGCATTTGCCATCACCACACATAGATCTCTCAATACCGCGCGATTATTCACGAATGCTGCCAACCAAACAAGTCCTGTTAGTTTTGATCGCGAGTGCACGAGATCGGTGCAAGAAAAGTTGTTAACTCCTCGTCCAGTTATCCTGCGACACGCAACCCACGACAATCGCTGTGAAAACACTGTTTTACAAGGATTACGATGCTTATTGTTGTCCTCAAGTTCAGTTCAGTTGCGAGCCATCCGGACAGGGAATAAGATGTTGAAGAAGTCCGGACAATATCCCTTTTGATGCGAATTTAGAGGTCCTTTTGGAGGTACGTTTACTCGGCAGAAAATGTAACTGCTTTTGTCAGCACATTCGACGGGATAAACATGACGTTATCACAAACATCACCGCCTAATGTGTAGCAGTTCAGTTCAGCTGAACTGAGAATAGATCTAATCAGAATAATTCTCAAAAAAAAGTTGTATTTGAAAACCAGCATTTTGCGCTATTTTATGTCATGTAGTTAAAATATTTCCCAAAAGTAGTATTTACCACTGGCGCTTTTTTCAAATTGGAATATAACGGTCTATTCACGAATTGGAATCGTGTTTACAACAACGTGACACAAGGAGAGTTGAAGTTCACGAATTTACTGTTTTGGAGAAGAAAATGTCTAGTCTTTTTGAAGCGTTCGAGCAAATGAGGAATCGGGGATTGATAGCCAGATGTGAACCTTATTGCGAACATCACAGTCAGGAAATGATCTCAAAAACCATCGAAGATTGGAGAAAGAAGAACAAAGACATCCGTGGATTCGTCCATCTTGGCGAGGTAGAAGGGTCCGATTTGTTGAAAGAAGTCCAGATACCAGTATTTTTCGGTGCTGTCACCGACGAGACAAACAGTTTCGAAGGACCAGAAACCACAGAAGTGGGAGAGGTTGTTGCCGAGTGCCTGAAAGAACAGGGCATCTCGTTTGAATGGGATCGAGTGCCAGGTAATCCCATCCTGGTGCAGGTCGATGAATCCATCGCCGGTATTCCAGTATCTCATGGCCATAACGTGATCGAACTCGATGAGAATCACCGAGCCTTTAAGAACCCAGAGTTTCCAAAAACTGCGTACGACAAGGTTGACGGGAACCCAACGAGACTGCTGAACCTAGCCAAGTTGCGTGAATTTGATGCCGTCCCGCCCCATTTGCAGGGACGGCAAAAACGCCCTCGTGTGGGTGATAATGTCAAACTTGGCTTCTTGGTTGAGGATGCCATCGCCCCCGCAGTGCAAAAGGAGTTCGGTCAGATTTGCAATCGGGTTCAGAATGAAAGTATGTGGGTTGAGGTGACTAGCATCCGCGGGATGTACCCTCAAAACCTATTCCGCGGCGAACTGATGAACGTGCCTGTGTCAATCGATCCTGCCAAATTGCGCATTGGCTCACCGGTGAACTTCACCTTCGACAATGTTTATCCTGTTGAGAAGCGTTCAAAGAGCCACTCGGGAGATTAACCAGATCGATACAAATGCGTCGGCGATCCACCGTTTGGGATTGGAGTCGAAACTGGGGAATTAAACTCCGGATAAACGAGTACCCCATGCTCAACCCCAATCACCCAAAGGGAGAAAAATGATGAGCCGATTATCACAATCGCCACGAAACGAAGTGGCTTTACTATGGCAGAATTTCAGGATTTTTATGAGAATTTCAGATGAATCAGCAACTAGTACAGAAGAGCACAGATAAGATTTTTGCCTCGAAAAACACGGACGAACTCATTGATGTCATGAAGGAGCAAGCCGAAACTGCTGAAAGAGAGAAGATTCTTAACGCGATGACGCCAGAATGCCGCAAGAAACTTGAGTATATCGACACTTGGCTACGAAACGAAGTCAGCCACACTCTTCGGAGCCGATACGAACCGGGCCTACAGGTCAAGGAACTCTATGAGGACGAGCGAAAGAATGGAGGCAAGATCTATGGCAAGAACGCGATCAGCAACATCTGCAAGCTTCTTGATTGGGACGATGGTTTAATTCGGATGGCTTTACGATTCGTCCAGCAATACAGCCGAGATGATCTCGAATACCCTTGCAAAATACGCTTACCTAGCGGCGAACCTCTGACGTGGAGCCATGTGCGATGCTTGGTATCGGTTGATGACAAGAAACTGCGGAAGGAATTGCTCGACAAGACTCTGGCCGAAGGCTTGACGTGCATGGATCTGGCCCATGAACTCAAGAGACTTTTAGATCACACAGCAAATGATGGCCGAGGACGCCCTCTGCGAATGCCCAAAGACTTCGACAGTGCATTGGCTCAACAACAGTATTTATCTGAGGACTGGGATAAGCGTTTTACAAAAGTCTGGGCAAAACATGATCGCACCTTGGAGGCTCAAGCTGCGAAACTGGCTCCAGAAGAAGTCACCGAAGAAAGACTCAATCATGCACGTCACCTGGCCATTCAACTCCGGCGAGTAGCTAAGGAAGCTTCAGAGCAGGCTGACATGGCGGAGCAAGTCGTAAAGAAGTTTGAGCGAATTTTGGACGAACGACGGCACGTGGAAATGACGACAGAGTCCGATACCACTCCGCACAGCAAAACTTCCTCTAAGCAGCCCCCAGCAATGGGTAACGAAAAGTACAAACGACACGTCAAGGTGTGATCGAAAAAGCGTCGCCCAATTGTTTTCATTGAAAATAATGTTGGACCTCAGCCAGCTTATGTGGCGACCGAACTGCCGCCATTGTGCTGTATCACTCCGATGCATCGAATTGTTGATGCCCGGACTTTAATTACCGAAAGTATTCTTTTCATCAGCGAGGTTAGTTATGGGATGGCAAGTAATGCGTGTACCGGTCGATTTCTCATGGCCCATCGACAAGTCGTGGTTCGGAGATGAACTTCCGCCAATTCGGTGTGAACTGTGCAACGGAAGCGGCATGAAACGGTCAGATGACCCGGCCATAAGAGCAGCTGAGTGTGAGCTGTGTGAAGGCCAAGGAGAAATCTTTCTTAATATTCCTCTGCCAAAGGGTGACGGTTGGCAGATGTGGGAGACAACATCGGCAACTGGCTCAGCCTCCTCGCCAGTATTTGCCACCCCCGAAGAGTTAGCACGATGGCTCTCGGACTCCAGTGGCAGCGAAGTGGAAGGGAAGACTCTTTCCATAGTGGATTTATTAACTGGCGAAAGCTCTAGATTTATACAGTGGTGCACGAGCGAAACCGCCTCTTATGAACAGTGGTTGGCGGTAATTAACGACGATGGTTACGCCTGTTCTTTTGTGGACACAAAGGATGGCTTCGTACCTGGTGTTCAACATAAGGGTGATGAACTGATTGCCCGTAAATGTGACTCTACACCATCTGTTGAAATCAGTGCTTGAGATTAACCAAGCATATGAAAAACCAAAACTTCCAATACCAAGGTGCCTTTTCCAGGCACCTCTTAACCAAGTTAACTTTTTTGGAGAATATCATGCAAGCTATTTTGACCTCACAAGACGCCAAATGTCGGCGATTTGCAAACAACATGATTGCAGCCCTTCGGCAAGCAGGGCAGAAAGGGTCAATCCACTATGAACCAAGTAGTTTCGAACTTCAGTTTGGGGACGATCCATCTACAGCCAAACGAATGAATCTTGGCAATGCTTTCGACCTGTGTTGTTCACTGCCGCTTGAGCAAAGACAGGATGCGATCTCGAATTATGCCAAGGCCATGTGTGCTTTGGATCAGGAAACTAAAACCAAACCATCATTCGACAAGGCTCGTGATTGTTTGATGCCCAAAATCCACGCACGTAGTGTTTACGAAAATGAGCCTTCGAGCGGAGCAGGGGCAGACAAAGCAACTGCATCCTGGCACAAACCGATCGGTGATCACCTTGCCGCAGGCATTGGCTACGATTTGCCCTCGGGCATCATGGCAATTGATAACCGCGATTTAGCCAAGTGGGGTGTAAGTGGAGAAGAAGCTTTCGCCATTGCCTGCGAGAACCTTCGTCGTCGCAGTACAGAGCCATTCGATACTCCTGCACCAGGTGTCTTCGTTTCTCCGTGGAATGATGACTATGGATCTTCTCGATTGGTCTTAACCGACCTCATTCGCGATTTGGAAGTGAAAGGAAACCATGTGGCGATAACACCAGACCGAGACACTCTCATCGTGACGGGTTCTGAAGATCCTGTAGGTTTGAATGCCATGCTTGACATTGCAAAAGAAGCATTCGAACGTCCTTACCCTGTGAGTGGGATTCCTGTGCTCTTGCGAGATGGCAAGTGGGAATCATTTGAGCCGGATAAACACTACACAGACTTGGAAGGTTTCAGAACGCTTCGGCTTCAGTCTCTTGAATCAGCATGCTCTCAACAGAAGACGGCCATTGAGTCGCGCCGAGATAGTGGAGATGAGTTCGTTGCAAGCTATTTCCTGGTGACCCCAGATCGATGTGAACTGCCGACAAGTTTCACTGTTTGGAGTTCGGGCATTAAAAGCCTGCTACCGCGAACCGAGAAAATAGTATTTGTTCGGAGTGACAGGGTTCAGGGCAAGGAGATTGTTGCTTGTGCTGACTGGGAGCGAGTCCAGAATGTTGTGGGTGACCTGATGAAGCCGATGGATCTTTACCCGCAACGTTTCAGCGTTGAGAAGTTCCCAACCGATGAACAGTTGAAAGAGTTGGGGTTCGCGCCTGAGTTTAAAGGTTTGGCAAGCCGTTGATTCTGAACCGATTATGGCACAGAAAGGGCATGCTGTAATTACTTGGTTTAATAGCAGCTGAGTGGACGGGTTTTGAGGAATAATTGATAAAAAGTCTCAAAACCCGCCCGCCATCGCTGCTATTAGTTGTCATGCATACTGTGAATTGTTTATCCTCGCACATCATCACCTCTGCTTAATCCAACAGTGCTATCAACAGCGGCATGGATGGCGGTGAGTTCACGTGGGACGAGTCAGTTGTGTCGAATGGGTCACCATGTCCCGTTATGAAAGTGTCTTGGTTTCCTGCGACAGGAATGGTGTCAGTTCACGTGGCTTGCGACATTTGTGACACAAGAGAGCCGTAGGTGGCTCAGCGATCACGGCTGTGGAAAGATTTAGGGTAGTTGGGAGAGATGAGCCAAATGTCGACCAGATTAGCCGAATGCACTCACGAGAGCAGCCAGTGCTTCTCTGTCGTCCATCCCAGGAACCGACGCGCTCCGCCGGTGGATTCATCACATGCCGTTTGTTGCGGCGGTAAGTCTATACCTTTAGCTGCCAGGGCCAAACCATGCACTGCTGGTTTGAATCGCGTTTGAAATGCAGATGGCTGTTTGCCGAGATATTCATCAACCCAATGCTGAAAGACCTCAATTCGGCCTTTTGAGGTCAGGGAGAGGAAGAAGATCATCTGCCGCCACGCATAGGCCGTATTCTTGACTGTCTGAAGTCGTGCTTTCCAGGGGTCAATCTTTTGTTGTAGTCGTCGGCAGATCCACGCAAAACAGCGTTGGGCCAGATTTTCCAATTCCGGCTGCAACGATTGCACCAGACCGAACGCATTGAAAAGCACGGCCAGATTGTGTGTCGTCAGAATCTGCTCCTGTTCGATGATCTTTCCATTGCGTGCGACTGACCAGCTATTCCCGGAACCCGGCTCATACGCCAGATCATTACACAGTCGGATGAAGTCCGGTGATGTGGGAGTGCCGAAACGAGAAGGCTTCACATCACTGATCTTGCGTACTTGTGCGTAAGGAATGCCGTAATAGAGTTCATAAAGTGTGCCTTCGAGTAATTCAGCGGCTTTCTGTGCGGCAGATAGGAACTTCTCGGAGAATTCGCCCATGAAGATGTCAGCGGCAACTTCGTCAACTATGGGAAGGTGCAAGCCTGCGCCATTAGCTAGTGAGCGGATCTCCTGAAGTAATTTGTTGGGCAAGATCTGATGTGGAAACGCCGTGACAGTTTGTATGACGACTTGCTCAAGCGTTTGACGTGCTTGCTCCTTGGTATCCAGGCCATCCATCCTATAGCGATTGATCTCCTTGACCCACGGCAGTTCCTCCAGCTTCACCTGACTTTCCAGGTTCAAAAGCAAAAGGGACCGGCGTCGCCGGAACGCTTGGTAAATCGCACTGTATAACTGACGAAGCTTTGGATCGGTGACGCCTGCGGCGCGGACCTGTGCTGTGATCTGCGGTATAACCTTAGCCAGAACTTCTCCCGACGTGATGATACCCAATTCGATTAAATCGTTAACGGGAGCTGTGAGGCAACGCCGAACCTTTCCCCCGAGGCGATCCGCGATCTCTTGACCATGCGGGAGCTTGTACTCCCCAGCTTCAAATTCCGTCAAAGGCATTAGTACTTGATCCAGTGAATTCAGACCTTCGTCCTGTGGTAGCGGCGTCAACCGCGCGTTCACGACCTTGGCCAGTTCCGCATTGACCGGTAGATATGCGTGACGGGTTTGTACATTTCGAAGTTCCTTGCATTGAACCGAATCGGGGGTCCCACGCTTGCTGACAATGCCAGCCAAGAGCAGTCGAATCATGCCCACGTCTTTACCGTTTAGCTTTCGCGGGTCTGCTGTGCAGATCTCAAGATAATTGCGTAGGGCCGCAAAAGTGCTCTTTTTCAGTCGTTCCGGTTTACCGCACAGTCGGTGTTCCGACCGAAGGTGGCGAATTTCGTGGAGAAGAGACAATGCCCTGGTTTTCCACGCCACATCGTATTTTTGGCATGGCCATCCACCATTAATAATCAACTTGCCCGTCGTCATTCGCGCCGGCTCACCATTTGGCCCCAGTTCCAGCGACGGCACAGCTCCGTCGACTGTTTCGAGAAAGAGTTCTACGACGCGATCGCTTAGGGGAGCCCATGTGAGAACGGATTCTCGTTGTGCCTTAACACGCGTGGAGATTTGAAGCTTCTTGAGGTTTTGAATCGTCTGACGAACGGTCTGGAGATAAACATGAGACCCAGCCGGGATGGGCCGAGCGTTGCTGACTGGATAAAAACGCAAGCGCGTGAGAAATGGGCTGATTTCGTCGAGCAACGACCTGGATTTGTCCGGGTCACCGTGTTCAAGCAGCCAGGCTACAACAAGCAGTGCCCCTTCCTCTGGGACGTTGATCCGGTAACAACCCGTTGAGAGCATACTATGCAGTTCGCTCAGTCCAGGCTCGCTCAGGTAGTAGCTATTGAGAGCGAGCCGAGGTGATACTGCAGGATTGGCAGAGATTCTCGTCAGCAGTTCTTTTTCGTGGGGTTGAATCGCCCCTGCGGCGAGAAGTTCTCCGGTGGTGAAACCACCCTGAACCACTTCCAACGTTGCCCAAGCTGGTGTGCCCGGCACCGGCACGCGAGAGCCGACTTGAAGAGCCCCAGAAAGCATCCCTTCGAAAACCTTGACCCAGTTCTCGATTTTCGTTGAGGCTCGTGCCCGTGTATCGGGGTCCGTGTGCGATTGAGTGGTCGCGAAGGCCTTTGCAAGTTGGCCAAGGGCATAACCAGGGTTCGCAGTCAGTTCTTGGGGTTTGATTTCCGAATCGTCGCTATTTCGGGTATTCATGATGCAGCTTTCTGAACGGATGAGTCATCAAGCTCGTCCTTAACTTGTTGATTTTTTTCACTCCTTCTTGTGACATTACTCCGTGTATGAGATTTGATTGAAGACACAGCGAGGGCTTTTCAGGTTCGTTCTTCTCGTCAATGACTGAAGATAGTGTACTGGGGGCATGAGAAAGCGGCTGCGACCGTAAAAATGCCTGAAGCAATCCAATTCTTTTTTGGCGATCATCAAGCGATATGATGGCGAGCAGCGTTTCTTGACATCCTTTCGCGACTCAAGAGAGAGTCCGACTGTTGAACCGCCCTTATCTGTTGGGACGACGAGGTTTTCAAAGCTGTACTAACTCTTGGAGGCGCTCGAAAGCGCGTCGGTCCGCCCGACGAATGGCACTTAGTTCATCATCAAGTCGTTAGCTGAAAATGACATAGGCAAGGAGGGCCTCTCTTGCGTAGATGGTTGTTGCAATCAACCCATCGGCGGCAAGGAGGCCCCAGATGCATCGTTATAATCGAGGACGATTTCGTCAACAGGTGCAACATCTTAGACGTCAATTTGTCCAGGACGGAGATTTGCCATTCAATGACGTCCTCTCCGAAGATCTCATCACGCAAACGCTAACCGCGGTCGGGGTTCCCTGGATCGACCGAATCTTCTCCCCGCTGGTCACGCTGTGGGTCTTTCTGAGCCAGGTGTTGAGCATCGACCACTCCTGCCGCGCGGCCGTCGCCCGCTTGATTGCTCACCGCGTTTCACGGGGGCAAAAACCATGCTCCGCAAAAACCGGTGCCTATTGTCAGGCCCGAGAACGTCTGCCCGAGAAGTTCTTCTCCGCCGTGGCTTGCTCAGTCGGTCGCACCTTGGACGCCAAGGCCAAACACCGTTGGCTCTGGAAAGGTCGGCGAGTCTACATGTTTGATGGCACGACGGTCACCATGCCGGACACCCCCAAAAATCAAAGAGCCTATCCGCAAGTCTACAATCAACAACCGGGCCTGGGTTTTCCGATCGCACGACTAGGAGCCATCATTTCATTATCCTGTGGAGCTATCTTGAACCTCGGGGTCTGCCGCTACGCCGGCAAGGGACAAGGCGAGGTCAGCTTACTCCGCAAATTGTGGGACATCTTTGGTCCCGGAGACATTCTCCTCACCGATTGTTTGCTGGCCAATTGGGCGACCATTTTACTGCTCAAGAAGCGTGGCATCGACTTCGTCGGGCGTCTGAACAAGTCCAACCGAACGGCGGATTTTCGCCGTGGCAAACGTCTCGGCAAGCATGACCATATCGTCCACTGGTTCAAGCCGTCGTCGATTCGGTCGCTGGATCGGCAAACGTACCAGGCGTTGCCGGAATACCTCACGGTTCGAGAAACCCTGATTCGGGTAACACAACCGGGATTCAGGACCAAGTCGGTCGTGGTGGTGACAACCTTGCTGGACCCACGGCAAACGACCAAGGAAGAGCTCGGGACGCTGTACCGCGCGCGTTGGAACAACGAGATCTGCCATCCAGACTACCGCTCAAGCGAAAGCTTGTATGAGGGAGGGCTGGCCGCCTAGAATCAGCGTTTGGACGCTGCTGCAATTGGCGCAGTGGTGCGAGGAACGCCAATCGCCCCAGCCAGGAGGCCAGGCATGTCTGACAAGTCGCATAAGCGGGTTCCCCCCCGTCGGCAGCCCAGCTAGAACAACTCCGTCTGAATCAACTCTGGCCGCAACTGACTCCGATCCAGCGGCGGCAACTCTGTCAAGTGCTGAGCCTGTTGATTGCCCGGCATCTCCAAACCACCAAACGAGTGGAGGTGTCGAATGAAACTCGGTAGAACGCAGCAGCCGGAGATGCCATTCCCGGCCCATCACTCGGTCGCGACACTGCCCGAAGTCCGCTCTCTTGGTGGCCAACCGCTTGTCCCGGCATCGCCGAAAATTCATGTTTGGCACCTGCAACGCAAAGCGTTCGTATACATTCGCCAATCGACGACTCAGCAGGTCGTCGAGCATCGTGAATCGGCGGATCGGCAATATGCGTTGCAACAACGCGCAATCAGTCTGGGCTGGCCGAAGGACCGTGTGGAAATCATTGATGATGATCAAGGGCGTAGCGGCAGCAGCGTTGAAGGGCGGCTCGGTTTTCAATATTTGCTGGCGGAAGTCGGTCTCGACCATGTCGGCATTATCTTCGGTCTGGAAATGAGCCGCCTGGCACGCTCGAACAAGGACTGGCACCAGCTTCTGGAACTGTGCGCCATCTTTCGCACGCTTCTTGCTGACCAAGACGGTCTCTACGATCCGACCGACTACAATGACCGGCTTCTGCTGGGCCTCAAAGGCACGATGAGCGAAGCCGAACTGCATATTCTGCGTAGCCGCATGTATCAGGGCCTGCTCAACAAGGCCAAACGGGGCGAGGTTTTCAACCACGCTCCCCTCGGCTACATCAAGCTGCCCAATGGTGAATTCGCTTTGGATCCGGACGAGCAAGTACAAAGTGTCACGCGGCTGCTCTTCGACGAGTTCGACCGTCAAGGCACGTTGCACGGGTTGCTGCGATACTTGGTGCACCACGGCATTCGCCTGCCAATTCGACCACACGCGGGCATCAATCGTGGCCAACTCGAGTGGCGGCGACCAAACCGGGTGACGCTACAAAATCTACTCCGGCGGCCTCTCTACGCTGGCATCTATTGCTGGGGCCACCGCGCCATTGATCCCCGACGAAAAATCGCTGGTCGACCAGGAACTGGACGCACCGTGCGTCAACCGGAAGAGTGTTTGGTGCTGCTGCCCGATCACTGTCCGGCTTATATCGCGGCCGAACGCTTCTGGGCCAATCAAAAGCGACTGGACGCCAATCGAGCTATTGGCCTGGGGGCCCCGCGACATGGACCTTCGCTCTTGGGCGGCCTGCTGGTTTGCAGCCGTTGCGGACGACGACTGATGGTTGGTTACACCAACGGCGGCCAGCAAGTCCGCTACAGTTCTGCGCGTGGCATGACCGACTACGGTGAGCCGATCTGTCAGAGCTTATCCGGCCAACGGTTGGACGACTTGATTAGCAGTCACGTGCTAACGGTTTTGCAACCCGCGGCATTAGAACTGCACCTCGAGGCGGCGGCCGATCTGCAGCAGGAGCGACAACGCCTACACCAGCATTGGCGGCAGCAACTCGAACGCGTCCGTTACGAGACCGAGCGTGCCGCTCGACAGTATCAGGCCGTGGAACCCGAGAACCGGCTGGTCACCCGCGAACTTGAACGTCGTTGGGAGCAAGCCCTCCAAGATCAGCGTCGCCTGGAAGAGGATTACGAACGCTTTTGTCACGCTCAACCCGCAGAACTGTCGCCTGCCGACCGCGAGCGGATTCGCTCACTCGCCGGATCAATTCCCGAGTTGTGGAACGCTGCCAGCACGACATCTGCCGATCGCCAGCGTATTATCCGCTTCCTGATCGAAGGTATTGATCTCGATGTTCAGGGGACCAGTGAACGCGTCGCGGTCACGATCCACTGGATGGGCGGCTTCTCTAGCAGCCACGAACTGATACGTGCTGTACAGCAGTACGATCAAATGGCTGACTATCCCCGTCTACGTGCCCGGATTGAAGAACTGCGTGCCCAAAGAGTATCGACGGCACGCATGGCCGAGCAGTTGAACCAGGAGGGATTCCGACCGGCCAAACGGGCCAAGCAGTTCAACGCCGCCATGGTTGCTCGCTTCCTCGCGAAAGGCGGCCGCAGCGGTCCTCTACCTCGGGCCATAGATGCTGGCTGCCTTTTGCGGAAAGCAGAATGGTTGTTGAACGACTTGGCACGACAACTCGGCATGCCGGCCGCTACCATGCACAGTTGGCGCAAGCTCGGCTGGGTGCGGGCACGAAAGTTACCTGTACCAGGAGGTCTCTGGGCCATCTGGGCCGATCAGGCGGAACTCGAACGAATGACTCGACTCCGTCGATTCCGGCGAAGCTGGCTAGTCAAGTCCCCGCCGACGGACTTGACGACTCCCGGACCTCAAACCGATAAGTAAATTCAGGACAATTGATGCGGCCTTGGATGCGACAACGTCGGCATGTCCAAGGCCAAATATAGGCTACTCTTTGGAGGCATTATGGCTGGTAAACGGAACTCGATCTGCGCTCCATCAAGTCCACCATGCAAATGCATGACTTACGCTGCAAGACACCCGAGTTGGTCCGGAAGGAAATCTGGACGCACGTGCTGGCCTACAATCTCATTCGCACCGTCATGGCTCAAGCCGCAGCGACGCACGACCTCGCGCCGCGTTCGATCAGCTTTAAGGGAGCCATGCAAACCCTGGAAGCATTTCAACCGGTGATCGAGCTTCAGACGGCTCTGGGCACGGCACACCGCTTATGGCTGTACCAAGAGCTACTCCGTGCCATCGCCACTCATCGAGTGGCTGATCGACCCGATCGCTTCGAACCTCGATTGAAAAAGCGGCGTCGCAATCACTATGACTGGCTGACAAGACCACGCAGCGAAGTCAAACGCGATATGGCCAAAGGAGTTATTAGGATCTAAGTGCCATTCGTCGATCGGACCGACGCGCGCAACTTCAGACGTATTCCCGCAAGCATTCAGGGGCGTCACGCTTCCAGCGACAGGATGACGACACCTGGCTAGCAGGGCTTATTCTGTGGACTATTTAACCATGCCACACATCTAGTTTTCGGCGCAAGATGCGGCGAGTCTGCACCTTTCGCACGGAACTTGGCCATTCCACGTCACATTTTCGGCGAGCATACAGGTATAAGTAAGGGGAGATGTCTATGGACGAACCCAAGCCGGATACTCCGGAAACGCTGTTATTGCTGCAACGCTTCAAGGCGGGAGATCCCGATGCGCTGGCGGAGTTGATGGCCCGTCACCGGGACGAGATGCGTCAATTCGTGGCAAGGCGGCTCGATGGCGAGCTGCGCGCACGGATTGATCCATCGGATGTGGTGCAGGAAGCGCAAATGGAGCTATGCCGTCGGCTGTCGGATTTTCTCGAACGCCAGCCAATGCCATTTCACTTGTGGCTGAGGAAGACTGCCTACGAGCACTTGCTCATGCTTCGACGGCGGCATGTCGAAGCCGCGCGGCGTGCGACCGGTCGTGAAGCACAGCTACCCGATCCGTCGGTGCTTCTTCTGGCTCGTCAGTTGCTGGCGGGCGGTTCGACGCCGAGCCAGAATCTGCATCGCCGCGAGCTGGCACGGCGGGTGCGCCTGGCGGTGGCACAACTAGCTGAAACGGACCGGGAAATCCTGTTCATGCGCAACTACGAGGGCTTATCTTATCATGAAGTCGGCTGTCTCCTGGGAATTGAAAGCGACACGGCACGCCAGCGTTACGGGCGCGCCCTGATGCGGTTGCACCAACTCTTGGCCGAAGGCGGCCTGACGGAGTCGAACGTATGATTGAGGGCCGAGAGTCGATTGACGCGGGTCGTGTGACCTCAGCGCAGGCACCAAAAGCCGGGGAGCCTGAGACGTTGCTCGGCCCACGCACACCATCCCTCGCCGCCAAGGAGGTCGAAACTCTGCTGACCGAAGTTGTCGATGAGTTCATGGACCGCGTCCGCCGAGGCGACCAGCCTGATATTGAAGAATACGTTGTGCGCAACCCAAGTATTGGCAAGCTGCTTCGCGACCTGTTGCCGGCGTTACAGGTGATGGGACCGGCATCGTTGCCGGCCAACCAGGACCAGGTCGGCAGCGCGGCAGCCACTGTGCCGGGTTGCCTGGGCGACTTTTACATTCTCCGTCAGATCGGCCAGGGGGGAATGGGTATCGTTTACGAGGCGGAACAGATTTCCCTCGTCCGCCGGGTGGCGCTGAAAGTATTGCCGTTCGCTTCCATGCTCGATGCCAAGCAATTGCAACGCTTCCAGAACGAAGCGCGTGCGGCAGGCCATATGCATCACCAACACATTGTTCCGGTGTATACGGCTGGCTGCGAGCGTGGTGTCCATTACTACGCCATGCAGTTTGTCGACGGCCAGAGTTTGGCAGCGCTGATCCAGGAGTTGCGATCTCGTCGAGCGGAGAACGCGGAGCACAAAGCGATTGGCTCTTCGCGATCCAGGCACACCGCTCCACCCACCATCCCCATCACGTCATCCGACAATTTGACCCCGCGACCGGGCACGTTTGCCACCGAACGCCCGGCGACCGACGCCGAGTTCTTCCGCACAGTGGCCCGCTGGGGACAGCAGGCTGCGGAGGCTCTGGAGCATGCCCACCTACTCGGCATCGTTCACCGCGACATCAAGCCGGCTAATCTCCTGATCGAAGGCCGAGGCCACCTGTGGATTACCGACTTCGGCCTGGCTCATTTACAAGGAGATAACGATCTCACCCTCACCGGCGATTTGTTGGGGACGATTCGTTACATGAGCCCCGAACAGGCCCAGGCCGGCCGCAACCGCGTAGATCATCGCAGCGACATCTATTCCCTGGGCGTCACTCTGTATGAGCTGCTGACGCTCGAGCCGGCGTTTGCCGGCAGCGACCGGCACGAGTTGTTGCGGCGGATCGCTGTGGAGGAACCGACTCTGCCGCGGCGCTTGAATCCCGCGATTCCGAAGGAGCTCGAAATTATCCTGCTGAAGGCGACTGCCAAGTTTGCTGGAGAGCGATACCCGTCTGCGCAGGAGCTGGCCGAGGATTTCGGTCGCTTCCTGGAGGACAAACCGATTCGCGCGCGCCGACCGTCGCTGCTGCAGAAGGTGAAACGTCGGCTGCGCCGAAACAAGGCTGTCGTAGTCACAGGCGGGGTTTGCGGGATCGTGATGCTGGTATTGGCCGTCGTGTTTCTTGTTCAAAGCAACATCCGTATTGCTCGAGAGCAAGAGCAAACACGGCTAGCGCTGGCCGAGGTGGACAAGCACCGGGAACGGGCGGAAGCCAACTTTCACAAGGCCCAGACGGCGGTGGATCTCATGCTGACGGAAGTCTCGGAAAACCCTCTGTTTGACGCGCCCGATTTAACCCCGGTGCGTAGGATGGTCCTTGAGAAGGCATTGAGCTATTACCAGGGCTTTCTTGAAGAAAAAGGTGGTGATCAGGACATCCGAGCTGAGACCGCAAAGGCTTACACGCGTGTGGGCGCTATTTGCATCCGGCTGGGGCAACCGGGATCTGCGGAGGACGCGTTCCGACGGGGGCTGGGCCTGAACGAGAAACTTCTGGCTGAGTTCCCCGGCGATGCCCGCTTTCGGCACGCGGTGGCCGAGGCTTGCCTCAACCTAGGCTCGCATTTGCGAGCAGACTTGGGTCGGCCCACCGAGGGCGAACCTTTCTTGCGACGTGCTCTTGACCTCATGCAGAAGTTAACCACGGAGTTTTCCGACGATCAGAAATACCGGAATGAGCTGGCGGTGAGTTGTCATTGCCTGGGATATCTCCTTTGGGACGTCGGCCGGTTGTCAGAGGCGGAGGACCTGCTCCGCCAGGCCTTATCTGAATGGGTCAAGCTCGGCTCGGACTCCGTCCCTGGCACGGTGATCTGCCGGGCACAAGCCCACAACTCTCTTGGTCTCTTGCTGCGAACCCGCGGGCGGCTCGCGGAAGCGGAGCAAGCCCATCGCGCCGCTCTGGCTCTTATGCATGGTCCTCCGTTTCCGTCTGGATCCGAGTTTCCGTACAGTTGGGAGCTGGCACGGAGTCATTCCCACCTGGGGGTTGCGCTGGCACGGCAACAGCGGATTACGGACGCGGAGGTCGCCATTCGCCAGGCCGTCGATCTGCGCGCGGGCTTTGTGAAAAGGGTGCCTAGCTCGAGGGTGTTTCGGCAGGAGCTGGCATTGACGCTTCTTACCCTCGGGTGGGTACTCGAAACCAGCGGCCGGGCTGCAGTTGCGGAGCAGACGTATCGGGACGCACTGGCAGACCAGGTAAAGCTGCAGACCGACTATCCGCAGCATCCCGATAGTTGGCGCCATCTTGCCCGCTGCCGAGCCTACCTCGGAGCAGTGGTTCACGAGCAGGGCAGGCAAGGCGAGGCCGAAACGATGTTTCGCGCTGCCGACCGCGTCTTCCGGGACGGGCTGAATGCTCTTCCGGATTTTCCGGAGGCCAACAATGATTTCGCCTGGTTCCTGGCCACGTGTCCGCAGCAACAGTTCCGCGATTCCAAGCATGCACTCGCCCTCGCTCAGAAAGCGGTCGCAGCCCAGCCGCAAACGGTGAGCTACTGGACCACGCTGGGCACTGCCCATTATCGAAACGGGAACTGGAGCGACGCACTCGCCGTGCTTGGGAAAGCGACGGCAGACCTTGACAGACCCAGCGCGGCAAGCCGCTTTGTTCTTGCCATGACCCATTGGCAATTGGGCGCCAAGGACGACGCCCGCCGCAACTTCGATCAAGCCGTGGCCCTATCCGCTGAGAACAACAATCTCGTCACCCGTCGCTTCCACGCCGAAGCAGCAGCGCTCCTCGGTATTCAACCAATTTCCCAATCAATCGAAGATTAACGGATTTCCAGTCACATTCTCCGATTTCCCACAGGTAGTGGAAAGGCAACACTGGCCACGCCTCCTGTCGGACCGGGCGAGATTTAGGCGTGGTTTCTCAATGAGGTGATACATCATGCGGCTCCATAAGCTGCTTTCCTGGTTCGATTTGCGCAGACTTGAAATGTCTCATGACTCGAAGCGACCTGCCGGACGGTCGCGTTCGCGCCGCTGCGTCATGCTGGCCTTCGAGCGGCTGGAAGACCGTGTTACGCCTACCAACACGGTCTCCGTCACGGCATTGGCATCCCCGATCCAGGTCGGCACCACAGGCGATTTCATCGTTTCCCGGACTAGCACCAGCACCTCTCTGATTGTGACCCTGAAGGTGGACTCGGTCAGCTCCGTTCTGTCCGGCTACACTCTAGGCGGCAGCAATGTCTCGTTCAATAGTTCGACCGACGTGGTGACCGTTAATTTCGTGGCCGGCAACAAGGGCAAATTGTCGCAAATAGTCACGTTCAAGCCTGTCAACGCTACCGGCGAAGCGGAGGCCGCCCATGCGCTTCAGCTCGACCTGCAAACGGGTACCGGCTATGTGGTCAAGACTTCCGCGAGTACGGCTGCCATCACCGTTGCGGCCAACGGTCTGCTGGTAAACAACATCAACGCTACGGGCGACGGCAGCCTGGCTCAGGCGGTGGCCAACGCCGATAGCTTCACCACGGGCGGCACCATCACCTTCGCGGCTGCGGCCGCCGGGGGGATGATTCAGCTCAGCGGCACTCTGGACCTGAAGAATACCAGCTCCGGAGCAAGGATCGCCATCGACGGGCCAGCGAGCGGAGTCACCATTGAAGGCCCTGGCGGCCCCACTGTCTTTGGCCAAGCCCTCAGCGGCGCCCCCTTTTCCGTGTTCACCGTGGAGGCGAACACCACGGCGGCCCTGGAGAATATGACCATTACCAATGGCTATGCTGTCATCCAAAGCACTACAGGAGTTGGTACCCCTACTCTTACTACCATTTACTACGGCAACGGCGGTGGCATTAACAACAGTGGCACGTTGACGGTAAGCAACGTCACGATCTCCGGCAACACGGCCGTGGGCGGCGGCGCCATCTTCAATAAGGGCACCCTGACGGTGACCGATGCTACCATCACCGAAAATAATGCACTCGCTGGCGAATACAGTAGCGGCACAGTCGCAACCGAGGAAACGGAGATTGACGGCGGGGTTGGAGGGGCCATCCAAAATAACGGCACCCTGACCGTGAGCAGCACCACCATGTCAGGCAACGTGGCCGGGAATGCCGGCGGAGCGATTTATAATAATGGCACCCTCACGGTGTCCAACGCCACCGTCTCGATGAACACTGCGGGCTACGGCATCGCCTATGGGCAGGACGACCTCAAGAACACGGGCGTTGGCGGCGGCATCGCGGTCGCGGGCGGCCTTGTCACCGTGGCCAATACCCTCATCATGGGGAACTCCGCCAACGGTGACGGCGGCGGCGTCTACGACCAAACCAGTTATAAGAAGAATTATCACGGCGCGGATTACAGTACTCAGGCCACCATCACCTTGAGCAACGTCACCCTTACGGGCAACTCCGCCGTTGACTACGGCGGCGCCATCAGCAACTCCTACGGCGACCACAGCGGCCCAGCGCTGACCTTGACCAACTGCACTGTCTCCGGCAACACCGCCAGCACCGGCGTCGGCGGCGGCATTGCCAACACCGGCACCCTCACCCTCAACAATACCATCCTGGCCGGCAATACGGCGACGACCAACCCGGACCTGTTTACGGACATGAATAACAAGGTCGGCACCTATAACAGCAACACCCACAACCTGATCGGCACCGGGGCGTCGGCACTGGCGCCGCTCAAC
>Ga0206805_1062_pt1 | contig 22297 bp, 22 predicted proteins | sample Alteio_BWOrgCont_59_FD_152890 | JGI IMG/M metagenome (GOLD analysis project Ga0206805, IMG submission 152890) | Enriched cells from forest soil in Barre Woods Harvard Forest LTER site, Petersham, Massachusetts, United States -... | ecosystem: Environmental > Terrestrial > Soil > Temperate forest >... | reverse complement strand
TAGAAGAAGATAACAAGGTATATCAGGCAGTAGTGGAAAAAGGCAGGTTTTTAATTCGTATCTTTGTTAATGATAAGAAAACTCCAAAAACTGTAATTACAGTATATAAAACATCTAAAATAAACAAATACTTATGAAAGTGAAATATGATAAGGAAGTAGATGTTCTCTACATTGTTTTCAGTGAGAATAAAATAAAAGAAAGTGACGAGGACAAGCCCGGAATTGTGTTGGATTATGATAAAACAGGTTCCATAGTTGGCATTGAGATTCTGAATGCCTCAAAAAAAATGAAAAATCCTACTAAAGTTGAATACGAGGTTGCCTAATAATCCTAACGGATTCTTTGCAACAAATAAAAATGAACATGCTCGAAATAAAAGATCTGAAAGTTTCTGTAGAAGGAAAACAAATATTGAAAGGACTCAACCTGACTGTCAACAAGGGCGAGGTACATGCGATTATGGGACCAAATGGTTCGGGTAAAAGCACGCTCGCTTCAGTAATTGCCGGTAAAGAAGATTATACGGTTGATGGTGGTTCTATCACCTTCAACGGAAAAGATATGCTGGAACTTTCAGCCGATGAACGCGCAAAAGAAGGCATGTTCTTGGCATTCCAATACCCGGTAGAAATTCCCGGAGTAAGCACGATCAACTTTTTGAAAACAGCTATTGCAGAGATTCGTCAATACAGAGGACTTCCCCCGATGGAGGCAAAAGACTTCCTGAAGACGATGAGAGAAAAGCAAAAATTAGTAGAGATAGAAGCCAACCTGACAGGCCGTTCCGTGAATGAAGGTTTTTCGGGCGGAGAAAAGAAACGCAATGAAATTTTCCAGATGGCAATGCTGGAACCTTCCATGGCTATATTGGATGAAACCGACTCAGGACTTGATATTGATGCCCTACGTATTGTTGCCACAGGCGTAAATAAATTACGCACCAAAGACAATGCATTTGTTGTGATTACCCACTACCAACGCCTGCTGGAATATATTGTTCCTGATTTTGTGCATGTGCTTTATAAAGGCAGAATTGTGAAATCAGGTACGCGCGAACTGGCTCTGGAACTGGAAGGCAAAGGTTATGACTGGATTAAAAAAGAATTTTCGGAAATAGAAGCGTAAGCGATGGAATTAGCCACAGCCAAGACAAATAGCACAAGAAGAGTTCCCACCCAGGCCGAAATAGATAAGAATACTACTATTCTGAATAAATGGCTTGGCGAGGCGGAAACTCGCTTGGGTAGTGCAAATCCATTTGCAAAAGATACACAACTAGTAGCAGAAGAACACTTTGCCCACGTTGGTTTGCCAGACCGTAAAGCTGAGGATTACAAATACACTCATATTCGCACGTATTTGCAGGAAGACTATACAGCGAAAGCATTTGCTGCAAATATTCTGCCAAGCGAAATTGAAAGTCTACTCAACGATGATTTTATTTCTATTGTTGTAGTAAATGGCAAGTATGTTACGGAATATTCCCGACTAAATAAATTACCTCAGCAAGTAACTGTGCAAAGCTTATACAAGGCTCTGCAACAAGGAAACGAGGTTGCAATAAAAAACTTTAACAGAGCGTTGCACAAGAGTAAGAATCCGCTTGCTATGCTGAATACGGCTCTTGCAGGCGATGGCATTTTTATCAACGTTCCCGAAACTTTTTTATGCCCGGTTCCAATCCATATTGTAAATATTTGCACCGGTGATACCAAGGCTTTGCATAATCCAAGAAGCCTGGTATATCTTCATGAAAATGCTGAATTGACATTGATAGAATCGTATCATTCCATTAAGCAAACTGAGAAAAATTTTACTAATTCAGTAACGGAGTTTTATATAGAAGATAATGCTTCGCTGGAGAATTATATTCTGCAAGATGAGGATGCCTTATCGCAACGCAACGATGTAAGACAATTTATAGTGAACAGAGATAGCCGCCTGAACAGCGTTATTATCTCACTGGATGGAGGCATGGTACGCAATGATCCTACTGTTCTTATTGAAGGTGAAAATTCAGAAGCTCATCTAAACGGACTATTCATCGTAAAAGAAAATGGGCACATTGATAATCATACCATGGTGGAACACCGTGTGCCAAATTGTTTCAGCAATGAATTGTATAAAGGTGTGATTTCCGACAATGCCGAAGGTGTATTCAATGGGAAAATTTTGGTTTACAGAGATGCGCAAAAAACAAATGCCTATCAATCTAACAAAAATATTTTGTTAGGAGATAAAGCGGTTATCAATACCAAACCACAACTGGAAATATATGCCGATGATGTGCGTTGCACACATGGTACATCAACCGGTATGCTAAATGAAGAGGCTTTATTTTACATGCGTTCCAGAGGCTTGAACGAAAAACTGGCTAAGAATATTTTATTGCAGGCGTTTGCAAAGGAAGTGAGTAATACCATCAAGAATGAGGCTTTCAGGGCATTCATTGAACAAAAGATAGAAGAGAATATCCAATAAATTTTCGATATGGATATTACCGCAAAATCAAAAACAACCGATATTAAATTTGATGTGGAAACTATCCGCAAGGATTTTCCTATACTGTATACGCAAGTAAACGGGCATCCGCTGGTGTACTTTGATAATGCGGCTACTTCACAAAAGCCATTGGTTGTTATCAATGCCATTGAAGAATATTATAAGGCCACTAATAGCAATGTTCATAGGGGATTACACTATTTGAGCAATAAGGCAACCAACGAATTTGAAGAGTCCAGAAAAATTGTTGCAGCTCATTTAAATGCTTCGCACGACGAAATTATTTATACCCGCGGTACTACGGAATCCATTAATCTCGTGGCGTTTTCATTTGGAGAAGCATTCGTAAAAAGTGGGGATGAAATAATCATCTCCTACATGGAACACCATTCCAATATTGTGCCTTGGCAAATGCTATGCGAGCGGAAAGGCGCCTCATTAAAAGTAATTCCCATTACAGAGAAAGGTGAGCTAAAACTGGATGAATATAAAAAGCTGTTATCCTCGAAAACCAAGCTGGTAGCCGTTACCCATGTATCTAATACCTTGGGAACGATTAACCCAGTAGAAGAAATCATAGAAGCGGCGCATGCCAAAAATATTCCGGTATTGTTGGATGGCGCACAAGCTGTTCCTCATTTGAAGATAGATGTAAAAAAACTGGATGTGGATTTTTATTGCTTCTCTGGCCATAAGGTATTTGGTCCTACCGGTATTGGCATTTTGTATGGAAAAACTAAATGGCTCAATCAAATGCCGCCATACCAGGGAGGTGGAGAAATGATAAAGGAAGTGACTTTTGAAAAAACCACCTATAACGATGCTCCACTGCGTTTTGAAGCAGGAACACCAAATATTGAAGCATCAATTGTATTGGCAAAAGCTATCAATTATATAAACGGTATAGGATTAGATGCTATTGCAACATACGAACATGAATTATTGCAATATGGAACCGAAAAACTTCAACAAATAAATGGAGTGCGGTTAATTGGCACTGCGGCGCATAAGTCAAGTGTTATTTCATTTGTGGTGGATGGCACTCATCCTTCCGATATAGGAATATTGCTCGATAAACAAGGAGTGGCGGTACGTACCGGGCATCATTGCACTCAACCATTGGTTGGGTTTTATAAAATCCCCGGAACGGTAAGGGCTTCTTTTGCTTTTTACAATACCTTTGAGGAGATAGATGTTTTTGTGAAGGCATTGAATAAAGCGATTGGGATGTTGAAATAGGATTCCTTATTGTAGGTTGTCCTGTTTTATTTTATCCATTACTTCGATACCTAGAATATTTTTTATACTGATAAGTTCGGTTGGTAAGGGTCCTTCAAGTGCTAATATTATTCTACTATCTGGCTCTTTATTGTTAACTATTTGTTCAGCCTCAATAAGATACTTGTATTTGATGCATTGAAAGAGACCCCGAAGAATATCAGCCGTATCTGATATTCTTGACTTAACCTCAACGCCGACGATTGTATTTTTATCAGCAAAAACAATATCAATTACGTCAGCAGAAGGCAGTATATATTCTATCTGACCTTTATTTAATTTTGCTGATAAGCCTATTGAATTTGGATTACTTGCAACGAAATTCTTAAATTCAAGATGAAAAGGACTTTCGCCTCCATTCCCCCTAATTTTCTTTGCTCGTTCAAGTTCATCACCTATTCTTATTTCTAATGGTTTAAGTCCAAATTGTTCCAGAACCCATTCCCACTTAGTAAAAGAGGCAATATCTATCAGAACCCTCTTAACAATTAAGTGTTTTCTTTTTTTTGATAACCTATTAAAATCTGCCAATTCACTATATTCTGATTTGTTAATAAACCAAGATATTCCTTCACCTGGCAATTTTGTTTGTTTATTTATAACCACACATTGAATAGGTGGAATATTAACATTTTCCCTCTTTCCAAGGTCAAGCAAAGCTTTCCCAATTGCACCTAAGACATAGTTTAGATTTCTTGCATTAGGCATATCCAGTTCAACAGCAAGGTCTGAATAATAAATTGGCTCTTCTGCTTTAGCTTGTCTTACTAAATAGGGTAATGCCATAAGGGCTCTTTGAAGGTAAAGTTTATCTCCTTTTAATATATCTGAGTCTGCTGTTTGTGCAGTTTGCGACTTATTACTAACTTCCATACGTATTTAGGTTTAAACAAATGTAGCTAAAAACCCCTATCTTTGCTTTATGATAGCTCAATCCATACAAGATATAATTAAAATAACCGTACATTCGCTATTGCCTGATGCAAGGGTGCTTTTATTTGGTTCTATGGCTCGGGGGGATGCCAATGCCGATAGCGATTATGATGTATTGGTGATTATACCTGAAACATTGCTTCCACGGGAAAAGATACGAAACATTACAAGGATTCAAACGGCTTTAGTATATGCGCTGGATGCTCCTTTTGATGTACTATTAAATAGCGAGGAAGAGGTACAGGAAAAACAGGCACTCACTAGTCATATTATAAGGACTGCTTTAACTGAAGGAGTAGAATTATGACCCCCAAAGACAGGGAATATATTTTAAAATGGTATGAAAAGGCAGACCATGATATCAGAAATGCAAGGATGGTACTTTCTTATGAACCTTTAATTCTGGATACAGCATGTTTTCATTGTCAACAGTCCGTTGAAAAATATCTTAAAGCATATCTTTTTTATAAAGGTGAAAAAATACCTAAGATACATGACCTTACCAAGCTAAGAAAAGCCTGTGCCGATTTAGACGCAGATTTTGATTTAATAGATTTCAAAGATTTAAATGCCTATGCAGTGGAAGCACGCTACCCCGATAACTTTATAGAACCTTCTGCCGATGAAACAAAAGAATATCTGCAAATAGCAGAAGATGTTAAGAAACTTGTTCTTAATAAGGTTGACCTTAGTTAGCCACGACTCATTTCCCTTTAATTGACCTAATATTGCGTAACTTTGCGAACTGATTATGAGCATTGAAGAAACAGAACAGGAAATTGTGGAAGAGTTTGAAATCTTCAGCGACTGGATGGATAAGTATGAACACATCATTGAGATAGGAAATAGTGTGCCGAAGATTGAGGAAAAGTATAAAGATGAAGCACATGAAATAAAGGGTTGTCAAAGTAAAGTATGGGTGCATTCAGAATTAAAAGACCAACATATTTTCTATACTGCCGATAGTGATGCTATTATTACGAAAGGACTTGTAGGGCTTGTATTACGGGTAGCTTCAGGGCATACTCCTGATGAAATTTTAAACACCAATTTTGATTTCATCAATAAGATAGGACTGCATGAACACCTTTCGCCTACCCGTTCGAATGGCCTCAATGCAATGATCAAGCAAATTAAACTTGACGCCCTAGCGCTTCGCACAATTAATAATTAACAATTGATAATTAATAATGAAGACGGAAAATGCGATATTGGAAAAGAGTTATGCTTTTGCAATTCGTATTGTCAAATTATATCGCTACCTTACAGAAAAGAAAAATGAATATGTACTCTCAAAACAATTATTAAGAAGCGGAACGTCTATCGGTGCTAATGTAGAAGAAGGTATAGGTGGGCAATCCGAGAAAGATTTTTTGACAAAATTAAATATTGCCTATAAAGAGGCTCGCGAAACAAAATATTGGCTAAGGATTCTGCGCGATACAGGATACCTTTCGCCTAAGGAATCCAAAGCGATTATTGAAGATTGCGATGAAATACTAAAAATTGTAACTGCAATCCTAAATACAGTGAAAAAGAAATTAAATTATTAATTGTTAATTACTAATTATTAATTAAACAAAGTGCCAGCAGTTATAAATACAAAGAACGAGGAATTAAGTACAAAAGTAATTGACATGCTTAAAACCTGCTACGACCCTGAAATACCGGTGGATATTTGGGAGCTCGGTTTAATTTATGAAGTGAACGTAAATGAAAATAATGAAGTAGTAGTGACCATGACACTTACCTCTCCATCTTGCCCTGTTGCTGAATCATTACCGGTGGAGGTAGAGCAAAAGATAAAAGATTTAGAAGGCGTTGCAAGCGCTAAAATAGAATTGACCTTTGACCCGCCCTGGGAAAAAGAAATGATGAGCGAAGTAGCTCAGTTGGAATTAGGGTTTATGTAATCCCGCGATTAGCGGCTCAAATACAGATTCCGTTGGGAATACACATCAATGAAGTATTCGTCGGTCAAGTCATCAATGAAATAAATAGCCTCACCTGTAGATTTCATTTCAGGGCCTAATTCCTTTTTCACTTCAGCAAACTTATCGAAGGAGAATACCGGAACCTTTATAGCATATCCCTTTTTGCGTGGATTGAATTTAAAGTCCTTTACCTTTTTAGCACCCAGCATTATTTTGGTAGCATAGTTCACATACGGTTCATCATAAGCCTTGCAGATAAAAGGAACCGTGCGCGACGCACGTGGATTAGCTTCGATGATATATACAATACCTTCCTTGATGGCGAATTGAATATTTAGCAAGCCCACTGTTTTCAGTGCTACTGCAATTTTGCGGGTATGGTCTTCTATTTGCTTGATTACATTTTCATCTAAATCGAATGGAGGCAATACAGCATACGAATCTCCGGAGTGGATTCCGGCAGGCTCTATGTGTTCCATAATGCCAATGATGTAAACATCTTTTCCGTCGCATATCGCATCGGCTTCGGCTTCTATGGCGTTTTCAAGGAAGTGATCAATCAATATTTTATTACCGGGAATATCTTCGAGCAATGCAACCACGTGCTGTTCCAGTTCTTCCTCATTAATTACAATCTTCATGCTTTGTCCGCCTAATACGTATGAAGGGCGCACCAGCAAGGGGAAAGGCAGATCTTTGGAGAACTCAGCAGCCTGGTCAACCGTTTCTATTACTCCAAATTTTGGATAAGGAATATCGTTATCGCGCAACAGAGCAGAGAATTTTCCTCTGTCTTCAGCCAAATCAAGCGATTGGAAATCGGTACCGATGATTTTTATTCCGTAGCGTTCCAGCTTTTCAGCAAGCTTGAGCGCGGTTTGTCCACCTAATTGAACAATCACTCCTTCGGGCTTTTCGTGGAGGATGATTTCATAAATATGCTCCCAGAAAACTGGCTCAAAGTAGAGTTTATCAGCCACATTAAAATCGGTGGAGACAGTTTCGGGATTACAGTTTATCATAATGGTTTCGTAGCCGCATTCTTTAGCAGCTAATACGCCATGTACGCAGGAATAGTCAAACTCAATACCCTGTCCGATACGGTTAGGGCCTGAACCCAGCACAATAATTTTCTTTTTATCAGAAGCGATGGATTCATTCTCATCTTCAAAAGTGGAGTAGAAATAAGGTGTCTTCGCTTCAAATTCAGCCGCGCAGGTATCAACCATTTTGTATACCCGCTTAATACCCATTTCTTCCCTACGCTTATTAAATACTTCGCTTTCAAGGCAACCCAGCAAGTGAGCAATTTGCCTGTCGGCATAGCCTTTGCGTTTCGCCTCTTTCATCAATTCGTATGAAATGGTATCGATCTTGTATTTTTCTATTTCCTTTTCTAATAATACCAACTCCTCAATTTGACGGAGGAACCAAGCATCTATTCGAGTTAATTTTTGAACAGTCTTTACAGGAATACCTAATTTTAAGGCATCGTAAATATGGAAAAGCCTGTTCCAGCTTGGATGTTCCAGACTATGAAGAAGCTCTTCCTGCTTTTTTAGCTCTTTTCCATCAGCGCCCAACCCGTTACGTTTTATTTCAAGCGATTGACAGGCTTTTTGTAATGCTTCCTGGAAGCTGCGGCCAATGGCCATCACTTCACCAACCGATTTCATTTGCAAGCCCAATTCGCGCTTGGCTCCTTTAAATTTATCAAAGTTCCAACGTGGGATTTTTACAATTACGTAATCCAATGTAGGCTCAAAGAAGGCGGAAGTACTTAACGTAATTTGGTTTTTTAATTCGTCGAGGTTATAACCGATAGCGAGTTTAGCTGCTATTTTAGCAATCGGATACCCGGTAGCTTTCGATGCAAGCGCTGATGAGCGCGATACCCGGGGATTGATTTCAATGGCGATAATATCTTCTTTTTCATCGGGGCTAACGGCAAATTGCACGTTGCAACCTCCTGCAAAAGTCCCAATGGAGCGCATCATACGGATGGCCATGGTACGCATCTTTTGGTAGGTAGTATCAGAAAGAGTCATAGCCGGAGCAACCGTGATAGAATCACCCGTATGGATGCCCATCGGGTCAAAATTCTCTATGGAGCAGATGATGTTTACGTTATCGTTGCTATCACGCAATAGTTCCAATTCAAATTCTTTCCATCCAAGCATGGCTTTGTCAATCAATACTTCATGGATGGGGGAAGCTTCAAGGCCTCTTTTAAGCGCATCTTCAAACCCAACTGCTGTATGTGAGAAGGCTGCTCCTGTACCTCCCAGTGTGTAAGAAGGCCGGATAACAAGCGGGAACCCGATTTCCTGGGCAATTTCTTTACCTTTCAAAAACGAGTTAGCAATAGCAGAAGGGGCGCATGGTACACCAATATCCTCCATGCACTTGCGGAACTTTTCCCTGTTTTCGGTTATTTCAATAGTTTGAATATCTACACCAATAATGCGAACGCCATGCTTTTTCCAGATGCCCATTTCATCTGCCTTTATGCAGAGATTGAGGGCCGTTTGTCCACCCATAGTAGGCAATACGGCATCAATCTTGCGCTCTTCCAGTATTTTGATTATGGAATTTACATTCAGCGGAAGCAGGTAAATATGGTCTGCCGTAACCTTATCGGTCATAATGGTAGCCGGGTTCGAGTTGATGAGTGATACCTCGATGCCCTCTTCCCGCAATGAGCGCGAGGCTTGTGAACCCGCGTAATCGAATTCGCAGGCCTGGCCGATGATGATAGGTCCGCTGCCTATTATGAGTACTGATTTGATGCTTTTGTCTCTTGGCATGGTTTGCTTTTTTTCGGTCGCGAATTTAGGGATTTATACCTTGCCGACAGCGAAGAAATATATTAACAATGGAAATTAACCATCTTTATTATATTTGTTACTCTAAACTTATCTAATATCAGAATAATTGCAATGTTTAAACCGTTAAAGAATACTATGTTAGTTAGATATATTTCAGTTGTAATATTCTTACTTTTTCTCTTAGCCAGCTGTGATGGGGGGTATAGTATTAGTGGGACAGTTTATGAAAACAAAAACAATATAAAAATACCTGTTGATTCTGTAACGATAAAGGCATATGTTGATAAAGATTGGCTAAGGGGACAAACATTATCTGATTCTGCCGGTCATTACCATATGGCAGGACTTACTGACCCAGGTATCTCCCCGTATTACCTCGTGTTTAAAAAAAATGGATTTATAACTGATTCCATATTTAAACAGGGAAATAGAGGATTTACAACTATTTCATATGACCATTTAATGATTCGTCGTTAACAATTAAATTCTATATTATCTTATGGATTCCCTGCGTATATTCGATATACCCTACCTGCAAAAAGAAAAATTCCCGAAAGAAGACTGCCTTGCTTCTAAAGTGAAGGGGGTATGGCATAAAATTAGTACTGAACAATTCATTACCACTGCTGAAACGTTGGCGTATGGTTTTTTAGATGCCGGTATTAATAAGGGCGACAAAATAGCCAGCGTATGTTCTAACAACCGCACCGAATGGAACTTTGTAGACATGGCTACCCTGATGACCGGGGCCATACACGTACCCATTTACCCTACTATAAGCGATGGGGAGTATAAATTCATCTTTACGGATGCGGAAGTGAAATATGTTTTCGTGTCAGACGAAAAGCTATATGCCCGGATTAAAGAAATTGTGAAGGATATTCCCGGTATAAAAAATGTATACACGTTTGATGAAATAGCAGGCGCACCCCATTGGAAGGAACTATTGGCTATAGGTGAAAAAAATCCGGTTCCTGAAAGGTTAGAATCCATTAAGCGCTCTATTGAACCCAATGAATTAGCTACACTTATATATACTTCGGGAACTACCGGAACACCTAAAGGGGTTATGCTCTCACACACCAATCTGGTAAGTAATGTGGAGGCATCTACCGTATTTGTGCCTGTGGGGCAAACGGGCAAGGCCTTGAGTTTCCTCCCGCTTTGCCATGTATACGAACGTATGCTGAATTACCTCTATCAATACTTGGGTATTTCTATTTATTACGCCGAAAGCATTGATGCCATTGGTGATAATTTAAAAGAAGTAAAGCCTGATATATTTGTAGCCGTGCCCCGTGTGCTGGAAAAAATATACGATAAAGTACTGGCTGCCGGAAACGCTTTAACAGGCATAAAAAAGAAGCTTTTCTTTTGGGCCGTTAATTTGGGTGTGCGTTTTGAAATGAACCATGCCAACGGATGGTGGTACGATTTCCAGTTGAGCATAGCCAGTAAATTAGTTTTTACAAAATGGAGAGAAGCCATTGGCGGCAATTTGAAAGTAATTGCATCGGGCAGTGCACCTTTGCAACCCAGGTTACAAAGAGTATTTTGGGCAGCCGGAATACCTGTATTGGAAGGATATGGACTCACCGAAACGTCGCCTGTTATTTCGGTAAATACACTTAACCCCAACGGGGCAAGGTTTGGTACCGTAGGTCCATTGATTCCGGGAGTACAAGTGAAGATTGCCGATGATGGCGAGATATTATGCAAAGGCCCCAATGTGATGATGGGCTACTTCAAACGCCCCGACCTGACTATGGAATCAATAGATAGCAATGGTTGGTTTCATACAGGTGATATTGGGGTTTTCAAAGACAATAAGTTCCTGATGATAACCGACCGTAAGAAGGAACTACTGAAAACATCAGGCGGAAAATATGTAGCTCCTCAGCCTATTGAAAATAAAATGAAGGAATCGCCTTACATATCACAGATAATGGTGGTGGGCGACGGACGTAAGTTTACGGGAGCATTAATTGTGCCTAATTTCCACAACCTGGAAGATTGGTGCAAAACCAATAATGTGCCTATAAGCGAACACCGGATGCTGGTACAAAACGATAAGGTTCATAAGCTATATGAAGGCGAGCGCGACCGCCTGAATGCGGATTTTGGCCATGTGGAACAAGTAAAGCGTTTTGAGCTATTACCTGATGAATGGACTATTGATAGTGGAGAACTTACCCCAACGCTTAAATTGAAACGCAAAGTAATTTTAGATAAATATAAATTTTCGATAGAGAAGATTTATGCGGAGTAAATAAACAATTTTAATAATGCATTATGGCAAGCCTTAAATCTCTTAACGAGATATTCAATAACACCTTATATCGTATTCCTGATTACCAAAGAGGTTATGCTTGGACGCAAAATCAATTAAAAGACTTTTGGGATGACCTATATAATTTGAGTGAAACTAAAAACCACTATACGGGTGTCCTTACCGTTAAAAGTGTTCCATTAGAAGTTAGTGGTTCTGAGAGATGGAATGAGGAACAATGGGTATTAAAAGAACGTGGATATCGGGCCTACTATGTCGTAGATGGTCAGCAACGATTAACTACCGTTATTATCTTTATCCAAGCACTTATTGAAGTTATACAAGCTTTAGATAAAAATAAAGATATTACTGAGAACAATATATATACCTTAATTTTCTAAAAGAAAATTCTCAAAAAATAGATAGCCCTATTGTATCTGAAAGTCTAAATTAAATCCCTACTTATTAAACGCCTTCAGCCGTAGTTTGGTAATTACCCTTTTAGTTGAGAGAGGGAAATCGCCATCCATCATCCAATTGTAATAGGATGGTTCGCTTTTAAATATTTCTGCAACTGGTTTGCCTTTATGTTTACCGAAGTTGAAAACTTCCACGCCCTTTTTATCTCTCACGATGCGTCCTGCCAAATCAACCGATTCATTCGCAGAGCTGAATTTTTGCAGAAAGGCTACATTGCCCTCCAGGCTATCGTACTTTTCTAATTGGGCCTTCAATACTTCGTATGTAGCCGTTACATCGGCTTCGGCACCATGGGCGCCCGTAAGGTCTTTATTACAATAGAACTTATAGGCGGCAGATAGCGTACGCTGTTCCATTTTATGAAATATATTCTGAACATCAATCAGTTTCCGATTTTCAATATCAAAGTCTACTTCTACCCTTAGGAATTCCTCTACCAATAAGGGTATGTCGAACTTGTTGGAGTTATATCCGGCAAAATCGCATTGGTCTAATGTCTTTAACAGTTTAGGTGCCAGGTCTTTAAAGGTGGGACAATCTTTTACATCCTTATCAAAAATGCCATGAATGGCCGATGAATCTGCCGGAATAGGAATCGTAGGATTTACCCGGTAGGTTTCGGTAACGGTACTATCATCCGGCATCAATTTAAGAATTGAGATTTCCACAATCCTGTCAGATGCAATATTGACTCCGGTAGTTTCAAGGTCAATAAAAGCAATGGGACGGTTCAGCTTTAGTTTGGACATATAAGGGGTATTGTTTATTCTTTTAGATGGGCTAAGTTATTGTATTTTACATTCGCGGAAGCAAAGTACTATGGCTATACAATTATTTCAACTCAAAATCAATACCTATAGCACATTTCACCAAAATTATTACTTTTGTGCGGTTCACTAATAAACTGAAAACAAAATTTAAATAAAACCATGATAAAACGTATTCTCATTCCCGGCTTTTTGTTTTTATCACTTGCTCTTATTTCTAACGCTCAAAGCAATGATCCTCAAATTCTTATGACGGTTGGAAACCAATCTGTTCCGGTAAGTGAATTTAAGGCTATGTACTATAACAACCTGTCGAAGGACTCGCTTAAAAACCCTAAAGCGATGGCTAATTACCTGCAGTTGTTTATTGACTTTAAACTGAAAGTGCAGGCTGCCATGGATGCCCGTTTAGATACTACTCTCTCTTTTAAACAGGAAATGGGCCAATACCGCGACAAGCTTGCCGAGCCTAAAATGCGCGACACATCAGTTGAAAATCGCCTGATAAAAGAAGCCTACGAAAGAATGCAATGGGACATACATGCCGAACATATTCTTATTAAAGTTGCCGCAGATGCCCTACCGGCCGATACACTTGCCGCTTACCGGAAAATAGAGAAAATACGTGAAAAGATTATAAAAGGTGACACCACATTTGAGGCTGCCGCTAAAAAATATTCTGACGATACTTATTCCAAGGCAAATGGAGGCGACCTGGGCTATTTTACCAGCATGGGTATGGTTTATTCTTTTGAAAATACCGCCTATAATACAAAACCGGGTGAAGTATCGAAACCTGTGCGCAGCCAATTTGGATACCACATTATAAAAGTACTTGATAAAAAACCCGATGTAGGTCAAATTGAAGTGGCCCACATTATGTTACGCACTTCACCTAAAATGTCGGCCGGTGATTCACTCAAATTAAAGGCTAAAGCAGATTCCATATATCAATTGGCTCTCCACGGACAGGATTTTGCTGAATTAGCAAAAAAATATTCGCAAGATCAATATACGGCCAAACGCGGAGGAATTCTTCCATGGCTTGGCATTGGTAGAATGGCTAAGGTTCCTGAATTTGAAAAAGCTGCCTTCGGTTTAAAAAATATAGGTGATATAACCGCGCCTGTTAAAACAGAGTATGGCTGGCATATTATTAAGCTCGAAGCCAAGAAACCATTATTACCTTTTGATTCGGTAAAAGATGAAATAGCAGCAAGAGTTACGAAAGACACACGTTCACAAGAGGCTGTAAGTGCCCTGATAACTGAAGTGAAAAAACAATATGATTTTAAAGAAAACCCGGTAGCCAAAAAAGAATTTACCAAGTGGATAGATGCATCCTTCTACAAAGGCGACTGGTCTGCCGATAAAGTGAAAGGACACACTGCTACTTTATTCTCATTGGGAGGACAAAACTACACAGAGGAAGATTTTGCCGCTTATGTAGCTAAAAACCAAATGAGCGGAAAACCGGATGCAGGTGCTGAATACGCCATGAATACACTTTATCCAAAGTATGTTAACGAAGAGGTATTGAAATTTAAAGATGCCCACCTGGAAAAAGAAGACCCAAGGTTTGCCGACATGCTTACACAGTATAAGGATGGCATATTGCTTTTTGATATAACTGACCAAATGGTATGGACCAAAGCATTGAAAGATACTGCCGGTTTACGTAGCTACTACGCAATGCATAAAACCACTTATATGTGGCCTGAACGTTGTGAGGCAGCTATATATACCTGTTCGAACAAAGATATAGCCAAAGAAGCGCGGAAAATGATGGAGAAAGGTAAAACGAATAAAGAAATTATGGGTGATTTAAACGGCAAAGCTGCTAATTCAATAAAGATTGACAGCGCTAAATATTTAAAGAACGATAACGCTTTGGTGGATGCTAACTGGAAAAAAGGATTATCAGCTAATGTAGATAAGGACGGAAAAATTGTTTTTGTGAATGTGAAAGCAGTTTTAGCCCCTGAACCTAAAGCATTAGAGGAAGTAAGAGGTTTGATAACAACCGATTATCAGAACTACCTTATGGAGGAATGGTTGAAAGACCTGCATTCAAAATATCCAGTAAAGGTTAACCAACAAGTGCTGGCAGGAATCAGTCAATAAGAGAGTTTTTAATACATAAAGGTAATTCCGCCTCCTGCGCCAAAATCATTGTCGTAATTGACAGAGATTGAAATTTGTTTGGTAAGGATATACCGTAATCTTACCTCATATTCCTTATCCGTATTTACCATTCCCTCCATGCGAAGGCGGGAGGTAATTGCAAAGTCGTTGCGGCTCAATTGAAAGCGGACTCTGCCCATATCATCAATTCGTAACTCAAACCGGATAAAAAATGGAAGCAGGTATTGTATACCCAATACCGCCACTTTCCTGTTTTCTATATAATTTGGAATAGTAATATCTCCGTTATTCACTAAGCCTTTTAGGTCACGAATATCGGAACCGACATAAAGCATTAGGAACTGTTGTTTATCTATATACCTTCCAAAATGAGTTTCACTCATATAACTACCCTGATAATTGACGACACCCATTCCATCGAATTGATAATAGCGGTTTATTGCCATTACATTGCCTGAAATTTCCTGTGACTGAACAGAGCCCCCTGCCGAATAAAACCACATCTTATCGTCCATGAGAAACATTTTGTAAGGGTCCTTCATCGTTAACATCATCGTTGAGTCCATTTGTAATTGAGGATTTGGTTTAGAGTTTTCATAACTAAAAACCCTTCCCATTCCGCTCATCATATGATAAAGAATATGGCAATGAAAGAACCAGTCGCCATCTGCATTAGCATTAAATTCTATGGTATCTGTTTCCATAGGCATAATATCAATTACATTTTTTAACGGAGCATAGTCTCCGTGCCCATTAAGTAGCCTGAAAAAGTGCCCATGCAGGTGCATAGGGTGACGCATCATCGTAGCATTATAAATAATAATACGAACATTATCACCCTTCTTAATGGAGATTTTATCCGCCTCAGAAATAGGCAGATCATTGATGTCCCATTTATAACGGTTCATATTACCTGTCAGCTTGAAATAGACTGTTTTGACAGGTGCTTTAGGCAAGGTAGTCCTTACAGGGGAGCGAAGCATAGTATAATTTAATGTCACCGGATTTTGCCCCTTGTTACTTTTCTGCATGGTATCCATTGGCATATTCATTCCCCTGCTAGAAAGCTCGGGATACATTACATAATTCATATCCATTTGCTGCATACTCATGTGCATACTTGTAGTGTCCATATTTCTGTTAAACTTCATCATGCCATCCATCATTTTCATACCCTTAAAATATTTTAAGGTTGGAAGTGTTGGGGCAGGCATTTTCATTCCTTCTCCCAGCCATAAAGAAGAAAATCCTGTTCTATCTTCAGCAGTAGCCCTGAATTCATATTTTATGTCGGCAGGAACTGTAAGGATTACATCATACGTTTCTGCGATACCAATAATCATTCTGTCCACATTTACCGGAGATACGTCGCTGCCGTCGGAAGCAACAACACTCATTCCACCTCCTGCAAATTGCAGCCAAAAATAAGTAGACGAAGAGCCATTTATAATTCGCAGCTTTATTTTATCTCCCGCTTTTAACGCAGGAATCTGCTGCTCCGATTGTCCGTTGAGAAGGAATTTATTGTAATAAACATCCGATACATCCATGGGTAACATCCTTAACCATTCTTGCCTTGCTTTCGTTCCAATATTTCCAGTCATTATTGCTTCACCCCAATTTTGTGTGGAGTGTTTCTCAATAGAATACCAGTCATTTTCCATTTTCAAAGAACGTAAAACCTCCTTAGGGTTTTCATTCGTCCAGTCGCTCAGTAAAACAACATATTCAGGCATTGGTGGCTGTGGCTCGTTCCTTTTGTGAATAATGAGCGCTCCATGCAACCCCGATTGCTCCTGTAAGCCGCTATGGGAATGATACATGTATGTTCCGTTTTGCACAAGCGGGAATTTATAAAGATGCGTTTTATGTGGTTTTATAGGCATGGTGGTGAGATAAGAAACTCCATCCTGCTCGTTAGGTAGAATAATTCCATGCCAATGAATGGAAGTTTCAACGTCCATTAAATTGTGTGCATATATCTCTGCCGTATCTCCTTCAGTAAAATATAAAGTAGGGCCTGGGGTTTGTCCATTGACAGCAATAGCCTTTGCCTTTTTGCCTGTATAATTTACTGTGGTATCGCTTATATATAAATCATACCGAACCGCTTTTTGGGCACTGACGGATTTAAAATATAAAACACATGACAACAGGCATATAATTTGAAACCTCATAGTTTATTGTTTCTTTATAGTATCCTTTGTAGAACCACAGGCAGGCATTTTTGCACCCAGATAGGGATTTGCAATTGTTAGTTTTTCACTTACCCAATAAGCCCCTTTGCTATCATTTGCCATAGGGCAATATTGATAATAAAGATCGACTGTATTGATTTTTACAGCTTGTAGCATCTTGTACATATTCTGTGAAAGATTAGCAAAATGCTCTCTCTGGTGATCAATATCATTCGTTTCTTTCAAATGCGAGGCATCATAACTTAGTTTTTCATTATACTGCATCCAAACATTGTGCTGCGTTGCCGATAACTTATCCATTGGCATTTGGTCTATCGCATTATACAATATTTTAGCAGCGGCACGAACGCTGTCTCCATTATCTTTTACTAAAGTGTTCTTTACTCCGAGATAAGCATTTAGAACGTTATTAAGTAATTGATTACCTGATTGCGCATTGGAAGGTTGCACTATAGCAGTTGCCATTATTGCAACTGCAATGATTATTTTTTTCATTTTAGTAAAAATATATCCGTTAATAAATATAGAAAATCACTCTATAGAAAAGCCCCGCCTCGCCTAATGCAAGACGGGACTCTCTTTTTGCTGTGCGACCTAAATGTTACTTATGACACGGGCAAGTTGTAGACTTGCAGGTTTCAGGGGTACATTTTTTAGAGTCGCAAACGCATTTTGAAGAACATGCTTTTACGCAGTTACCGCATTTACAACAGCCATTATCTTTTCCGTTGTCGGCGGCAACAGCAGCCATTGATAATAACATGGCTGCACCTGCTGCTAGCATTAAAATTTTACGTTTCATCGCTAAAAATTTTAAAATTAATTATTCCGTGAATTAAAAAAACCTGTGTGAATTACACAGTTAATTCAGGCGGACGCCAGTAACCGGAGGAGTAGTTAGGAAGTAAAGCATTCTGGTTTGTGTAAACCAAAGCAATTTTGTTTGACAAAGCAGCAATTTCCATAATCTGTTGTTGAGGGATAAAACCTGTACAGCAACAACATTGGGCAAATGGATTCGATAGATCATTATTGCAACATCCAAAAGGTAGCTTTTGTGATGATTTCTTTTCGGCTTGCTTATGCTTTTGGCAACAAGGCATTGCACAAGTTTGCTTTTCGCCCTTAAGCCCATTGTGTATCAATGTAACCATAGGCTGAGCCATGAGCGATGAAAAGTAAAACAAAAATATGACTGCCAAAAATTTCATTAAAGCAAAGCTAGGCAAAAGAATAGAGAAAGAGAATTAAAAAATGTTAATACCCTTAAATAACAAACCCCCGACTATAATTAATCGGGGGTTTATTTTAAATAAAAAAGCCATTAAATTACGCGTTCACTGTAGCCTTGGGAGCTGCTTCCAGCACTTCAGCATTAGCGCGATTGGCATATTGTTCAAAGTTTTTATTGAACGATTGTGCTAAGTCGTTTGCTTTAGTGTCATAAGCATCCTTGTCTTGCCAGGTATTGCGTGGGTTCAATATTTCAGCAGGTACATCCGGACAGGAAGTTGGCATTTGCATATTGAACACAGGCAAAGTTTCAAATTTTACTTTTTCCAACGAGCCATTCAACGCAGCGGTAATCATGGCACGGGTATAGGATAGTTTCATACGGCTTCCTACTCCATATGGACCGCCTGTCCAGCCGGTATTTACCAGCCAAACATTCACACTATGTTTTTCTAATTTCTTACCCAGCAATTCAGCATATTGAATAGGATGTAAAGGCAAAAATGCTTTGCCGAAACATGCCGAGAAGGTAAGTTGAGGCTCGGTAACGCCCATTTCTGTACCGGCAATTTTAGCCGTATATCCTGAAATGAAATGGTACATAGCTTGCGGCACGGTAAGTTTCGAAATAGGAGGTAATACTCCATACGCATCACAGGTGAGGAAGAAAATATTTTTTGGAATTCCTCCAACCGAAGGCTCCACCGCATTATCAATATAATGGATAGGATAAGCGGCACGAGTGTTTTCAGTTACCGATATATTATCGTAATCTACTTTTTTTGTATTGTCAAAACAACGAACATTCTCCAGAATAGTACCGAAACGGATGGCATCATATATCTGTGGTTCTTTTTCCTTGGTAAGGTTTACACACTTGGCATAACATCCACCTTCAAAGTTGAAGATAGATGTATCTGACCAGCCATGTTCATCATCGCCAATCAAACCCCGTTGCGGGTCGGCTGAAAGGGTTGTTTTTCCGGTTCCTGATAAACCAAAGAAAATAGCCGTATCTCCATCCTTGCCAATGTTCGCTGAGCAGTGCATGGATAATACGCCTTTTTGCAGCGGAAGGGTATAGTTCAATAAAGTGAAAACAGATTTTTTTATTTCACCGGTGTAATAAGAGCCGCCAATAAGAATTTGTTTATCGGTAAAGTTCAGCATGGTAAAATTGTGTTGGCGGGTACCATCTTGCTTGGCATCAGCTCTGTATCCGGGAAGGCAAATGATATGCCATTCAGGCTTGAAGGTTTTTAACTCTTCTGCAGTAGGACGTAAGAATAAGTTTGAAGCAAATAAATTAGCCCAGGGGGTTTCGGTAATCACACGTACTTTCAAACGATATACCGGATCAGCGCATACAAAAGCATCGTGTACGTATACCGTTTTTCCGGTAGCATACTCAGTCATCTTTTTACGAAGAGCCTTAAATTTATCGGGGCTAAAAGGAAAGTTAACATCGCCCCACCATACAGTATCCTTAGTAATGCTGTCTTCAACAGTAAACTTATCTTTAGGGGAGCGTCCTGTAAATTCTCCAGTATCCACCATCAGGGCGCCACAATCGTTAAGCGAACCTTGTCCAAGCCTGATAGTTTCTTCTATTAGACTTGCCGGGGAAAGATTCCATTGTACATTTTCATTTCCGGAGAAACCTAATTCTGTTAATGATGCTCCATCCGGTTTTATGCCTGTTTGTTTCATGATTTTATATTAGAGGTTTGCGTTTTTTAAGATTTATTTTATGTTATACAAAGCTGAGTATTTCCCTTTTGCATAATCCATAAAGTAGCTGAAGTTCAACTTTTCGCCCGTAACTTTTTTACACAGCTCTTCTGCTGAATAATATTTTCCATGGTGATGAATTTTTTCCCTCAGCCATTCAAGCAATGGTAGCAAGTTACCATTTTCTATCTTATTTTCAAGTGATTTTATCTCCTTTTTGGCTGTTGCATAAAATTGGGCCGCATAAAAACTTCCCAATGAGTAAGTAGGAAAATAACCTATGCTTCCATGAGACCAATGTATGTCCTGTAACACTCCCTGGGTATTATTGGGAACTTTTATACCTAAATATTCTTTATAGCGGGCGTTCCAATATTCGGGCAAGTTTTTCACTTCCAACTTGCCTTCCATAAGGGCTTTTTCAATTTCATAACGAATCAAAATATGGAAATGGTATGTCAATTCATCTGCTTCGGTACGAATGAAAGAAGGGGCAACAATATTGGCAGCTTTATAAAACTGTTCAGCACTTATGTTATTAAGATTCGCAGGGAAATATTTTTGTAAGGTTTTCATATTGGCTTTCCAATAAGGCAAGCCTCTGCCTACCATGTTTTCCCAAAGCCTTGATTGCGATTCATGTATGCCTAATGATATAGCCTCGCCTGATGGCAATCCATATTCACTTTCAGGTAAGCCTTGTTCATACAACCCGTGTCCGCCTTCGTGAATGCATGACCATATCATCGATTTTAAGTTATCCTCAGAGATGCGGGTAGTTACACGAACATCTTTAGGATTGAAACTTGTAGTAAAAGGATGTGCTGAAATATCTTGCCTTCCAGCCTCAAAATCAAAATGCATTTGCTTGAGAAGGTCTATACCAAAATCCCATTGCTTGTCTTTGGGATAATGCAGGTACATAAACTTGTCTTCGTTTTGTTTGGCAGCAGCAATTTTTTTTACAAATACTACCAATTGTTCACGTACATCTTTAAACAATACATCTAAATCGGCTACTCTTGCACCCGGTTCATATTGGTCTATCAGGGCATCGTAAGGATGCTTTTTATATCCCAGTATATCAGCTTCTTTACGCTTCAACTCAATCATCTTAGTAAGGTGCGGGGCATAGAGCTTAAAGTTATTTTCTTTTCTTGCCTTTTGCCATGATTGGAAACATTCTGAAGTGGTTTTACTTAATAGTTCTACAAACTCACGGCTATATTTTTTTTGTTTTTTGTAATCTTTCAGAGTTTGTGCAACGTTCCTTTTTTGCTTTTCATTCAGTTTTTTAGGATTTTCATTCAACTTCTTGAGTATTTTCCCGAAATCCTTATCCGTAAAATGTTCGTGTACCAATCCTGATAACGTAGCCATTTGTTGCGCCCGGAATCCGGCTCCTTTTTCAGGCATATACGTTTCCTGGTCCCAGCTCAGGAGCCCGATGGAGTAACCGATATCCGCTATGGTGGTAAGTCTGTCTTTATATGCCTTGTATTTCATAAATTCTATTGATTGTTAGGTGCTTCCTTGTATTTGAGGGCTGAAATGAATAACATGAACCATCCTATTATTAAGCAAAGGCCACCTAAGGGAGTGATGGGGCCTGCCCAAGTAGCGTTAAATTTTAGCGCGTCGCCAAGTACTAATATATATATAGAACCGGAGAACAAAATGATCCCAATCATAAACAGATAGGCAATGGGTTTGAAGTACTTAGTAAACATGGTTGGCAGTGCTACCACAGCCAGCAGGGCAATAGCATGCAGCAACTGATAGTGAGCTGCCGTTTCATACGCATGAAGGCTTTCTGGTTTTATATCTGCTCCGCGTAGTCCGTGGGCACCAAAAGCGCCCAGAATCACTGCTGTACAACCAAAAATACTTGCAAATACCGTTGCCGTTTTCCGCATGGTTTTTACATTAGGGGTGCAAAGATATAAAAAACCCAAAAACAGGCTTTCGGAATGTCGAATTGTGGCTATGGGACAAG
>Ga0206805_1061_pt1 | contig 22513 bp, 9 predicted proteins | sample Alteio_BWOrgCont_59_FD_152890 | JGI IMG/M metagenome (GOLD analysis project Ga0206805, IMG submission 152890) | Enriched cells from forest soil in Barre Woods Harvard Forest LTER site, Petersham, Massachusetts, United States -... | ecosystem: Environmental > Terrestrial > Soil > Temperate forest > O... | reverse complement strand
AAGCGAATTGCACGCCGCCCGCCCAATTGTCCTGCGATACTGCGTCATTGCCCTCGACAAAATTTCCGGCGACATAAGCGCGGCCAAAATGCGGCGTCGGATCTTGTTTCACCGGCGAGGGCGACGGCAAAAAGATGCGATAAGCAATCGCCCCGGGATATACGGCCGGACCGGGCTTGTAGTAATTGTTGATGATATTGAAGAGACTGCCTTTATCTCCCCCATCCAAAGTGCGATGCCGCCAGTTAAAAATCACATTGTTCACAAAGTTGAAATCGTAGCTCATCCCGATACTCGCATTACGACCGGTGTTGCAGGCGAAAAGGTTGTGATGAAAGCTGCTGTTGCGTCCACCCCAGGTGCCCCCGAACGCGTGGTTGTAAATATTCAACGCTTCGCTGGAAATGTTCCATTGCAAGGTGATATTGACGGTCGGCAATTTTTCCATGGAGCCGTTTGTTCCCGGCTCGTAGATGTGGCGATACATCGAAAGATTCTCATCCAAACCCCAGCTGCATGAGCAATGATCTACGATGATGTTGCCGACCGGGTTCCCGCCCAGGGCATCATCACGATCAAACACATCGGTGCTGCCGCGGCGAAATCTCATGTAACGGATCACCACGTCATGGGTATCGACCAGCGTGCTTTCGCCTGCGATGCAAACACCGTCACCGGGCGCGGTGTGGCCGTCGATCGTGAGATAAGGCGCTTCGATATTGATCGGCTCCTGCAAATGAATGACACCCGCGACATTGAAGACAACAATCCGCGGTCCAGCGGCCTCACAGCCCTCACGGAAGCTGCCGGGACCGCTATCGTTCAGATTGGTCACGACGTAAACTCTTCCGCCGCGTCCCCCAAAGGAAAATTTTCCCGCGCCTTCCGCGCCGGGAAACGCCGGGACGGGCGATTGCGGCAAATCATCCGGCTTGGCTGCCCACGGAATGAACGGTTTGCCTTGTTTTTCCCACTCAATGATCTGCGGCATGTCGTTCGAAACGACATCCGCCTGATGTTGAGCAAACATCGCCTGCCGCTTCAATTCTGCATCGCCGGCCGTCGGCCAGCTTTCACGGGCGCCGCCCGCCTGGGCAACGAGCGAAAGGATTGTTATCAAAGCAATTTTGTGTCTCATATTTGAATCATCACATCGTGTATTCGCCGACCAGCCAGTTCAGATATTTTTCCAGATTCGTATAGCCATCGCCGTTCAAATCCTTATTTGCATCCGAGGGATCATTGGGGTTTAAGCCGTGCGCCTTTTCCCAATCGTCAGGGATCCCGTCGTGGTCGCTGTCAACGGGCACATTATAAGTTTTGTAATCGGGCCACGGGAAATTTTTAGATCCGAGCGCTGCTTTATCGTCGGTCGGCGCATCAATGATTCCCGGCGAATTGGGTCCGGGCCGATCGCCATAAGTCGGGCCGCGCGTGCCCATAAATTCTGCCGTGCCATTGCGCGCGTCGTTGATGATGTGCTGGTCAATGACATCCTGTTTGGGAAAATTCGCCCCGACGTCCTGCAATACGTTGGTGAAAGCCTCCCGGGCCGATTGCGTCGTGACATAGGATGGATACAATTCATGATCCACACGCACCTGTTTTTCCACTTCCGGTCCATTCTCAAAGGCTTTCCAATTGTCATCATCGTAATCGAAGCCTTCCATCACGTTTCCAACCATGTAATAACTTTCCGTTCCCCAGGCGGGATTGAGCGGATCCAATTTCAACAGCCATTTCACAAACTGATTTTCTGGATAGGGCTTATAGTAATTATTGACGTAATTCAATTCTGCGACGCCGCCATCGGTCGTCCGCGCCGTCCAGTTATAGACGACGTTATTGCGGATGTCCAAATAGCCGGCGTATTTGCCGCCCTGGGTCAGGCCGCCGGCCAGGCTCCAATTTCGATCCGTGCAATCGGCTAGCAAATTGTGATGGTAACTGCCGATGTCCCCGCTGATGGAGCCCGCAAAGGCGTGGGTCTCATACTTTGAGCGGTCATTCGCGCGGTAGTGATATGAATGTTGCAGCGCCTCGGCCACAATGTTGCGCTGGAACGTGATGTTTCTTGCATTGCGCGAACTCGTGCCCTCGTCGCTGTTCCATGAAATGGAACAATGGTCCATAATGCAATTATCACAGCTCCCCAGACCCGCTCCGTCCATTGCCCTTTTCTCAGCGTCGCCGATGCGAAAGCGCATATACCGAATGATGACATCATGAGTGGCAAAAGCTCCGCTGGCATAATTGGCAAGACATATGCCATCCCCCGGCGCGGTCTGGCCGGCGACGGTACAATACGGATTGTGAACCGCGCAGGGCGCTTTCAATTTGATCAGGCCCGACACACGGAAGACAATCGTCCGGGGGCCTTCCGCCTCAATGGCAGCGCGAAAACTGCCGGGAATCACGGCTTCACCTTTGCTTGAATCGTAATCATCCAGGTTGGTGACTTCAATGACGCGGCCACCCCGGCCGCCGATCGCAAATCGTCCATAGCCTTCGGCGGTGGGAAACGCGAGATGCCGGACACGGAAACGCCAGACTTCGCCATGCGTGATGTTTCCATCCGGATCCACTTCATCCACGCGCCAGAAATAACTTTGCATCGAATCCAATTTTGGCAGTGGAAAACTCTGGGAGGTCAAATCGCCTTTGAATTCCGGCGAGGCAGGGACCGCGGTCGCAACCGCGTTTGAATCCGAGCCAAGATAGAACTGGTGAGACTTTGCCGATGACGGCGCGACCCAGGTCAGAGGCATCTCGTTGGGCCAATGCTCTTCATCATTCGCCGGCGCCGGTTCGATCGCCTTTTTGTGCGGATCGACAGAATCGATCTCAAAGCCGTTGATGATCAGGCCATTGTTGCTTTGAGAATTTTCAGGCCGAAAATGGATGACAACGTCCTTTCCAGCAACGGCATTAATTTCGAAGAACGCACTGGCAACCTCATAATCATTCGTCGCGCGATAGGTCGGCATCAATCCTTTGATCCTTAAATCGTCATCGACAAGCACGTCCAGCGGTGACGGCGAGACATGATCGCGAACTTCATTGTGATAAGTGACGATGGAATGCCGGCCTGGGGTCAGTCCGCTGATGATCATGTCAATACCGTTGCCGGCGCCACTCATCGAACCACTCAGCGCGACCCCATCGGCAGCCATGGTCGCACCGTAATCCAGCGAACCTTTGAACAACACTGGCGTGAGCATTCCAGACGGCACGGCTTTGAAAACGATGGTGACGTTCCCAAAAGTTTGTGAACCAGCGTTGCCTTCGCGGAAGGCCCAATTTTCCCAATTCGGCGTCATGGCGTCCCTTCGCCCGACGGTGGCTGAATTCAAATCCACTTTCAGTTCGCCGGCGTGAATCGCCATTATCGGCGCCAGAAACAGGCCGGCGGAAAGAGCGGCGATATATTTAAATCGTCTCATGTTATTCCCATTAAATTATCTTTATAAATCAAAAGCCGGGGCCAAGTTGTACTTAACCCCGGCTCTGTAAAACCAAACGTAATTTGGTCAATTAGGGCTGATAGAACAACCGGTAAAAGACCGCGCCGTTGTTCGGATCAAGGGTCGCACTGTATACATTTGTGGTCGTCGAACCGGCGACATTAAACCAGTTGTTGCTGAGGCCGATGGCCAGCGGGTTGGTCTGCGCCTGCAATGTCCAGCCGGTATGGTCCGTCGGCCAGGTCAACGTCAGGGTATTGCCAGTGACGCTGGTGACAATATTAGTCGGGTTCGGGTTAATGGGCGGAGTAACCCCGCCGGCGGTCAATTGGATGGAACCATCCGTGCCAATGTGATTAACCCAGGTATAATTGGTCGTGCCGGTCGGGTCCGTCGCCGGCAGATTCACGGTCAGGCCAGAGACCGCCTGGTTGAACAAGTGGAACGTACTTCCATTGATGATGGATGGGCCGGTATTGCTGACATTCAATGTGCCACTTGCGGTGATCGCGCCGGAAACAACCAGCATGTCATTGGTGGCGGCATTGGTTTGGTTGATCTCCATCATGATCGTGCCTGCCAGGTTGGCGGTGCCCCCAACAGTGAAGGTGCCGATGGTATCACCGGGATCAACGGTTCCGGTGGACTGGACAATCAGGTTGCCGGCGATACTGCCCATGCCGCCCAACGTGCCCGCGCTGACAGTAGTGCCGCCGGTATAGGTGCTGGTACCATCAAGCAACAACGTACCACTGCCCACTTTCGTCACCGATACGGCGCCCGCAGAGCCATCCGCGATCTTTCCTGCGAATGATGTGCTGTTGCCGTTGGCCCCGATGCTGTAAGTGCTGGTCGGGGTGCCGGAATTGGTGATGGCGCCGGAAAGAACCGTATTGGCTCCGCCCGACAGGGCGCCGAGGTTGTAAGTCAACCCTGCGCCGTTATAGTTATAGAGTGTGGCACTGCCGGTCCCCAGGTTAAAGCTGGCGGTGGCGCTGCCGACACAAGCGTTACTGTTGGTCTTGTTATTGAACCGGAATGCGTTCGAACTGGTGCCGAACGAGAGGGTTCCGCTATAGTTCGTCAAACCTTCATTGAAGACAAACAAGTAACCGGCATTCGTGGTCGTGAACGTCGCGCTTCCGCTTCCGTTCCAGACTGCATCCCATACATCGGTCGCAACGCCCTGCAAGGTGATGGCTGTTGTTCCACTCGGAATATTCATCACATTGGTGATCGTCACTCCGGCATTGTTCGTGAGTTGCAAGGTCGTGCCGTTGCTCAGAGTAATGCCACCCGTGCCGGCGGCAGCAGCCGTTAGCCGCAAAATGCCCTGGCTGATCGTAGTGCCACCCGAGTAAGCATCGGCGGTAGTAGAGAGAACCACAGTTCCAGGACCCGTTTTGGTCAAGGCACCGGCGCCAACGATGGTCTGGTTCAAGGACAATTCTACCCCATTGGACGAGACTTCAAATGTTCCTCCATCCTGATTGATGGTCATATAGCGACCGAGGGCGACGTTTGTTACGCCATAGTATTTCAGGGTGGCGTTGTCAACCATCACCTGACCATAAGGAAGTGTTTGGGCAGGAACTTTGCCCAGCGCGGCAACATTGGTCATCGCAAAGGTTCCACCGAAGAGGTATACCCCGCCGGTGAAATCGTTGGTGGCCAACATGGTCAAAGTTCCTGTGCCCGCTTTATACAGGCCGGTTATGCCGGTAATTCTGTTAGTCCCTCCAACGAAGGTGTAGTTATTAATACTATTGCTGACAACGATGCCCGGCATGAAGGGCGGAGTATTCGTCGTGAAGACGATGTTGGTGCTCACATTTGGCACAATATTGGTCACAATGACAATATTGATTCCAGCCGGCGCGACCGTAGTAGTCAAGTTGACCGTGGTTGAGCCGGTAGCAGTGTCATCAAAAACGGCTCCCTGACTATCGCCATAAACGTTGCTGTTTTTCCAATCACCGGTGGAACCGTTGGTATCCCAGTTCGCATCGCCGCCGCCAGTCCAAATCATCGAGCAATTGGTCACGCCGACGGTCCCGAACGGTTGAACCCCGGTAAGGTTCCATTCCAAACCAGGGCCGGGAATCACGGGCTCGATCAAGGGGAAGAGCGTAGCGGTATCTATCATGTTGGTCGTGCCTGAACCATTCGCATTTTGCAAAATGCTGAAGCTTTGGCCGGATTGGAAGGTGCCGTTGATATTCGTGATGTCCCAAATACATCCGATATCGTTCCATTTGTCGCAGGTCAGATAATCGTTAACATGATTCACCGTGTCCACTTCCACCAGGAAGGTGGCAGGGGTGACGGTCGCAGTATTGTCGGCGGAGAGATCGACTCGAACTCCCATATACATACTGCCGATGGAATTGTTCGGGGTGGCTCCGGGCGATAGAGTAGCGCTCAAAAAGTCTCTATCTTCAAAACGTCCCAGGGCGGAGCTGGTCACGGAATTCACGGGGTCATAGATGTATCCATTGCCAAAAAAGAGGCCATCGTTGAACATCCGTCCGCCACTGATCGTGATGGTTCCAAAATTCGCACAGGTGCTGCCCGGGAATACTTCGTATTGCTGGGAAGTATTTCCACCAAGGTTCATTATCCCGTCTGCATTATTGGTGACCACCGCGCTGTTGGTCTGCAACATCGATGAACTCGTGGGAACGTTAATGGTTCCATCATTGACGAGTGAACCGCCCGCCAGGAAGACCCCCCCGCTGAGGACGCCTCCAGAGGCTATTGCGACCGTTGAGTTTGTGGCAGCGAGGCCATTGACCGTACCACCACTATTGATATTCAGCACTGTATTGGTAAACAGGGTGGTGCTACCCAGGACACCGGAGGAATCCACATCAACTCTGCCTGCGGTAATGCTGATCGGGCCGGCTTCCGGCGCTTCAAAGATCACCTCGTTGGTCCCTTGTTTGAGGATTTTTGCCGTTCCGGCAATGGCGCCACCCCCTCCAGTACTGAGCGTATAAAAGTTAACCGAGTTGGTGATCGTGACCCCATTGGTGGCCTGGTTGGGAACAACCACGGTGGTGATGTTGACATTGGTGACCGTGGAGCTGTCATCGAAAGTCACAATATCGCCCATTGAAAAGTTCGTTTGGATGCCGCCTGAAGCCGTCACCCAGTTGCGCGTGCTGGTATCCCAATTATTATTGACCGTGCCGCGCCAAATCAAATTGTTCGGCGCGTTGGTGGTCAGGAAGAGGTTGATCGTCTGGCCGACGGAGTCGTTCAAAATATATCCCTGAACGCCCGGATTGGCATTGGTAATCGATGAGATGTCAGCCGCCACGAATGGCGAAGCGTTTTGATAGGCGATCAATGGAATCGTCACCGGATAGCTGGTGACGCCGGAAAGCGCGGCGATCTTGATCGTGCCCGGAGTACTGCCGGTGCTGATGAAGTTTCTTGTATAGACATTCGTTTTACCCGGAGCGACAAACAAGGTCAGGATGGCGCCGGAACTCAACGTCAAATTATCCAGGGGCAAACCGGGCAAACCCTGGTTGGCGAAGGTCGGCGAGGAACTCCCGGTATAATTGTTACCACCCATCGTGTTGGTGACGATCAGGTTTCCGCCCTGGTTGATGCCAACATTATTGGCTCTCAGGTTGGAACCATCATAATAATTCAAATTACCATCCACAACGATGTTGCTCACCGCCACGGTGCTGTTGCTATAAATTGTGATCTGGCCGTAAGTGTCATATTGTTCGGCATCGGCCGGATTGTTGGTGTCCGCGGTATAACCCAGAGTCATCGTACCATTGACTTTGAATGTCCCGCCGTTGGTGACGATCAATTTGCCCTGGCAATAATTCAGATAAGGCTGGCCTCCGCCGATCAGGGTCCAGTCCGGCTTGGTGTGTTCCTGATAGCCCAAAATGGCGGTACCGACAACCACCGTGCCGCGGCCGATGGTCAAAGTTCCCTGGATGTTGGGAGTCTGGTTCGTCGCGATCAGTTCACGGTCCCGGGCAATGTAAAGCCGGTTCGCTAAGAGATCCACAAACCCATTGTTGAATGAGAAGTCAACATTGCCCTTCATATTGCTGGAGGCTTCGTTGGTTCCTCCATCATCGGAGACCGTGAAGTCCGTCATCGCGCTGACGCCATCGGTGTTGCGGAACACGGCGGCGCCGTTGCTAACGCCGAATTCGGTGGTGCCGTTGCCGCTCGCTCCGTAAAAACAGATGGCATCCATTAAGAACCGGTTGGTTATCCCCAAAAGAAAGAGCTGCGCCGTGCTGCTGCCAACTCCGTTTTGTTCGTTATTGAATAATGTGAACGGATAGCTCCGCGTATATTCATTCGTATAATTATTCGGGTCTTTGTAGCCGGCAATGATCACATTCGTTTGCGCAAGATAAACATTTCCGCTCATTTGCCGGGGCCGGGCGGAATACGTATTGGTATTGCGGCCTTCATTCAATGCCGTATTGATCCCGAGATAATTGGGGTAGAGCAGATAGTCAGCTATGCCAACTCGATTGGCGGTGATCGCCAAGCTCACCAGGTTCGACATGTTTAAAGTGGGAACCAGGCTGCCCCCAACAAAAAGAGTATTGTTCCCGGCGGTATTGGTTAAAATCAATTTCGCACCGGCATCGCCCGAGATAACCACACCCATCGTCCCCAACAGCGCGGAACCATCATCGAAGATATCCCGCATCAGGCTCAATCCATTGGTTCCGGTGATCGTGAGCGTTTTGCCGGTCGCAATGTGAATGTGATGAAAAGCGGGTGGTGGATTGGTGGCAATGGAATTAGTCACACCATTTTGCGCGAAACGCAATGAATTGATGGTAAAATTAGTGTCAACATAACTATTGGTAAAAGGGATGCCGGTGCCGGAGGTAAAATTATTACTTTGCGCGCCGATATCAGTAAAGACCACATCGTCTGTATTGGTCGGCACTCCGCCGCCCAGCCAGCTTGCGGCGCTGGACCAGCTATTTGTGTTGTTCAGGGTGCCGTTCCAGAGGTAAGCCACTTGCAGGATAAACGGAACGCTATTTGAATAAGCCACTCCATTGGTATCAACGCCCGCCGCGCTCAGTGAGAAATTATAAAGTCCCTCGGGGACATTTGTGGTGTTCAAGGTCAGCCACAAATTCGTGTCGATCGTCGTATAAGTCATCGGATTGCCATTGGTGTCGGTCAGCACGGCAGAGACGCCGGCAGGCAGGCCCGACACAGTAAAATTGGCATTGGACGCGCCGTTCACCCGGACCACAAAATTTGTGATGGTGACCGAATTGGTCGAATTAAGCGCCACAGTGACCCTGTCCTGGACGAATTGGAATCGAATGGCAGCAGCCGTTGTTTGTGCCTTGGCGGTTGTACAGAGCGCCATCAGGGCGAGGATGAACAGGAAGAAAATTCCTGGCGAGTTACGTCGGGCCACCTGGCCGGTTGCATTTTTGACGAGCGGGTTCTTGTTGGTGGTAGTTTGCCGAGTTTTCATGGATTCTTTTAGACTTGATCAGTTTTTGTTATACGGTGTTCTATCCATTTCTCCGATTTTCCCCATCGCGTGCAAATTAGTAAAAGCTATGATTTCGATTTCATTTTATTCACCAGCAGGTCTATACGGCATACAATCCTGCATCCATTCATAATCGATGGAATCGAACATGTTTCCGGTCCAGGGCTTGGTAGTCTCGTTAACTACCACCGGGTAAGCCGTAAGCGCCGAGCTGCTTGGCGGCCCGGGGGGATGATTCTTGTTCGTCCATAAGTGAAGCGCCGAGTGACCATCTGCGAATGAAATACTGCAGGCTCCATCATGATAGCTGGCAGGCAAATCGCGCCAACTTTCACTCGAAGGAGGATAGCCGGGATTAAAGGCAAAAGTAGCATCGCCACCAATACACAGGCTGTCAGCCTGCTCGTCCAAAGTCACAAAGATGTTATATGGCCCGGGGAAAGTTAAATCCGTCGTTTTGAGCGCGCCCGAACCTAAAAGGCCAACACCACCAGAACCATAGTAATTTCTTCCCGGTGGGTTCGGGGCAGTTCCTTCCACAACCGACGTATGATTGCCCAATGCGCCGTTCATCGAGATACTGCGAACACGCTGCCCGTTTTGAGAAGGAATTACATCGCTTGGGCATTTGTAAATGTCCACCCCCGGGCAATAATTAGCCATCAATGATTGCTTGGGATCCAACAAAACCTGAAAGTTGGTATTGTCAGTGCTAAGGCCCCAATTCAAGCCATTGGGGACGCCGACCCAACTAATGCCGCTCCCTCCATTATTCATGAGCTTTTCGTTATTATCAGCAGGATACATCAACCAGCCGACCATCAACTGCCTGGTGTTGCTCAAACACTTGATGGCGCGAGCGCGCTCCTTCGCCTTGGCCAATACCGGCAACAGCATCGCTGCCAGGATGGCAATGATCGCGATCACGACGAGAAGTTCAATCAGAGTAAAACCTAAAACAGGAGAAATACTTTTCCGGCGGCTGTTTCCGATGCCGCCGAAAGTTCGCGCCGAAGACAATGCCATCGGCTTGCTAATGGACCTGAGCATAAAGTGTGTTGGAATCTTCCTTATTACTAACATATTCCGGAAAATTTGAAATACGAAAAGTGGCAAATCATTTGCGAAAAGTGATAATCAACCTCCCTGGGCAATTGTCATTGCCACCGGAAAGCAAGCGGTTCAAACTCGAACGTCATCCAATATGCACGCGGTAAAATTCTTCCTCTGGCGCCTCCTGGTGTCCTCACAAATCATTGTGTCCGCCGGGGCCGCCGAACTTTGGATCTCGCCCGACGGCAATGATGCCAATCCCGGGACCCGGGCACAACCATTCCTTACGGTCGCGCGAGCCCAGCGGGAGGCGCGCCATTTGTGTCAGGGCGGCGCGATCGCTCCGGATGAACAGATAAAATTTATTCTGGATGGCGGAATTTATCCGCTGACGGCGCCGTGGGTCTTCAACCCCGAAAGTTCCGGCAGCGCCGCCAATCCGATCTCCATCGAATCTGCACCCGGGCAAAGCCCCATCTTGAGCGGCGGCGTTGAGATTTCCGGCTGGAAAAAGTCGGCGAAAAAAATCCCGGGACTGCCCAAGGTTGCGTGCGGACAAATCTGGGTCGCCGATGCGCCGAAAGCGGACGAAAAAACTCTCGAATTCCGCCAGCTTTGGATCGATGGAAAAAAAGTTGTGCGGGCGCGCGAACCGAACGGTGATGATCTTTGCCATCTCATCGGCTGGGACAAAACCAATCAAGTTGCGGTCATCCCCGCGACCTTGCTGGCAGGAGTCAAAAAATCGGCTCGATTGGAAATGGTCATTGATCAGGTCTGGGAGATCGCCATTTTGCGGATCAAAAGTTTTCAGATAAAAGGCGATCAAGCGCGCGTCACGTTTGAGCAACCCGAGAGCCGCCTCGAATTTCAGCATCCGTGGCCGCCGGTGATGGTCAATTCAAACTACGCCGCCCCTTTTTATCTGGCCAACGCGATCCAATTTCTCGATTCGCCCGGCGAATGGTTCGAGGACCTGCGCGCCGGGAAAATTTATTACTGGCCGCGCGAGGGTGAAAATCCGGCTGATGAAAAAATCATCGCGCCTGTTTTGGAAACGGTCGTTCAGGTATCTGGAACCCTGGACCAGCCGGTTTCCCGCGTTCGATTCAAAGGGATTACCTTTGCCGACACGGCCTGGCTGCGACCGTCCGAATACGGTCATGTTCCGTTGCAGGCAGGAATGTTCATGCTCGAAGCGCGCAAGCTTTCGCCGCGCGGTACGAGCTATCACCCGAAATTGGACAACGTGGCGTGGATCGGGCGGCCGCCGGCGGCGGTTTCAGTCAAAAACGCCGGCCATATTTCGTTTGAGTCCTGCCATTTCGAGGACACGGCCTCGGCAGGCCTGGACTTCGGAAGCGGCGTGCACGATGGTTTGGTTGAAAACTGCGTTTTTCAGGACATCGGCGGCAATGGCATCCAGCTCGGAAAATTCTCAGACACAAACGTCGAAACGCATTTCCCCTACAACCCTCCGGACGGGCGCGAAATTTGCACGGATGAAACGATCTCAAACAATCTTATTTCCGATTGCGGCGCGGAAGATTGGGGTTGCGTTGGCATTTGCGTCGGCTACGCGCGCGGCGTGCGGATTGAGCATAATGAAGTTTTCGACCTGCCCTACACCGGAATCAGTGTCGGCTGGGGATGGACGAAGGCTCCCAACGCATCGGCCGACAATCTCATTCTCGCAAACCGCGTGCATGATGTCGGGCAACGCCTCGGCGACCTCGGCGGCATCTATACGCTCTCGGCGCAGCCCGGCACGATCGTCGCGGAAAATTCCATTTCAGACATGCCGCCCGGCCGATTTGTACCCGACCCGCAACACTGGTATTATCTTTATGCGGACGAGGGTTCGTCCGATATCACTTTCCGCGACAATTGGTGCCCGTCGGAAAAGTTTTTGCGAAATGCAAACGGTCCGGGAAATATCTGGACCAACAATGGACCACAAGTTTCTGATAAAATAAAATCTGCCGCCGGACTTGAACCGCGATTTCACCAATAATTAAATGCCCATGAAGAGTAAATGCCATCAACCATCCCGGATCATTGCTTCCTTTTTCATTTTCGCAGCACTCACCTTGTCTTCCTGGGCGGCGAACCTGTCCCCCTTCGATCTTCGGTGTGATTATGCCGCCAATCCACTCGGCGTGGATTCGGAAAGTCCGCGCCTGTTCTGGAAGTTGCAGAGTAACGAGCGCGGACAAGGCCAGACCGCCTATGAAATTATTGTTTCATCGTCGTTGGACAGGCTCGCCACCAATGGCGGAGATTTGTGGGACAGCGGCAAAGTTGAATCCGGCAAAACGGTCCAGATCAATTACGCCGGCAAAAAACTGGATTCGTTTGCACAGGTTTATTGGAAGGTCCGGGTCTGGGATCGGCATGGGGAAATTTCAGAAAGCCGGCCGGCAAACTGGACGATGGGCGTCCTGGAAAATTCCGATTGGCACGCAAATTGGATTTCAGCACCGGATCCCACCCTCCCGGCGATCATTCTCCGGCATGAATTTACGGTCAAACCCGGCTTGAGACGCGCCCTGGTCAATATTTGCGGCCTGGGCCAATACGAACTCTCGCTCAATGGGCGAAAAGTCGGCGATGATTTCCTTGCGCCCGGCTGGTCGAAATACGACAAGACCTGCCTTTATGACACCTTCGACATCACCAGCGATTTGCAGCGTGGGAAAAATGCCGCCGGCATTTCCCTGGGCAACGGAATGTATAACGTCATCGGCGGCGGACGTTTCACAAAATTCAAAAACTCATTCGGCCCCCAGAAAGTGATCGCGCAAATCCGGCTCGAATATGACGACGGTTCGGTGGAGTTCATCGGAACGGAAGGGAACTGGCGGGTCGCACAGAGCCCGGTCACGTTCAACACGATTTACGGCGGGGAGGATTTTGACGCGCGACTGGCGCAGAAAGATTGGGATCAAGCCGGGTTCGATGATTCGAAATGGTCATCAGCACAGCTCGTTGAGGGTCCTGGCGGCAGCCTGCGCGGCCTCTCCTGCGCTGCTCCGCCAGTCCGTGAATTTGAGACCAACCAGCCGGTGGCCAGTTGGACATTGACCAATGGTGATATGGTTTTTGATCTTGGCCAAAACGCCGCGCACGTCCCGGAAATCTCTGTGCGCGGTCCAGCCGGCAGCAGTGTCCAGATCTTCCCTTCGGAACTGACCAACAGCGACGGTTCCATCAATCAAGGGTCGATGGGCGCGGGACGTCGCGGCCAAATCTGGTGTCAATTCACGAAAGCCACCGACGGTACCGAAACCTGGTCGCCGGCCTTTTTTTACGTGGGTTGTCGTTACCTCCAGGTTCATTTTATACCGGCAAATAATTCGGGGCCCATGCCCGAGCTGCTTTCGATCGGCGGAATCGTTGTTCATTCGGCATCCCCGCCGGTCGGTGATTTTGAATGTTCAGACGATTTGTTTAATCGCACGTTCGAGATTATCCGTTGGGCGCAGCAAAACAATATGATGAGTATCCTGACCGATTGTCCCCACCGCGAGCGGCTCGGCTGGCTGGAGCAGGATCACTTGAACGGCCCGGCCTTGCGTTATGATTTCGATCTCGCGCAATTATTCACCAAAATTCTCAACGACATTGCCGATTCACAACTGCCCAATGGTCTAGTTCCAACCACCGCTCCCGAATACGATGTCTTCAAGGCAAAGAACGATCCAGACCATTTACGGGATCTGTACGGTGATTCACCGGAATGGAGCAGCAGCCTGATCCTGATTCCCTGGCAGCAGTACGAATTCGATGGCGACCTTGATCTGTTTCGCAAGCATTACGAGTCGATGACGAATTACCTCGCCTATCTGGGCAGCCGCGCGACGAATGACATCGTCAACTACGGCATGGGTGATTGGTATGACCTTGGCCCCCGCAAGCCCGGACTTTCGCAACTCACACCCGTGGCGCTCACGGCCACGGCATTCTATTTCGAGGATGCAAAAATTTTATCACGCGTCGCCGGATTACTCGGCAGGAACGGCGACGCCAGGAAATTCTCCGGCCAGGCCGAAGAGATTCGCGCCGCTTTTAACGGCAAATTTTACGACCCAACGAATCATTTTTACGCAACGGATTCGCAGTGCGCCAACGCCATCCCGCTCGTTTTCGGGATTTGCGACGAGTCAAATCGCGCGGAGGTCTTGAATTCAATCGTGCTCGATATTCGCGCCCATGGAAACGCGTGGACGGCGGGTGACGTGGGCTACCGATACCTGCTTCGGGCGTTGGCCGATGGCGGACGCAGCGATGTCATCTTTGAAATGAACAACCAGACCAACAAACCCGGCTATGGGATGCAGGTCGCCAAAGGCAAAACCAGTTTGACGGAAGCGTGGGACGGCGGCTCGTCCCAGGACCATTTCATGCTCGGCCAAATCCAGGAATGGTTTTTCCACGATCTCGCGGGAATCCAAAACGCCCCTGACGGCGCGGGTTTTGACAAGATCGTGATCGCGCCGCAGATCGTTGACGGCATCCAATGGGTGCGGGCAGCCTACCATTCCATTCACGGAGAAATTGTCAGCGATTGGAAAAGCGACGGCGGAAAATTCCAACTGCGCGTGGCAATTCCCGCCAACACGACGGCGGAAGTGTTTGTTCCCGCCAGGACCGCCGCCGAAGTATCCGGAGACGGCCAGCCGGGCCGCAAAGGCGTCCACTTTTTGCGTCTGGAAAATGGCTGCGCGGTTTTTCAGATTGAATCCGGCAAATACCAATTCGAAACCGACTGACCTCCGGTTCAATTTCCCGCGGCAGCTTTCAATTGGCCGTCCAGGACGTATTCATGGCCGCTCTCTGTGTTTAGTTCGATCTCGTGTCCCGCGTAACGGACGACACACGGCTTGCCAAGTTTTGAGCGGATCACCGCTTGCGTCAACACGCCGTTGCTCCATTTCAAATCCGCTTCAAATCCATCGCGCGCGCATAAATCGCTGACAGATCCATTCGGCCATTCTTTGGCGAGCGCCGGCAACAAATCCAGGATTCTGGCGTCGCGATCGCCCTTCCCGTTTTCGGCCGGTTCCGTCCACTGGCTTTGCAAAAGCATTTCAGCGATCCCCGCCGGCGCGCCAAAGTTTCCGTCGATTTGAAACGGTCCGCATAGATCAAACAGATTTGGCAGCGTTCGTTTTTGCAAAAGCAGATTGAGCTGGCGATAGGCGTATTCACCGTCGCCGACGCGCGCCCAAAGGGGGATGCGCCAGGCATAACTCCAACCAGTGCTGCCGTCGCCGCGCCATTTGAGCAGTAATTTTGCAGCATCCCAGACTTTCGGGTCCGCAGGTGAAATGTCGTCGCCGGGATACAAGGCCCAGAGCGGCGACATATGGCGGTGATTGTTGTTGGGCTTGTCGATGTCATCGATCCACTCCTGGAGCTGGCCATATTTGCCGACTTGATTGGGGGGAAGCTGGTCCCGAATTTTCGCCAGCTTTTGAGAAAACGCCTTGTCCGTGTCCAGGATTTTCGCGGCGGCGATGGTGTTGTCCAGTAACGCGCGGATCAGTTGATTATCCATCGTCGGGCCGTAACACATCTCCCCTTCCTCAGGCGAGAAGGACGGTGACGTGACCAGCCATCCAGTTTTTGGATCTTTGATCAGAAAATCCACAAAAAACTGCGAAGCGGATTTCATGTCCGGATAAGCGCGCGCGAGGAATTGCCTGTCACCGGTGAAAAGATAATGTTCCCACAAGTGATCGCAAAGCCATGCGCCGCCGGTCGGCCAGATGCCGTCATAACCGTTGATCGGCGCGCTGCCCCGCCAGATGTCCGTGTTGTGGTTGACCACCCAACCGCCGCAGCCATATTGTTCCTCTGCCGTGCGGTGGCCGCTGATGGCGAGGTCATCGATCATGCCAAAGAACGGCGCGGTGCATTCGCTTAAATTGGCGACTTCTGCCGGCCAATAATTCATCTCACAATTGATATTGAGCGTCCATTTGCTTTCCCACGGCGGATCGAGCTGGTCATTCCACAATCCCTGTAAGTTCGCCGGCTGGCCGCCCGGACGGCTGCTTGAGATCAAAAGATAACGGCCATACTGAAAATACAACGCGGCCAGGGCCGGGTCGCCGTCCAGACCGGAAGTTTTGACCATCGCCAGGCGCTGGTCCGTTGGTAGATTTGCGCGCTCCGTGCTGCCTAAATCCAAAGTCACGCGGCCAAAAAGATTTTGATAATCCGCCAGATGCCGGGACAACAAATTTTCAAAGCTTAATCCATCCGCATGGGCCAACATTTGCGTACTGCGTTGTTCCGGATCACCGCTGATGTCCTGAAAATTTTTAAAACTCGTTGCTGCGACCAGAAGCAGTGTGATCCCATTGGCATTTGCAACGGTGATCGAGTTTCCATTCGTCGCCACCGTTCCGCCGTCGGAAATCACTCGCACGCGCGATTCGAACCTCAGCCCGCCCGCCTCAACCTGTCCCCTTAACGCCAGCGTATCCGGCGCGATGGCCGTCGTTTCAGAATTGGTATGCGGGCTGTCCATGGTCAGGACGAAGCCAATACTGCCGGGTTTGTCTGCGGTGAAATGCAGGACGATCACATCGTCCGGGTAACTGGCGAACGCGTCGCGGGTGAACGTCACGCCGTCCGCGTCATATTTCACGCGCGCAATGGCGGAACCCAAATCCAATTCCCGCCGATAGTCGCTGATATTCGTCTGGCCGGTGAAATGGAAATGCAGGTCGCCAAAAGGCTGGTAGGCTTTTTGCCGAACTGGGTCGCTTAAAAAATTTGTCTTCGCCAGACGTTCGGCTTCCTTGGCCTGGCCGTCGAACAAAAGCTGGCGGATTTTCGGCAATTGTTCGCGCGCGCCGGCGCGGACGTAATCGTGTGGTTCACCGGTCCAGAGCGTGTCTTCGTTGAATTGAATCCGTTCATCGGAAACGCCGCCAAAAATCATCGCGCCCATCGTGCCATTGCCGATCGGCAGCGCGTTGTTCCATTGCGTCGCCGGTTGGGCGAACCATATCAACAGCGGCGCAGGATCCGCGCCGCGCGCGGAAAACAGCATTCCCATGGCCGCCATCAGTGAAAAAAATAAGCGTCGTGTGTTCATAATCATTGATTAAAATAAAAACTTACGGTGCCGTGATAGTCGCCATGGGCGACGGGTTTTTCGCCGGAGGGACTGACACTTTCCGAGGTGTGAGTACTACTTCCAATCGGTGGAATTCCGTTCAAAAAGCCCAACCCACAAGCCGGAACCTGAACGTAGGTGTTTAAAGCGATCTCTTTGGGCGGGGATTTGGGCGTCAAGACCTGGACGTAAGGGATTTCAGGGCTGGGAACCACGGTGATCGCACCTTCAGTCGTTTGCAGTTGCATCCAACGGATATTGGCAAAGATACCTTTGAACTCAGGATAAACCCAATCATGCCAACCGGTGATCGTGTCATTGTAATCGTTTTGCCAGAGGCCGGGGGTGACACCCTCCAGGCGGTTTTTCCATACCCGGTACGGGCCATCGCCAAGCCAGCGTTTCGATTTCACAAAATTCTCCGGGTAATCAAAGGCCACACCGAAGAAATCATTGGTCCCTTCGGCGGAATACGTGTAATCGCACTGGAGCCAGCCATCATCACGCAACTGCCAGGAGACGCTTTTAAGGATCGAGTTGGTCGCCGCGATCCGGGGACCATTTTTCAATGAAAATGATTTGCCGTCCTTTTCGACGGACACCAGTTCGCCGTTTTCGATCCGCGCGGTGATGTGCGCACCTTCCAATACATTGGTCATCGGGCTTGTCCCATCGAAGTCCGCACGGGCGATGACGCGGGCATTGTCCGGCAAAATCCCGCGTTGGCGAAGCGGCCAGACATACGTCCAAAGCTCGCGTCCGTTTGGATCGGTGATGCGCACGGCGAGAAAATCGTTCTCGGCCCGATTCCGCGCGAACGGCGGGTTTTCCGGCAGATTGAGATGAAGTTGGCCGCTCCCGCCGGGGGGGATTTCCGGGGATTCGGCCATGCCCTGCGCGCTGATCTTTGCTTTGACGGAAGTGGAATCCGGCGAAAAAATGTACCGGCGCAATTCCCAGTGAAATTGACACTGGCTGGCATCGGTAAAACTGTAATGGTTTTCAACGGTCAGCGTCCCATCAAAACCTTCGGCCAGGTTGGTCTCGAGGATCACGATCGGCGACCAGACCTGCTTGATCGCATAAAAACTGGCTTCCCGCTGGCGATAAGGACCGACAATCCCATCCGGCGCCTGGTTTGAGCAGACATCGATCATTCCGGTGACCGGCTGTTTCACCCCTTCATCCAGGAATGCCCAAAAAAATCCGCCGCCAAGGAATTTGCTTTGGGACATCAAATCCCATGTCTCGACGAACCCCGCCCCGGCGCCGCCGTCGAAAAGTCCATGCATAAACTCCGTGGGCATATAAATGAATTTGTTGGGCGAATTCGTGTAGGCGATATAATGATCTTTGTGGAAAACGATCGGCACTCCCGCGCAGGCCAGTTTCAAGAAATCATAGGGAAGATAGTGGATGGTGTTCATGCCGCTGAAAGGCGCCCAGGGATGCAACACCCGCCGGTTTTGCGGATCGAGTTGGTCGAAAATTTTGTCGAGGTTCGTGTTGAAACCGCCTTCGTTGCCGTTGTCCCAGAACAGGATCGACGGATGATTCACATCGCGGGCGACCATCTCTTTTACCAGTTTCGGGCCGACGTTGTTGTCGTAATAATGATGCCAGCCGCCCAGTTCATCCAAAACGTAGATCCCGAATTCGTCGCATAGATCAAGAAATTCCGCATCCGGCGGATAGTGCGACATGCGGACCGCGTTCATGTTCATCTCTTTGAGCGTCTCGATGTCCAGGCGCTGGACGGCATCACTCAGGCAGCGTCCGGAGTCCGGCCAGAACGAATGCCGGTCGCAACCCTTCAAGATCACCCGTTGGCCATTCAGATAAAGTCCGTCACCGTCGCGGACTTCAAAGGTGCGAAAGCCAAACCGCTGGATAATTTGGTGCACCGTTTTGTCGTCCTGTTTCAGACGGACGACGACCTCATAAAGATTCGGTGTTTCAGCGTTCCAAAGTTTCGGGAAAAGGACTTTTGACTGGAGGGAGGCCTGTTCACTGGAAACTTTCATCGCGAACGGCGGGCCGACATTTTTCCCTTCCAACGTCTGGATTTGCGCTTCGACCGTATCACCTTCCGCCGTGCCGTTCAGGAAGACGTTCATTGAAAAATTTCCCCCGGCGTCCGCGTTGATCGCGACGCGATCGATGAATTGTTGAGGCACGGCTTCGAGATAGACCGGGCGGAAAATCCCGCCATACATCCAATAATCTCCGGTGCGCTCGGCCCCATTGACGGAACTGTTCGCTGAATGCTTGGCGACAGTGACTTCCAGTTTGTTTTTTGCGTGAAACTTCACCAGCGGGGTGATTTCGTATTTGAACTCGTAGTAACCGCCTTGATGGACCGGGCCAACGGATTGGCCGTTCAATTTTGCGCTCGTATCCGTCATCACCCCATCAAACACGAGAAAAATCCTTTTCCCGCGCCACCCGTCCGGGATGGAAAATTCGTGTTCGTAAAGCCCGCGTTCGTCATAGGCGTTCGTCAGGTCACGGTGATAATTCAGCGTGCCGAAACCGTGCAATTCCCAATTTGAGGGCACGGGCAAATTCGTCCAGTAACCGGATTGCGCGCCGCTGGTGCAAAAGAAATTCCAGGGAATCGCGTCATCTTTGCCATGACCGGAGAGATATTGGATTTCGGTCTGTTGGGCCTGGATTAAGACCGGAAAAATTGCCAAAAAGAGAAGACATCCGGCAGCCAGCTTCCGCCATTGAGCACCCCATGAACCGGGAGCCGAACGAAGACCGGATCGCGCGTGCCTGGCGCCAGACATTGGATGTTTCTCCATTTAACCTTTCAAATGTTGCCGGAATTCCGTCGGCGTCATCCCGGTGTGATGCCGGAAAAAATGGCTGAAATAAAATTCGCTGGAAAAATTTAATTGGCCGGAGACGTCTTTGATTGAGAGCCGTTTGTCGGCCAGCAGGAGGCGCGCCTGGTCCAGCCTCGCCCGCTGAATATGGGCATGGATCGTCCCCTGGCCGGAGGTTTGAAACAGCGCGCGCAAGCCGGAATAACTAACCTTGCCGATGGAGGTAAGCTCCTTCGCTTTCCAGTCGCGCAACGGGTTGGCCGAGATCGCATTGAGCACGCGCACGACGGGCTCGGGCAACTCGGCATGCGGTGAATCCAGGAGATTCCGGGAGACCAGCAGCTTCCCCATGATCTGGGTGATCGCCAGGTGGATCTGCCATTCCCACCCGGCAGGCCGGCGGCGCACCAGTCGCAGCAATTCGCTCTGCGTGCGCGTGACAAACTTGAAATCGTCCACCATGAACTCGGCATTTTGGTCGACATGAAACTCCTCGTGCCAAAATTCCAGGCCCGGCCCGCCGAAACGAAAACCGGTGACGGATAAATGCCGGTTCGGCATGGGATTATAGATCCGCGGCTTGCTCATATCGGCCAGCCAGACCTTCTTTCCCCGGCTCAACGCAAAACGTCCTGCTTTGTGTTCCAGATAACCCACGCCGGATTGCACCCAGAACAGATGCGCGCCTGGCTTCTCGAAGCTTTCGTGGTGATCGGCCTGCGTCATCCGCCGTGAGCCGATGGAAAATAAATGCCACAACAACCGTCGCGCAATGGGCGACGGATCCACAAAAACCAGGTTGTTGGAAAATGCTTCAGCCATTTAACTTGTGGCAAAATCAGCCGGCCAGGAATAACTGCCCGGTTTGATCGTCAGCAAAACTTTTTTCCCGCCGTCAGCCTGCAACGTCGCGACTCCGGGCGCATGCTCGCGCAAAACGGTCAGCCGTTTCCACCCCATTCTCCGCACCAGCGCTGCCGAAGTAGCGCCGCCTTCAGAGAAGACATGCGCGATGCGGGCGCCCCGCAATGCCAAAACTGCGATCTGCGCCACATGGTCGGACAATTTTTCGGACACTTTTAGATTGGTCATCCGCGGCAGGCCAACGGTCAAAATGACACGCGCATGGGAATCAAACGCCTCGACGATGCGCTGGCTGACTGCTTCCGCGGCCGCAGGATCAAAATCATTGCCCCAGCCGAGTTCTTTGGGAAGCGAAAACACCGGGTCCTTTTTTAGCCGTGCTTCCGTCGCAAATCTTCGCGCGAATAGGGTGGAGGTGCCGCTGACAAAAAATTCACGGCCAGCGCCATTGGTGGCGGGAATCTCCGGCAGGAGGAAACCGCCGTTCATCTTTTTCGAAGTCAGGAGTGCGTCAAAGAATTCGGCGCCGCCTGCCGGAAAAATGCTTTCATCGTGTCGCTTTGCCCATCCCGCGACATCCTCCGGCGTCGCGGCCTCGGCGATGGCGATCCCGGTTTCCGGCAGGACATCGCCGGCCTGGCAAACATGGACTGAAAAAGCCGGCGATAGTTTTATCAATTCGACCACGCGGGACGAGCGCCGGGGAAACTGGGGATCACGCGCAAATTCCGTCTTGTGGATCAGCTTGCCGCGAACAAAATAATTTCCGTTCGAAATCGTCCGGCGCAGCGAGGGATTGGCCGGCGCCAGCAGGGAACGTTCAAATCCCAATTGTCTCATCGCGGCGTCGATCTCCATCGTGACATGGCCGCGCAAAACCGAATCCACCTTTTTATAGATCCATTTCGCGCCGGACTTTTTCAACAGTTTCGCGGCCGCCACCGTCCGCTTGACGGCCTCCCCCTCCGTTCGCGAGCGCGAATCGATATCGACACACACCAGGTCGGCGCCGCCGCTGGGTTTGTGGCCGAAAACTATTTCCGCGCGCAAACCGTGACGCAAACCGATCGCGCCGATTTCCGCCGCCCCCGTCAAATCATCTGCGATGACACCGATCATATCTTTGCTTTCGCCATGTTCGCCGCAACCTCGATTGCGGAGAATAAACTTGTTGGGTCCGCTTTTCCCTGCCAGGCAATGTCAAAGGCCGTGCCGTGATCAACCGACGTGCGAATGATGGGCAGGCCCAGGGTGATGTTCACTCCCGTATCAAAGGCAAGCATTTTGAAGGGGATATGCCCCTGGTCGTGGTAAATGCAAACGATCGCATCGAATTTCTTGCGCTGGGCCGTCGTGAACGCCGCATCCGGCGGCAACGGGCCGTCGATTTGGATTTTCTTTCGACGGGCCTTGGCCACCGCGGGTTCAATGAATTTTTCCTCTTCATGGTTGCCAAACAGCCCATGTTCGCCCGCGTGGGGGTTCAAACCACAGATCGCCAGTTTCGGCGCGCGATGCAGGATCCGGTGCATCGCTTCGGCAGTCAGTTCGATCACATCCAGGATGCGGGAAACGGACATTTTTTGGGGGACATCCGCAAACCCGATATGCGTCGTGACCATGCTCACAGTCAGTGGTTCCGAATAGAGCA
>Ga0206805_1060_pt1 | contig 22714 bp, 12 predicted proteins | sample Alteio_BWOrgCont_59_FD_152890 | JGI IMG/M metagenome (GOLD analysis project Ga0206805, IMG submission 152890) | Enriched cells from forest soil in Barre Woods Harvard Forest LTER site, Petersham, Massachusetts, United States -... | ecosystem: Environmental > Terrestrial > Soil > Temperate forest >... | reverse complement strand
GGTGAGTTCATCCAGCGATTGCTCGGGGAAATAATAGAAATTGGTCAACGGGGCCTGGGACACGCCGAAGAGATTCAGCAACATGCCTGGTTCCAAACCGGTAATCGTGACCGGCAACGAATTGGACGTGGCGATGAACGTATAACTGTATTGTTGCCACTGTTGGTTCACGCCGTAGAGGACGTTGGTGTTGCCGCCGAGGTTCACAAAAGCTTCGGCCAGGCCCGAGGCCGGAGTCACCGTGGCATCAAATTTGCCGACGAGGCGGTTGGTGGTGGAGGCGGAGGCGTTGTAGATGGACCAGATTTCGGCGTCCGACAACGCGCGGCTGTAGATGCTCATCTCATCCATCAGGCCGCCGTAATAATTGTTGGTGAGCAGGCTCATGTCCTTGCCCAACAATACGTCGCCGGTGGTCTTGGGGATGAAATAGCCAAGGTTCGTCGAGGCCACGTTCGTGCCATCGTAGAACAGATTCGCGATGCCGGAGTTGGTGTTGTACGTCAGCGCCACATGCTGGAAGATGTTGGATTGGACCAATCCCGGGGCCGAGACGATGATGTGCGAGCCGTTGGTGATGTCCACGAGGTTCGCGTAGAGGCAGCCGTTGCTGCTGACGATCGTATTGGTCGTGCCGGGAATATTCGTGACCGAGATCCAGAACTGCACGCCGTTGGTCTGGAGGAGGGGCACTTCCGCCACGCCATAAACCAGATTGGTGGATACGCAGGTGGTGCCGATATTATTCGCCAGCTCCCACAGGCCTGATACCGCATTGGTCGCGGTGAAGATGCCGACGTAGCGTTGATTGGGGAAGCAGTTATTGTCCGGCTGGTTGGTTCCCCAGTCGAAATAACTGGTGTTGGTCAGGCCGCTGGAATAAATCCACGGCCCGGCAACGGTCGCGCCGCTGTTCGTCAGGCCGATCCACAAATTGCGGTTCGTGCCGGCGTAATCTTCAAAGGCATCGTAGATCCAATTTTCTTCATCAGCCGTCTCCACGGTGGCGAGATGGCCGCCGAGCGATTCAGCCCAGGCTTCCGAAACCGTCCAATTCGTGGCGCCGAGCAGATAATAATAATGGCTGGTGGCACGGTCGAGAAACGGCCCGGCGACGATGTTGAAATTGGTGTCGGTGATGTCGGGATAATTCGTGGGCACGCCGGCGAGCCATTCGACCAGCGGTTGCTGGACGGAAACGTTCGTCGGATTGATCCAGCCCTCGACGGTCAATCCGCCGCCGGATCCGACATCCAGCGCCGAGGATTCGACGGTGGCGTTGCTGGTGGTGGTGAACGAGTACTGCGGATGGATCTGGACGTAACTGTTCGTGCCGGCGAAATCAAACGGCTGGCCATTGTATTCCATCTCAAACGACTGCCCGACTTCGCCCGCCGGGAAATCAAACCGGCCGATGAGCGAGCCGTTTTGCCCGTCGTTTTCGGGATCAGCGCTGTCGAGAGCGTTGCCCTCACCGCGCCACCATCCGGCGATGCCCGGTCCACGATACCAGAAGGTGATATTGTATTGCTCGCCAGGGATGGTCGGGATGGCACGCGTGATGGTGCCATTGGCCAGGGCGAGGTAATTGCTGTCAAAGTTATCGCCGAGCGAATTGGCCGGGTCCGTGACGACGCTGACAAAATTATTGGTCAATAGCACCGTGTTGGTGACGGTCTGGTTCTGGTTGTTGGTGGTATTGAAGAATGTCGTCACGGTCGTGATATTGGTCGGGAGCGTCCAGCCGCCGAACTGGTCGAAAATATTGGTGAAACCGAAATAATCCCCGTTGGTGGCCTGCTCAAACGCGAAAGAATAATTGGTGGCCCCGCCATCGAAGCCGAAAGGCGGCGCCGCAAATTTGATCGGCGTATCGGTCAGGTTCGTGTCTTCGGTGAACATGAGGTAATCGAAATTCGTCTGCGCCGAGCCGGCGGTATAAGTCCAGGCATCGCCGCCGCCGTTGGCGTATGGATTGCCGAACTGATTCATGATGATGGTGATACCCGGGGAACCTGGTGGATAGGACATGGTATTGGTGTATTCCGTTTGCGTATTTTGCGCTCCGGGACCAGAGGGCGGGTTGTTGATGAATGTAGTGTCCAGGATGCAGAACGGACCGGTCGGATCGAAATCTGCGGGGTTGGTCGTGTCATAGACCGTCATCTCATCCGGCAGGGTGTAGAAGTTGTAAGCAATGGGCAATGTCCCGCCGGCCGGATTGGCCGCCAGGTAATTCGTATCGGCCGCCGCGCCGCCGGTGGCAGTGGAATTGACGATATTGGAAAAGACCTGCATGACCCCGGCGTTTGACGTAAAGATACCGCCGCGATTTTCCATCAGCAAAATCTCCTGGCCCTCGGGGCTGACCAGCGTGAAGGTCAGATCAGAGAGCCGCGGGTACGTGGCCACGAAGCCCACATTCACCGAAGCGATCTGATTGGTGGCGGAGATGAAAATGTTCGTGCTGGTCACAGCGATGGGTGTCAACGCCGGACCATTGGACGTGGTGACAGTCGGCGGAACGCCGGACAGGAACCCGTTGAGAGTAGCGATCAGATAGATTGTTTGCGCAACGCTATTTCCATTGGTGAGGCCAATCCAATAGGTCCCGGACGCCAGGGGCGGCCCATAGGAAATGGAATTGCCCGGATTAGCGCCATTTGGGTATGGCAGCCCCGTCGGACTATTAGTCAAATCAGCCTCAAAAAGGTAATTAGCCGTGGTCGGCTCGGTGCCGTAATTCAGATACATTTGTACCGGCACTGATCCAGGCGGCACCGTCAAATTTGTTGCAGATATCGTCAGGTTGGTGTAGCCCGGCGGCACAGTGATGTAATTGTAATACCATTGGCCGGGCAGAAGGCTGATAGTGATGCCTTTGAGCGGATTCTGGTGCGGAATGAGCATCAACGAAAGATTGTTCACGCTGCCGCTAAAGGGAGTGACGCTGTTGGCGATGTGATAAGTCCACAACGAAAATATTCCCACGTTTTGCCCAACAAAATCCTGCAGGCTGCCCGGGCCATCCGAGTGGTGCAGCGTATAACCGGCAGGCAAGGTGCTGGCGATAACCGTGCCGGTGTCGTCGTACACCAACGGAAATGTTCCCGGCGTGTTTGGCGAATTATGATTCATCAGCACTGCGGTGGTACGGCCGCCGACGCCTGAATCCAGCGTCAAGGAACTGACCAGATCGCCCACATCCACCTGGGAAATGACATTGGTGACGATGACCGCCTGGATCTGGACCGGCTGAAGGGAAATTCCGAGGACGTCATTGAAACCGGGCAGAGCCGGCGAGCCGGACGGGATGGTTGCCGGGATGGGAGTGCCATTGACGGTTTCGATGCCGTTGGAATTATTCATCTGGCTGAACGGAACGCTGGTGAAGATGGGGATGAAATTATATTCGGCGGCCATCTGGTCTTCTGATTGGACCCCGACATAATAGACTTCGCCGTGTAGGGAATTGGTATCGACGATGACTTCCTCGCCGCCCCGTCCGAGCGACGCCCCATTGAAAACACCCGCTGCCGACGCGCCGAGTTGCGAACCATTGACGCAATTCGAAATGGTTGTCGGGCTAAGATTCGTGAGGGAGGGATCGGTCGTCACAAAAAGATCGATATCGGCTTCCGTGCGGGTGGAATTGGCATCGCTGTTGGCGAAGACGCCCATGCGCGGGATGGAAAGGGTGTTGGCGTCGAACGTCACAAAGGCTGCGTTGGTGACGTCAGTGGTGGAACCGGAGCTGTCTTCCGCCTCATTCGTCACGATATAGAAATGCCATTGGTTGGCCTGGCCCAGGGTGACCAGACCACTCGAAGACCAGGGAGAATTGGTGCCGACAGAAATCTGGTTCGTGCCGAGCAAGGGCGAACTGGCTCCGAGAATCTGGTTATCCAACGGCGCATTGGTGGTGCCAATATATGAAATGTCCTGGTCGCTGGTGGGATTGGGAACAAGGCCATTGTCCTGGACGGTGAAGGCGCCCGTCGCGTCGCCGTCGCCGCTGCTGATCACCAGCGCGTAATCCTGGACGATGTTATTGGTCTGCTCGATCACCGCATTGACATTCACGCGATAGCCTTTGACGGTGATCAAATAATTGGTGCCGGTCGGCGCGGGAATGATGATCGTCTGGACATTGTTGACGGTATCCGGGATCACCGTGTTGGTCGGATTTTCCGGGGTATTAAATGCGCTGGCCACACCGATGTCGTTGCCATAATAAACCACGATGTTGGTGGGATTATCCGTGTTGGTGACCGTGAGCTGGAGGCTGTTGACGAGCTTGATGGCGGCGATGGGATTGCCGGGTGGATCAGTCCATGCCAGCGTGATGCGGATCGGCTCGCCATTGGTTTGGGCAGTCAACGTATAGGAATGGCTATCGCCCGTGGCCAGGGCATTGGTCGGGCTTTGGTCCTGGAAATAGATCGAGGACACCGTCGTGCTGCTGCTTAAACCATTCGTGGCGATGGTCGGCGGGAGCGAGTTGGGCAGGTTGACCAATCCCCATCCCTCATAATTGATGGTGTTGTTGACCTGCAGATTGTAAAGCTCGGCATCGCTCAACCGCGCGCCGTTGAGGAGCATCGCCTTCATCAACGCCGGGCTGGGAAGCATGTTCAATTGATTGATGAAATAATCCTGCATCAACGCGAGCACCCCGGACACATCCGCCGCCGCCATGCTGGTGCCGGTTTCATAACGATAATACGGTCCCAGGCTGTCGTTCATGTTCGACAGGACATCATAATAATTGCCATCTTCGTTCGTTGAACCAACCTCGGTGAACAAATCGTAGGCGACGGCCTGCGCATTGGTGTTGTCGATAGCGTAATTGAGAACAGTCGCCTGGATTTCAGTTAAATAATCTTGCGCGCTGAGGCTTCCTCCTGTGTCAGGCGGGATCTGCACTTTGTTCGGGTAAACAAAATCATATGTGCTCATACTTCCTGGAACTGGAAAATCACTGTCGCTGCCGTAAATCAGCAGGGTGTCCTGTGGATTGAATGGCAATGTTTCAATCTCCACGCTGACGGCATTTTGCGGGATAGAAAGGCCAAAATATTGCAGGCTATTGGCGCCTATGACCAGATTGGTAATAAGCTCATCGTCATAATTCGTCGGGTTGTAATAAGAATTCGTGTCCCATTCCGAGGAGCGGGTTGAAACCGTAAATGTTCCCGGCGCGACCACGTCCGGTTTGAAGCGCCCATAAGTCCCTTCAATGCCGATGCCGACGTTGCCACAACTTGAAAAATCGGCCACCTGGTAGTCATTGGCCGTCAGCGGCGCCCAGACCTGATTCGAAGTCACGCCATCATAAGACACATAGTTGGTGATATTCCGTGCCTCCTCCAATGCCCCGACGGTGATGACGTTTTTGGCCGTGGCCGGCGAATCGATGGTGTCCGCCGTATTATCCGCGCCGCCGATTTGGCCGTAGCCGTCGTTGCCCGCTGCAAACACGAACAAAACCTGCTGGTTGGTCTGCGAACTGGGAGCAAACGGCAGCGCATTACGCGTGGCAGCATCGTAACTGGCCGCCGCCAGGTCATAAGTTTGGTCGCCGCCATAAACCCAACTGTTATTGGAAATCAGAGCGTTCGTGATCGCGGCTTCCGCCTGTAGGTTGCTGTCACTGGCGTTGTAATTTACCGCAAATAAGAGTGCCGCTGGCGCTTTGCCGCGGAAATCTGCGTTGGATACGGAGCCTTCCGCAAAAGAGCCGACATTCACCGGATTGCGGCTCATGCTGCCGTTGCCCGCGATTTCGCCTGCTACAAAAGTGCCGTGGCCGTCAGTATCGATCAAATCATTGGCGAATTGGCCGGTAACACGACTTGGGGGCACAGTACCGGGAGCTTCAGCACTACCAGTGACACTGAAATCCGGATGGGTATCGTCGATACCGGAGTCATTCACATCCACGATCACATTTTTGCCGGTCAGATTCATGTAATTGGAAGACACCAGCGTGTCCGTCGAAACGCCGGTGGTCACGCGGCTCAGGTCATTGGCATGGACACGCTTATAGTATGGTTCGACAATCTGGACACCCGGCAAATCCGCGAGGGCCGTCCAATTTGACGGCGGCACGACGCGCACGACCGGCCCAAAAGGTGAACTATCCTGTGAAACCACCTGTGCGCCGAGACTTTGGACCTGCGAAATGGTTTGCGCGGTATTGTCCGGAAACAGGCCGAGCGTCAGGATCGCGTTTTGCGGCAGAGTGGTTTGGCCTGTGGCGGCAGCAAGGAGTGTGGATTGGACCTTATAGTATGGCTCGTAGGGCAGCACGGATTGGGTGGCCGGGTTTCCGGCCAGCGCATTGGCGATGTCTGCCGGAGCTTCCACCAGATAAGCATTGTTGGGGATATAGGAAATGATCTTTGCGCCGGCGGCGGTGAGCAGGGCGCGGAACGCGGCGCTATCGAGATCGCGCGCCTGCACGATGTACGCGCCGGGATCGCCCTGCGATTGCAATGGTTTCGGGAACGTCAGGTTCACCGGGAGGCTGGAATCGATCAGGGCGTTCTCCAGCAGGATGGCATGACGGTCGTGAAGCAACTGTTCGAGGGTCTTGCTGGTATTGCTGAGACGATAAGCGAACAGATTGGTTTTTGCCGCGGCGAGTTGAGCTGCCTTCCGGGCCAGGCTTGTTTTGGCCAAAAACGGCGCAGTGGAAGTGGAATGGGACGAGGCAAAAGCGGCCGGCGCGAGTTTTTGCCGGTGGGCAAGCGGCCGATGATGGCTTTCCGCGTGCCAAAACAGCCATGCGCCGCCAATGCAGAGCAGGCACAGCAAAATCCAAGTCATCGGGCGCAAACGCATAAGCTAAGTGAACCAACAGTCTATCACAATTTCAGTCAAAAGCCAGACCGGAAGCGGCGGACTTTCGGCAACATTCCATCAGAACGCTGCCATGGCAACTACAGGTTGCCATCACCTATCTCTCTTCCGTCTGCTATTATCTATCTTTCACCACCGCAAAATCCTTTTCAGATCGTCTTAAGGCCAAAAACAATGTAATTCGAAAGCGGTGTCATGGCCACCGCACTCCAAGACGACGAGCGTTTTCATGTGCGCTAAAAATTCGCGGAGCGTCGTGGACTGCGGCGGCAATCCCGAAAGCTTTCGGGAGACGCCGCTTTGCGTTTGGTCTCGAAAATGACTGAATTCTTTAGTCATATTGTAAGTCTTCGTCATTAATCATTCATTTACGGCTCGCGAGGACGCTCGCCCTCCCGCCGTTGCAACGAATTTTTCTTCATTCTTCATTCTTCATTTAAATCAATCAGGCGGCAGCACGTTAAAACTTTCAACTACCGCATGCGGCTGCTGCTGCTGGGGCGGCAATGGACGTCCATTGGCATCCGTGACGCCGTCGATGCGGATGACCACGCGCGTGGCCGATTCAGCCGTGACCTGATAATTAGTGATCATGCCAAAGGCGGATATGCCGGATTGATTGGCGCCGACAGGCAGCAGCGTGGCACCGCCGGTGTAAATGCCATTGGGCGCGGGCTTGAGCGTCTGGCCGTAGGCATAAATGACGTAGCGCGGCGTGCTGTTGCCACGCACGAGCGACATGATCTGCTGCGGCAGCCACTCATACATTTCATCACTGTTCCAATTTGTCTGGGTCAAGTCCAGGAACGGCGATTGGTAGGTGAGCGCCGGGGTGGCGAGGATATCGCCTTTGTGCTCAAACGTACCGACCAGGCCGTCAAGGTTTGTGAAAGTATTGCGTGTGTAATTGATGTTTTTGACCAAATAACCCAACGCTGAATTGGGGCCCAAGATGCCGGCCGGAGTGATGGTGTAATAATTAGTGATCGAATTGGTCGGCGGAATCACCACACCGCTAAATATTGCCGACCATGCGGCCAACCCGGCGGCGGGATTGACCACCGGATCATATTGGTCAGCCGCCGCATTCACGGAGAGCTGACCGCGGGTAGCGTTGTCATTGATCCCTGTCGTGAACAGGTCAAACAACAAACGGTCCCATGCAGGCGAAGAATTTTCTGCGTCGAAGTATAAGGCGTTTGTGCCGCTCGACAGGAATGTAGTATCACCCGTCCATTGTGCCCAGATGGTGGGGCCGATATAATTTGTCACACCATTCACAACTTGAAATCTTTGCGACAAGATGTCTTGCGATTTCATATACACGGTCTGCCAGGGTGTGCCGCGATGGACGCGGCCGATCCAGCCGACGGTCGGGAGTTTGTTCGTCGGAAAATCCCAATCATCCGATCCATACGCTAACGAATCCCGCTCCATCAGATCATAAGCATCTTGATCAACGTAAGCGCTGCTCTGCTCTTTATTATAAGGATTTCCGCCCCAGGGTTGGAAATTATAATTCAATTGGCCGAGTGTGAAGGGCTGGGCGACGGGTGGTGGAACGGCAGCAATGTTGTTGTTATATACGTTAGTCAATAGCGTCGGAATGGAGGGAGACATATCGCTGGCCAGATAATGGACCAGCGGATCGTTGGCCTCCAGAAAGGTATATCCCACTGCATAGCGTGTCGGCGCATACGGAGCCTGGGCGGTCGCCTCGAAATTCGACCCGTAGGCTGAACCATTATTGTCTTGAACATATGCGATTGAGCCATATGGATAGAAAAACGCCTTAAAATCAGCCTGCTGCGCCGGGATTGAAGTGCTATAAGTTGCTGCTTCCGGATCACCTTGCCAGGTACCGTCTTCTGTTGGAACATTTGCCAGCCCTTCTGAAATCTGAATTTGATTATAGATCCCATATGGCACTCCTTTGTTTTGTTTGCTGGTCATCACATTGGTGGGGGCGTTCCAAATACCATTGTCATCGTCACTGAAAATTTGGCTGTTGAGGTTTTGGCTTCCGGCTTGTTCCAGATGAACATAGTCGATCACATGGTAGTTGCCGTTGAGATCTTTATCCAAGACATAGACCTGCAATTGGTTGGTGGTCAGCAATCCCCATTGCGGCACATAAAATTGTGGCTGGCCGGATGGTGGCAGGCCGACGGGCACATTGGTTTCGAACACTGCATCCATATATCCAAGAGGACCAACCCCAAAATAATTTGTCCAAATCAAAGATGGCCCGGTAAATCCTGAAGGCAAAGCATAAGGCGTGTCGGCGGCAAACGGCGTGCGATAGACCGCGTTTGACATGTTCAAAAAATTTGTAAAATTCAAAGGAACATAGAATGAATTGGCGTTCGGCTGGCCTCCGATCCATGGAGCGGAACTGGACCAGCCGGAAAATGAAATGGAATTGGAGCTGAAATAACCCAGTGTCGTTGGCTGGCTGGGGACGTTGCCGTTGGCATCACCCGTAATGTATTGGTATGCATCGCTGTTGGTCAGCGTGAGCCATGTCAAAGCGCGGTAATCCACTATCACGTTGTCCGGGAAATTGTTGGTGTACGAATTCCAAAAGTCTAGGCCGCCTGATGTATTCAGACTCATTATATACATCTGATTTGTTTGCAGAACAGCGGTGGGTTGACTATTGGTCGCACCATCAATATTACGCACAAATTGCAGGCGCCGGGTCATGCCCACCATATTTTCCCCGACAAATTCGTTGAAGTTGGGGAATCCTTTTTTGGCGCCGATGATCCACGGCACACCGTAAACATTCGTGGCCAGATTGGGCATTTCCAGAATATTTGGGATATTAATCAGGGTTACCAGGTCTATCGGCGGGGCCAGTTGCGGGTCGCCCGTTGGCGTGGCATAAACGCCATTAGTAGTTGGCACGACATTGGTATATCCGGTGATGAAGACATTAGTGAAATTATTCTGGCTGGTTACCGTGAACAATGGACGGAAAACGGAGGGGTAATAATTGGTGGTGGTGGCGTCATACAAATTGGCCGCCAGTTGCAGCAGGCGGTTGACTGCGGGCGTATAAACAAACCTGTTGCTGACCAGGACTGGAATGTTTGTGATACCGAAGGAACTAGTCATGTTGAAAGTGACCACAAAATTGGTGGTCAGGCCATTCGTGAAAGTGCCAGTAACAGTGTCATACAAAGCATTCGTGGCCCAGAGTGCGGTGTACATCTTCAACATGCGGTCGGCGGCATTGGTGAAGAAGGCGATGGGCGTCCAGGCCCTGAAATTCGTCGGGTTGGCCGAGTTGTTGGTGTAATCGATATTATCATAATTCAAATTCATCATGCCCGACTCGGGCGAAGAATCCGTGCCCAATTGCGACAGCAACCGATAAAAGGTATAGCGATCGTAAGTGGTAATGCTGTTGGTGCCGGCATTCAACAGCCGTCCGGAAAAATCATTTCCAGGTGCGGTAGTAACACCAATCCTCGTCTTGGTGGTATCAAACAGGTCGTCGGGCTGGTCAAAGAAGTGGTTGGTATTGTCGGCACCCGCCCAGGACCAGGTGATCGTTGGATTAAAAACGGTATAATTCGTATCGAAATTTGTTTGCAACGGCAAATCGCTGTAACCATCCACACTACCATTGACAAAAAAGTTGGTGTAATTGAGGCTGTTGGGGCTAAACAGATTGCTAACCGAAGCCAGGGTAAAGTAATTGTTTGAATAGCGATAAGCCAATAATGTCCGGGCATCATCGAAGGCCGCGCCGGAGTTGGCGGATGCACCTTGAGGATTCAACGGCGTTGGCGGGTTTGCCTGGTTGTATTCGTAAATGCCTGAATTAACATTGTCCCATTCATTGGTATTCAAATCTGTCAAGAAAGCCGCCAAATTGATCTCCCACGAGCCGACCCCTTGATTGCGAAAGAAACCATCCAACGTACTAGCCGTATTTATTGCGCTCGGGGAACTCGCTGTCGGTTCCGGCTCATCACGGATCTGATTATGGATCGCATTCAAATCCAGTGCGTTGCCGATGGGCACGGCGATGAAGGCGAAACGCGCGATGAATTTATTATTCGGGCCATAAGGCTGACCGGGATGTTCCAGGAGGCCAATCCACTGCGGATCGCCCATCTGAAAAATGCTTCCGTTGGTGGTGATCCCAGTGCCATTCACTACTACGTTTGGCACCATGCCGCTGTCATCAAATCGTCCGTTGCGGTTCAAGTCGAGGTAGTAGCGAAAATCATTCGTGCTATTTTCCGCGATATAGACCGGCGCGCGCGGGAGATAATACAGGTTGGCGAGGTTTTGCAGGAAATCCTGTTGATTGTATGTGGAATTATCACTCGTATAAGAGTAATTCACATTGGCCGGGTCGTTGGTCTTATCAACGGAAGCGGGACTGAAACCGTTCGTATTAATATAATTGGTGGAGACCAGCAGGCCGAAATTGTAAGGATTGGCGACGGGTGTGCCATAGGAATTCGTGCCGCCGGCGAGCGCGTTGGCAACGATCTGCGCCTCGGCGCTGGCGAGGGCGGCATCGGTGGCGAGCCGCGCATTGGCCGTATCCGTCGTGGTGGTCACCGAAGCGCGTTCGCGATTGCTGATAGCCAGAAAGGCCACCGCCATGATCAACGTCACCGACAGCAGGATCAAGGTGATGATCAGGGCGATGCCGCTTCGGGAGCGACGAGCGAACGCAGCGGAGCCCGCCGATTTTTTACCAATCGGAGATCGCAGACCGGAAATGGGAAATTTCAGTTTCATTGATAGGCTGAAGGGTCCACCAACGGAATGGAAACGCGCTGGCGGAAAATGTGGACGGCGTTCGCGCGGTTGGTGAGATAACTCCATTGCGCCAAATTGTTGGGGGCATAATAGGCGTTGGTCTGGGATACTCCCAATGATTCAGCGCGCTGCAGGGTGCGGTCTTCCAGGGTGGCCAATTCAATCTGCACGCTGGCGGGCACGGCGTTGCTGTAAAAAGTGAAGCCGACCTCACCACCCGGGCCGGGAGGATATGGCGGGGTGAACCAGGTGTTTCTCACAACGTTCGTCTGCCTAAAATTGTAACCGTTGGTGAGCCAAACGCCATTGGTGTTATAGGCGCGGACAGTGAGACCCACGACCCCATCCATGAGATGGCTCATGTTGGTCCATTGGCCGAAATTGATCTCAGTTTGAAATGTATTGAACAAGCCGGCAGGATTGGCCTCGATGTTTGTCTGGGCATAAAAACGATAAAGCGGATAGAGCGAACTGCTGGGAACAGTGTAGGTGTTCACAACATAGCCGACGCCGATCCACTCCGTGTTCTGGCGGCCAAGGATGAAGAAATAATCCAGCAGATTGGTGCGCTGGACATTGTTGTCGCTGCCGACCAGCGGCTGGATCAGCGGCTCGTAATTAACAAAATTGTTGGTCGCGAAAAAATTCAGCGGGTAATATGCAAAGCCATTGGTCAGCGCATTGTTGGTGCCAATGGACAATCCGTACGACGGAGTCATTCCACGCAGATCCGCAGCCATCAATTCCATGGTGGCGCGGCCGTTTTCAAGAATGTCCGACTGGGTGATGCTGGAGCGGAACGCCCGTTGCGTGTTGCTGAACACGGTCATCAACGCCGTCACGATCAGGATCAGCAATGCCATCACCACGATCACTTCAACCAGGGTGAAGGCGGACGCGAGGCGCGGAGCGCGGGGCATCAGGCAGCGGGCGGAAGGCAGACAAACCGCGGTGCCGTCCGCCGCCGCATCGTTTTGTTTCAGCCTTGATCCCCTCACCCGGTGCTTCATCCAGTTTTTCCCCACAACCCTCATCCGGCCTTCGGCCACCTTCTCCCGCTCCCGCGAGAGAAGGAACTGCACCGCCCTCTCCCGCTCCCGCGGGCGAGGGAGCAAAGCAGCGGCGCGCCTGTCTTTGTACAATTCAATTCTCACGGCACCCCTCCCGCGAGAGTATTGGTGAACGATTGCGACTGGAAGAACAGCAGATTAGTCTGCAGGCCATCCGGCACCATTTGACCGGCAATCATCGTGCGGAAACTTTGGGCGCCGGGGCCGAGGCTGCCGCTGGGCTGTTGCGGCCAGCGGAAAAATAGCCGCAGTTGGTACAGGTTGTTCTGCAAACTGGAATTCAAAGCGGCAGCGGTCGAGGGCGTACTTGCCGGCAGATTTAACGGCACCGGCACAGTTTCGCAGATGAGGCGATAAGTGAAAGTGGATTGCAAGAGGTTGTTGTCTTGCGGCGGTTTTTCCACTGCCGGCCCGCTCATGGAATAGACGTAGGCGACGACGTGATTGCTGTAACCGCCATTGTTCAAATTGGCAATCGGAGTACCAAAGCCATTCTGATATTCCGGCGTGCTCAACAAGCCGATGATGTTGGTGCCGCTATTGATGGGTGTACTGAGTCCTCCGCCACTCGTCGTCCAATATCCTGGTAACGTAGTTGGAGCGCTGGAATAGGTGTAGCCGTTCACGCCAGAGTTGGTCGTGTTGCCATTATAGAAAGTCCAGTAGTTCGTGATGGCATAGACATAGTTCGTCAAATCGTCCGCGCCTTTCGCGCCGTTGCGGATGTCCTCCATGATAATCGTGGCGTCCTGGTTGATGATCGTCTCCTCGCGATTGTCCTGCTGGGTGTGCATGCCGATGGGCAGCACGCCGACAATGGCCACGAGCGCAATGCCGATGATGGCCAGGCTGATGGCGATCTCGATCATCGTAAAACCGCTGGTGGAACGACAACCTTCGCCCGGCGCCTCGCGCCTGTCCTTGATGTTGGTGCGCAATTTCATTGGACCGGGTGGAAAAGGAGGGTGGCCCGGCCCGTCAGCGGGTCGATGTGGACGACGTTATACTGGATATTGGTGCTGTTGCCCGCGGGCGTTTCGATGATCTGCCCGTCGTTGAATTGCGGGGCTTTAGTGGCGGGATCCGCCGCCGCCAACACACTGCCTTTATCGAGAGGAATATCTATGCCACTACCGGAATAGTCCTGATCCGGATTTGGCGGCAAGACCAATTGGCCGAGATAATTGAAGGCGATATAGGGCAACGACGGCCACGGCTGCGCGGTATTGGTCGCCGCCGCCTCCGACGGGAACGGGATGCCATTGGTATAACTGAACGGATTGATGCTGAACGTATCCTGGACGTTGGCCGGGTCGGTAAAATAGAATGGCTGGGTCGGATAGGCAAATTTCCAGGGGGAAATGAAATTTCCTGCCGGCAGGCTCTGCCAGGACGACAGGTAATGCCATTGATGATTGCCCGGCTGGTCGCCCAGCGCGCCATCGGCGACAAAATTATAACCGCTCAATTGGCTGACGCACAAATTCGTCACCTCCCCCTGGTCCGCTGCGCTTAATTTGCTAAACCACGGCGCCCAGTTTGAGTTCGTCCAAAAACTCATCGGCACAAAAACCATATAGATGGTGGTGCGATCGGCGATGGCAAGCTGGCGCGCGCGGCCGACGTCGCGCAACAGTTGTTGCGCCGCAGTGAGGGAGGCATCTGCCTTCCCGAAATTTTTCAACGCCGGGACCACGAGCGCGGCGATGATGCCCAGGATGGAGATGACCGTCAGCAGTTCGAGGAGAGTGAAAGCGCGAATGTGCCGAGAAGACTCGATGTCCTTTGATTCGGACAATCGGCAACCAACAATCGGCAATCGGCAATTCGTCTTCACAACTTCACGCTTTCAGAATCATTTCCAACTCAAAACATTGTCCCTGTTTTCCAGGTCGTTCGCCGGGTCATTGGTATCAATTACTCCATTCGGGCCGGCAGACCAAACCATCACCTTGCCGCGATAAGCCCAATTGTTGTGGCTGGGAGCGTTGGCGGTATCACCGGGATCTTCCATCAAACCATTTAAGCCGCCATGAGAAATGACATCTCCTCGATAAAATGCGTCCTCGCACATTTCGTCGTAATTCAAGTCCATGGTGATGATATAAGGATTCCCCCAGGGATCGCGATAGACCAGGTCCTGGCCGAGGCCGGGGGTGTGGTCGGCGGCCGGATTGGGATCGCCATTCATATGCAATTGCAGATATATATTCTGTTGCGGATTTTTTTGATAATTGGCGTTGGCCGTGGCAATGGAGGTGTTCGGGTAATTCGTCAGATCCATGAGGATAGCCATGACTTCGTCATTGGAAATGACATCCGTCGCAGAAGCCGCCACCGGTGTGCCGATTGGCACCGGTCCTCCAGAAGCGGGGATCATGCCACCATAGGTGAAATCGGAATTGTTGGCGTTGGCGATGGCTTGCGCATTGGTGGAAACGGGGAAGCGCCCATAATCCGAATCATATTTCTGGATGGCATTGACGAGGTCCTGCTCCTGCGTCTCGGCTTCGACCACAAGCCCATGGGTATGGGCGGAATTGAGCACCGGCAGCAGCATGGCCGCCAGGATGGCGATGATGCCGATCACCGTGAGCAGTTCAATGAGCGTGAACCCGGAACGGGACCGGCGCGAGAAGGGCAGATGGATTTTCATGGTCTTCAAGTGAATCAGATTGCGGCTCGACTGTAAAATGATGGTTGGCGGCAGATGGTTGAGGGGCGGAACCAGCTGCGACGAGGAGTCTGGTTGAAGAACCTGCAATTGGGTGATGCGCGGTTGCCAGGCGCAATCCTGCCACTCGACCGGCACCAGGTGCCGGCCGCCTTCAAAAGTTGTGGCAATTTCTTTCATGGATAGGGTGTTCCAACCTGCACCTTGCTGCTCCAGTTGCAGATCAGATTGGTTTTTTGGTTGATGACGAGCTGCGCCCACAAATCGTACGAATTGGGATTGTTCGTCCCGGGATAGGCATAGCGCCACGGATTATATCCGTAAGCCGGCCCGTATCCGACGTCCGGTCCGCCGACAGAAACAACCAAAAGGAAATTCGTTGTCGTGTTGTTGGAGACACTCCCCAATTCGTTGGGTTTCAATTCAGCCAGGAAATCCACGGCCACGGCGCCATTGTCGCCGCCGGAACCGGATTTATCGCAATTGATAAACCCGCTCATGCCAAAGAACGTCGGATCGCCGTTCGCGTTGCCATCCAACGTGGTAAAAAGTCCGGGGTTGGCCGTGTTGGTGTGCGAGGTGCCGACCAATTCATAATAGAGAGGGTTGACCAGGACATTGGTTCCGGATGGGGGATAGGTGCCGTACTGGCTCTTGTAACGTTCGAGGGCCGCTTCAATTTTGTTCATCTGCGCGGTGGCGGTGCTGATGTATTCCGTTTTTTTGACCCCGCCGGCGACCGCGAGGATAAACGCCGCCAGGACCCCGATGATGGCGATGACCGTCAACAGTTCGACGAGGGTGAAAGCGCTGTCGCTGGTAAAGCGAACTTCCCCGCGAGCCGTCTTCCCGGGCGCCAAAAATTTGCGAAGCGTTTTGAGTTTAGTAGTCATTAGGTCTTCGTCATTAATCATTCCAGTTTTGCCGGCATGGTTTTATTTTTCTCTCAGTTCGTCTTCCATCCGCTCACTCAACCATTGTTTGATCATGCTCTGATAATTCAAATACCGCGACCGGGCGAGCCGCTTGATCCGCGCCAGCATCCGCGGGTCGATCCGCAACGTGATGGTGACAGACTCGGCCTCCGCGCTGCCGGACATGGCCCCCTCCATCAACCGCAACGCCGGGCGGTTCTCCGACCAAAAACCCGCCTCCGCCTCTTCGCTGTCGAAGAGCGGCACTTCTTCCCAGTTGGCAAAGGTTCTCATTATATTACGTCTGGCTTTCGGACCGCCGCACCCCCGCCATCCCCGCCACTTCCCGTCTTCCGCTTTCCATCCTCTGTCTTCCGTCTTCTGTCTTCCACCCCTCCCCGCCGTTATGCATTCAGCGTTTGATCCATCTTCCGCTGGTAAAAAAATCTTTCTTCAGACTCGAACGCGCGCGCCAGCAACACACGGATCAATTTTCCGTTGGTGCGATAGACGCTAAAGACCCCAATGCCACCCGCGGACATACCGAGATTGAAAAATCGCGCCTGCAAACCAAATCGCGACGAATCAGGCAAGAGCCGGATGGCAAACGGGTCCTCGAAAGATTCTTCAATTTCTCGCTGAGTCAAAGAACTATCCATTTCAAAGGGCGGATTATTCCAATCGAAGTCCATAGAGGGTTAAAACTCCATAAGCGCTCAATTGTAAATAACCCGGCCATGCAATGTATTTACTTTGTATTTACTCGGTGGCACGGCTTTTGTCAAGGATTTAATCAATGGTTATTCAGCTTTTTATAGCTATTTACAATTATTTACCCTTTTAACAGCTTTTAACCGTTTTGAACCTTTTGACAGAAAAGCCCGTATAAGGCAAGCAATTAACTACCGCCGTTGCCGTTGTCGCTGCTCATATTATTAATCATGGCAATCAATGGCAGGAACATGGCGATAACGATGCTGCCGACGACGACAGCAAGGAAAACGATCATGATGGGTTCGAGCAATGAAGTCATGGCGGAGACGGCGTTATCCACTTCTTCATCATAGTTGTCGGCAATCTTGAGAAGCATTTCGGGCAAAGCGCCGGTCTGTTCGCCGACGTCAACCATGCTGACAACCATGGGAGGGAAAACGCCGGAGCCTTCGAGAGGCGCGGTGATGGTCTCGCCTTCCTTGACGCTTTCATGGATTTTGACCACGGCGTTGCTGATGATGACATTGCCAGCGGTCTCCTTGACGATCGTGAGGGCCTGCAAGATGGGAACACCGCTGCTGACGAGCGTTCCCAGGGTGCGGGTAAAACGGGAAATGGAAACTTTCGTGATGACCTGGCCGGTGGGAGGCAGTTTCAATTTGACCTTGTCCCAGACATAACGGCCGGATTTTGTTTTATTTTTAAGCAGCACGAAAACCACGACGCAGGCGGCGATGATGCCGATGGCCGCCAAAATATTGTGCCGGATAATGTCGCTGACGCCCAGGACGAAGAGCGTAAAACCCGGAAGTTTGAAGCCCATGCCGTTGAACACGTCTTTGAAACGGGGGACGACGAAGGTCATCAAAAGAATCAAAATGCCGATGGCGACGATCATGACGGCGACGGGATAGAACAAAGCGGCTTTGACCTTGGATTTGATTTTCTGCGCCTTTTCAGAAAATTCGGCGAGGCGTTTCAAAACGACTTCGAGCACACCGCCCAATTCGCCGGCCTTGACCATGTTGACGAAGAGCCGGTTAAAGACCTTGGGGTGTTGCGCCAGGGCCTCGGAAAAAGTGCTGCCGCCTTCGATCGCCAGGGCCAATTCCCCGAGAATGCGTTTCAGCGTCACGTTGCGTTCCTGTTTTTCCAAAACGCGCAGGCCGCGCAAGAGGGGAAGACCGGCGTCCACCAGCGTGGCCAATTGCCGGGTGAAGGTGGTAAGCACCTTCGGCTTCACTTTCCCGCCGAAGCCGGGAATCTTCAACTCGATATTCATCCCGCCGCCCTTTTTTCCAGATTTAGCAGCGGGTTTGCCGGTTTTGGCTTTTTTGGCGGTTTTGTCCTGGGCCTTTTCGGCCTCGATGATTTTGGTGGGGAAAAGACCCATTTCCTTGACGCGACCGATGGCCTCGTTTTGGGTGGCGACCTCAATGCTGCCTTTGGTTTCTTTGCCGCGGGCGTCCAAGGCTACATATTCAAATTTAGGCATAACTTATCGTCACCAGGGTCTGATCATGATACTAAGTGTACTTGACGACTTCTTCAATAGTTGTATCACCTTCGAAGATACTTCGCAAGCCGTCATCGCGCAAGGTCACCATGCCCAATTCCACCGCTTTTTGGCGCAGCACCACGGTGGGGGCGCGTTCATTGATGAGGGTGCGGATGGCGTCCGTGACCACGAGCAACTCATAAATTCCTTTTCGGCCTTTATAACCGCTGTCATTGCAGACTGAGCAGCCGCGGCCATAGTGGAACACTTTATCACCCAAATCATGCGGGGAGAGGTTGAGCAATTCCAATTGCGCCTCGGTCGGTTCGAACGGGGTGCGGCAATTTTTGCAGATGGTGCGCACCAGCCGCTGGCCGAGTACGGCCATGAGCGTGGATGAGATCAAAAATGGCTCCACGCCCATGTCCACCAGACGGGTGACAGCGCCGGCAGCGTCATTCGTATGGAGGGTGCTCAACACCAGGTGACCGGTCAGCGAGGCCTGGATGGAAATCTGCGCAGTCTCGAGATCGCGCATTTCACCGACCATGATGATGTCCGGGTCCTGGCGCAAAAAGGAGCGCAAGGCTTTTCCAAAAGTCATGCCGACCCCTTCATTGATACCCACCTGCATGATGCCCTCGATATCATATTCGACGGGATCCTCGGCGGTGAGCAATTTGGAGTCAATGGTGTTGACCCGGCGCAAGGCGGAATAGAGGGTCGTGGTCTTGCCGCAACCCGTAGGACCGGTCACGACAAAAATACCATTGGGCCGTTGGATGACCTCGGTGACGAAATCGTAAACGTATTTTGGGAAGCCAAGCGATTCGATCTCGAGATTGACCGACGAACGATCCAGGACACGCAGCACGATGGACTCGCCAAACTGGGTCGGCAGGGTCGACATACGCAAATCGATCTGGCGATTGAGGATATGCAGGTTGATGCGGCCGTCCTGCGGCAACCGGCGCTCGGAGATGTTCAGGTTGGCCATGACTTTCAGGCGGGAAATCACAGGCAACGCGAGGTGTTTGGGGGGCGGCGCCATTTCATAGAGCGCGCCGTCCACGCGATAACGGATGCGAAATTCGGTTTCAAACGGCTCGAAATGGATGTCGCTGGCCCGGTCCTGGATGGCCTGTTGCAGGACGAGATTCACAAACTTTACGATGGGCACCTCATTGGCCAGGGATTCGGCGGTCTTGGCATCCACGTCCGCCGCCTCGACCGCATCGCGGGAGATATTTTTATCGGCGTCGATCTCCTTGAGGATGTCGGAAAAGCTGCCGGCGCTGTCGTCCTGCCCGTAATGACGCTCAATGGCTTTTTCGATGTCTTCCGGGTCGGCGACGACGATCTGGACATCGCGTTTGATGGCAAAATGGATCTCATCCGGTTTGCCCGGGTCGAGCGGATCGACCAGGGCGATCTGGACAGTGCCATCGTTCACTCCGACAGGAAGGCAATGGTACATCCGCGCAACTTTGGAAGGAACGAGTTGCAAGAGCTCGGGCGAGATTTCGCGGTCCTTAATCGAGATGACGTCCGCGCCGATGTTGGTACCGATGACATGGAGGATGTCATCGATCTTCATGATGCCGAAGTCCTGCAACAGCTGGGTAACGGGCGTGTTGTTGCGCTTGAGTTCGCCAACGACTTCTTCGTATTGCAAATCGTCGATCAGGCCTTGCTCATGGATGAGCGCCAGCAACGGATTGGAAATCTCTTCGGGCATGCAGGGTTATTTGGCTTTGGGCACGGTCTTGCTTTGCGCCAATTCAAGCTCTTGCAGTTTCGCAAGGATGGTCGTGGGGTCTTGCGCCTTGGTCACCACTTCTTCGCGGGCAATGAGGCCTTGTTGATATTTATCCATCAAAAACGAGTCGAGCGTGACCATGCCGAATTTTGCGCCGGTTTGGATGTCAGATTGGATACGGAAGGTCTTGTTGTCGCGGATGAGCGCGGCGATCGAAGGGGTGTTGACCATGATCTCAAAAACGGCGACGCGGCCGGGCTTATCGATGCGCGGGATGAGCAATTGGGAGATGACCGCCTGCATGACGGTTGAAAGCTGGATGCGCACCATTTCCTGCTGGTTGGTCGGAAACGCATTGGTGATACGGTCGATCGTCTTGGCAGCGCCGGTGGTATGCAGCGTGCCGAAAACCAAGTGGCCGGTTTCCGCCGCGGTGATGGCCGCTTCGATGGTTTCCAGGTCGCGCATTTCACCGACGAGAATGATGTCCGGGTCCTGCCGCAACGCGCGGCGCAGGCCTTCGGCAAAATTGGGCACATCCACACCGATCTCGCGCTGCGTGACCAGCGCCTTTTTATGTTTGTGATAATATTCGATCGGGTCTTCGATGGTGATGATGTGCGCCTCTTCGCGTTCCTCGTTGACGATATTGAGCATCGAGGCCAGGGTGGTGGTCTTGCCGGAGCCGGTCGGGCCGGTGACCAGGACCAGGCCACGGGGCTTGTAAAGGAGCTCCTTGGCATTGGGCGGAATGCCAATCTGTTCCATCGTCAGCAATTTGCTGGGAATTTGCCGGAGGACGAGGGCGAAATTTCCCTTCTCCTTAAAGACACTGACACGAAAACGCGCCGCATCACCGAAAGCAAAACCAAAGTCCGCACCGCCACGCTCGCGGACGCTTTGGATATGTTCTTCGGAGGTGATGCTGCGCATCAATTCCTCGGTGTCTTCCGGCGTCAAAACGGGACCTTCGACGCGATGCAGGATGCCGTGGACGCGAATGACGGGCGCGGTGCCGACACGAATATGCAAATCAGAAGCTCCTTCAGAGACGCTCAACTGCAACAAGTCTGACATCGAATAGGACATATATTATATGCAGGATGAAAAATGCAGGGGGAAGAAACCCGCACGATCAATTTGACTGACTTTTAATGGTTCGCTTTTCATTCCAATTTCAAACTTTCCAAATCACTCGTCGTCTCCAACCGTGGCGCGGATGACTTCATCCGGCGTCGTCACGCCGGCGAGAACTTTGCGGATGCCGTCTTCGCGCAAGGTGCGCATCCCCATTTCGCGCGCGCGGGCGCGGAGAACGGACGACGATACTTTATCGTAAATCAATTTTCTGGCTTCGTCGTCGATATTAAAGATCTCAAAAATGCCCATGCGCCCGCGGTTGCCGGTATTTGAGCAATTGGCGCAGCCGCGGCCTTTCATCAGCGTGGCGGTTTTCAACATGTCCGGTGTCAAATTCAGGGCGCGCAACTCCGCCTCGGTCGGAGTGTAAGGCTCGCCGCATTGCTTGCAGATTTTCCGGACCAGGCGCTGGGCCATGAGACAGCGGGTGGAGGACGCCACCAGGAACGGCTTCACGCCGATATCGATCAAGCGGGTGACGGCGCCGGGGGCGTCGTTGGTGTGCAGGGTGGAGAAAACCAAATGGCCGGTGAGCGAGGCATTGATGGCAATGGAGGCGGTTTCCAGGTCGCGAATTTCACCGATCATTATCACGTTCGGCGCCTGGCGCAGGATGGAGCGCAAGGCGGCGGCGAAAGTCAGCCCGACGGTCTCGCTGACCTGGACCTGGTTGATGCCCGCCAGAACATATTCCACGGGATCTTCCACCGTGATGATCTTGCGGTCGGGCCGGTTGATGAAATGCAAGCAGGAGTAAAGGGTCGTCGTTTTGCCGGAACCCGTAGGCCCGGTGACGAGGAGGATGCCGTCGGGCAGGCTGATGACCTTTTCAAAGGTCTGCTGGTCATCGGTGAAAAATCCCAATTCCGGCAACCCGAGCTTGAGACCTTCCTTGTCCAGAATACGCATGACGATGCTCTCGCCGTGATTGGTGGGGAGGCAGGAAACGCGCAAGTCGATCAATTTGTTCCCAACCTTTGACTGGATACGCCCGTCCTGCGGGATTCGATGCAGGTCTATCGGGGGCTCGACATCGGCACCGCCAAGCCCACCGCCGACGAGCAGAAACAAACGCCGTTCCATTTGATCGACGTCGTGGATTTGGCGGCGTCCTTTGATGCGGCGAAATTCGTTGTGCTCGCGGAAAAAGCCGTGGCGGACATCCAGTCGCGTGGCCGGACGCCGATTTTTTGCGGTGGCACGGGACTTTATTTCCAGTCATATCTGGCCGGCCTGGGCGAAGCTCCGGCGGCGGACCCGGCCTTGCGCGCGGAATTGGAAGCATTGCCCTTT
>Ga0206805_1057_pt1 | contig 23193 bp, 13 predicted proteins | sample Alteio_BWOrgCont_59_FD_152890 | JGI IMG/M metagenome (GOLD analysis project Ga0206805, IMG submission 152890) | Enriched cells from forest soil in Barre Woods Harvard Forest LTER site, Petersham, Massachusetts, United States -... | ecosystem: Environmental > Terrestrial > Soil > Temperate forest >... | reverse complement strand
AGATAATCCCAATATATTTCAAAGAAATTCCATTTTCTAATCCTCGGCCTTATTTTACCAATAAGAGTTTTAATACCAAAATGCTAATCATACCAAAATTACCAGCCATGAAAAAAATCAACCTTTTTATTTGTGTATTTCTTTTTATAGGAATACAAACTCAAGCCCAGTCTTTGAGTGTTTCTGCAAGTGTAACTAATAATGTAACTTGTCACGGAGGAAATAATGGCAGTATAACTTCTACCCCTTCAGGTGGAACATCTCCATATACGTACAGTTGGGCAACAACAGGGGGAACGAATCAAACGGCATCGAATCTTCTGGCTGGAATTTATACTGTAACTGTAACTGATCATATAGGGCATACGGCCACAGCCTCTGCAACTGTCACCCAGCCAACTGCAATACGAGACAGTATTTCATCTTATGTAAATGTTTCATTTGGTGCAACCAATAATGGCAGTGCTACCGTGGGAGTAAACTATGGAACCCCGCCTTATAATTATTTGTGGAGTCCGGGGTCACAAACTAATACGATTGCTACAGGCTTGAGCGCTGGAACATACTCCATAACTATAACAGATAATAGTGGTTGCACAAGTAGCATCAGTGTAACTATTCTGCCCCCTGCCCCTACGAGTTCAAATTGGACGACAAATCCATTTGATCATAAGGTATTTATTCAAAATCTCGGGCAATTTCATCAGGTAGCCACTGACAGTATTCTATATGGCGCTCAGTTAGGTGCAAGTTTTGTATACTTCACAAAGAATAAATTTATATATCAGAATACAGTATATGATACAGCCGGAATGGGAAAAGATCATGATACGGTTAATTTTAACGCACGTAAAAGAATTTACACGACAAAAGCAACTTGGGAAAATGCAAGTACGAATGATACTCTAACTGCTGACAGTATAGTTAGCTATAAATATTATTATGCTGCTGATACCAATCGAACGATAGCCGCCAATATATATAGGAGAATTACATACCATAGTTTATATCCCGGTGTTAATCTTGTATTAACCTTTTCGAGTGCTTTACCTGGCTTTACTTCCGACTTGATAGTTCAACCAGGCACCAGCATTTCAAAAATCAAATTATTTTATGATACAGGTGCCAGATCAATGAGCATTAATGGTTCAGGAAATATGTTAATTGCCGGCAGAAGTGATACTATTGAAGACCATGCCCCTGTATGCTATTATCTTGATACAAACATAAGTGCAAGTGTTTCGTACGTATTGAGAGGTGACACGGAAGAGTTCACCGGCTCCATAAGTTCTTCCTACACATTGGTAATTGATCCATGGACAACAGTAAATCCATATATCACCGGAACATATAATACACCTTTTGACTTAGATTATGATAACAATGGCAATATATATGTATATGGAGGATATCCATTTCAATTAGCTACGCTAAATTCGCAGGGAACTATTCAGGGTATCTTCAATACTAATACTATTACCAACTTTAGCGAAGAGTTTTATGGTGACATGGCAGTGCAAAAAACAACCGGAAATGCATTTATTTTTGAAGCTCTGCCCGCGAATGTATATAGAATAAGCCCCACTTTTAGTTTAACGGCTACAGTAGTCGCGCCTACTTATGCAGAAAATTGGAGGGCAGAATATGATGCATGCCATGATAAAATAATAATTGGTGGAGGTGGATATAATAGTTCCGCGGTAACACAAGGAGGAGTGTTATCAAATCTAACTGGAACTGTTACATTGACCTTAACAAATATTCTTGGTGCTGCCAATACAAATACAAACCATGATTTTAGTCTTGTGACTTTAGATCCAAGTGGAGCCGATTGTTATATGGCCACGTGTAAATCTTATGCCAATCCCGCAACATTTAATAATCAACTTTATGAATGCCCATTAACTGCACTATTACCTGTTGTTTACGGGACAACCCCAGCAGTTCCAGATATCTATGGGTTTGATGAAAGTTATGATCGCCCTATTGACAATCCTAAAACGGGTTGGGCAATTGGCTTTAATGGTATGAAAGCCACTCCCAGTTGGCTTTATCTGTACGATGGAGATACGTTATCAAAGTATATTAAAGGTACTGGTGTAATATCAAAATCTGTGGTGGTTCCTAACCCCAGTCCTTTTAAGTGGAGTGGTCTTGATGCAGATTTATGTGATAATATTTTTGTGGCAGATAACAATAATATTTATGAATATGGTTCCTCTTTGTCACCTCCTGTCGCATACTATGCTTTTCCAACGTCTACCATCTTTGATTTGCATATTGACACGAGACACGATGCTATGTATGTATGCGGCGGAGGTGGTTCACAAGACCAGTATGGATTTGTAACAAGTCTCTCATATACTCCTGCATCTCCAACACTGTCTATTTCAACAACAAATGGAGCTTCTTGTTGTACCAGTACTGCAACCGTAACAGTAAGTTGTGGTAGTTCACCATATACTTATTTATGGAGCAATGGACAAACCAACGCAACTGCAACAGGTTTATGCAATGGAACGTATTCTGTAACGGTTACTCTGGGAGCATTTTGCCCTGCCATAGCAATTATGGGTACCGTAACTATTTCAGATCCGAATGGTGGACCCGCTACTCCAGTTATAACAGGGCCAATAACTGGTTGTGGCGGCATGTATTCAGTCAGCAATGTTGTAGCAGGAGCAAGTTACAGTTGGACGACAACCGGTGCAACTTCTACTCCTAACTCAGGAACAGGGTCATCCACTTCGCCACATACTGTGGCCTTTAATCTGAACACAGGTGGCACTATAACATTCACTGCAACAAAGTCAGGCTGTTCTTCGACCGCCACATATACCATAGAACCATGCTGCACTAACCCGGCAGGTTTTAATCTTGTTATTGGGGGCGAGAACGCGAGCCAAATTCCAGGCGGGAGCGTAATCAATAGTAAAACTGTTTTAATAAACGGGTTATTAACAATTGACCAAAATACAACCTTTGATAATTGTGATATACAATTAACAACAGGATCAGAAATTAATATATTAAATGGGGTATCACTTACACTTGGGGGAGCGCTGATATGGGCCCCGCCCATGTATGAAACAACCCGTCTTCATGCTGCCTGCGATATGTGGCAAGGTATTGTAATACAACCCGGGGGAGCTCTTGGGATGGGAGATGAGGTTGTATTGGAAGATGCTATCCAAGGCGTTTTAGCGATAAATCTCGCTACTTCACCCTATACACAGGCAGGGTTTGACATATCAGAGTTTGACATGTTTAACAAGTGCTACCAAGATATTGTAGTTACATCAACACCTAATTCGTTTAACATTCCAACAGGGCCGGGGTGGTTAACTGGGGGCTTGATAGATTTATGTGATTTTACTTGCCGGCAGATGCCAAATGCAATATATGTCGCTGGTGGATGGGGTGCTTATAAAAATTATCCTATGACTACTCTTTTGTTCCCTTATACAGGGATAAGAAGTCATATTGGAATTCAAGCTACCGGAGTTAATTATTGGAGTGATATATATGATGGTAATTTTGATAATATGGATTATGGGATAAATTCTACTACAAGTAGTATTGGAATAGGAGGATGTAACTTTAATAATATAGTGGGCAATGGTGCAAATTATGGAGTCTACGCAACAAGTAATGCTGCCAATCCATCCAGTCTGCAAGTTGGTAGTTGCGCTTTCACAAACTGTTATGAAGGAGTCTACGCAACAAATTATATGACAAGTGTTAATATTTTGTATGATAATTTCAATAATACAGGTTATACACCTTTCGCATATGCCATATTTGAAGGAACGAGTAATAAGGCTGGCAGTCTTCTTAGTATTGAACATAATACTATTCAAAATGCCACTGTTGGCATCGGTATCTCTAACAACATTAATACAATGGCGGAAATAGGCTTCAATTCTATTACAAACTCTAATTGCACAAGTAATAACTTCAAAGGAATTTCGGTTACTGAGACCGGAAACCCGCCGAATGCCACTTATAACATAGTAAAAAATAACCCGATAACTACGGAAAACTTAGGTATATATGCTAACGGTCTGAATGGCGCATATATTAACTACAATACCATTACATTGGAAGGTACAACCTGTGGCAGTGGTGGCCCTGTTGGAATGGGTATAGAGTGCCTAAATATGGCGTCCTCGCAAACTGCAGACAATACGGTTACAATTGCCAATACCTTTAGCTCGCGTTGGAGCATGAGGGGCATTTATGAAACCACAAGCCCTGTTTCAGACATCCGATGTAATAATATAAATTATGCAGGTATTTCCATTCAAATGGATGCTGCTTCGAGTGCAGGAACAACCGTAAATGTTAACACACTTACAGCAGGAGTCAATCCCAACATAGGTATGGAAACTACCAGCTATGCCCAGGTTGTAGGTGGAAGCCCAACTATTTATGCGGATAATGTATGGAGTGGCACTTTTGAATGCAGGTCAAATGTTGTGCCATCAATCGCTCCAAAATCTAACATATATGGTCCAAATGCCCTCACCATTCCATGCCCAAACCCTGCCAACCCCCAATGCGGAACAGGGACATGCACCTACTTTCTGGACCCACCTGCTTCAGGCCCTGGAACGAATCCTTGCCCTTCAGCCCCTACTCACGGACCTGAATTTAAGCAGCCTCCCCGCCTGGCTGGAGATACCCTTGCCATGGATAGCATAATTGCCGATAGCCTCGGTTCACGCTTCTTCTATGCTCCTAATTCAATTGCTATCACCCAAATGCATAACATCGTTTTGAAACATGATACATTTGAAAACCAAGATACCATGCAGGCTATTGCCGATGAGGGAGTGGTAAGGGTTTTATGGAACAATTTATACCTGCTCAGCACCGATGCCACACTGAATAACTTTATGGATAGCATCAGGTACACTCCTTTAGGGGAAATAATGGCAATTGATAGCATGATACCGTATGAAACCACGAGCACAGGCATAGCAGGTTTGTTAAGCACGCTCAATTCCTTTGGCCCTAATAATAATATCGAAGCTAACATGCAAGATGTAACGGGATTATATCTTAGCTATTTAATGAACGATAGTCTCTCTTCCTCGCAATTGATGGAGTTGCGCGGGATTGCAATGGATTGCCCTGATATTGACGGACCGGGTGTATTACAGGCAGCAGCCTTACTGCCTCTTTTTGATACAGTCGGAACGATATATCTTGATACGGCATGCTCGCATGGTTCGCACAGGCCCGAAAGACGGACTACTACAACGAGTAGTTCTACCAGTTCTTTAGCTTCCGGCATCAATATATATCCCAACCCCAATAATGGAAATTTCACGCTCGAATATAACCTGGGCACGGAAATGGAAGGCAAGGTACGACTCTATAACATGTTGGGCCAGGTGGTAGGAGAATATACACTTGCTAATTCCCAGGGCAAAATGAGCATATCTAATCCTCAGCTTTCCAATGGTGTATATATATGGAAATTATATACAAATACCGATTTATTAAAATTCGGCAAGGTTGTTATCATGAAATAGTTTTTAATATTCCTCACTCCGTTTGGAATGACAAAGCATACAAGATTGTCATTCTGAGCGGAGCGAAGAATCTCAATAATTTCTCCTATATTTGCTAAATAGCAGTATTCTATGAAAAGAGATTTAAAGTCATTTATTTGCTTTTCACTTTTCACTTTTCACTTTTTACTGCTTGTTGCTCAAAATGGATGGGTAATGGGCAGGTTTGGAATGGGAAGTGGAGAAGCTAATTCTGTTGCTATTGATAACAATGGAAATATCTTTTTATCAGGTTATTTTTCACTAACCAATAGTAATGAATTGTCATTCGGCCCATACAACGTGTATAATAATAATCGTAATATAGAGGATGCATTCATCGCAAAATATGACCAATACGGAAATATTCAATGGGCACGGCAAACCATTTGTTCCGGCGCCGTCAGCCTAAATCCGGAAGGATTCAGGACTTCATTGGATAAGATGGGAAATGCTTATTTGATGGCTAACTTTTCCGATAGTATGAAAGTGCCCCCTTACTTATTAAATACTCCTTCGTATAATTCTGTTATGTACTTGGTAAAATATGACCCCAACGGAAACGTAGTTTGGGCCAGGCAATCTTATGTGCCTGTTATTGATACAGGTGGTGCCGCAGGTAACTATATATGTACAGGTGTAAATGGCGATTCATATATCACAGGGCTTTTTGCTCCAATTAGTATTTTTGGGAAAGATACGATACGGGGTAACCTTAATGGGAATGCCTTCTTGGTTAAGTACGATGCTAACGGCAATGAAAAATGGGTGAAAGCAACATGGACTAAGAGCAATGCCTGTGGAGCACAAGGAGAGGGAGCATCATTAGACCGCTATGGGAATGTTTATATTACAGGTTCGTTTACGGATACTGTTGCATTTGGGACAGATACGTTGAAGGGAGCTTACCAAAATGGGAGGGGTGCTGATGATTTTTTTATAGCAAAATATGATAGCATTGGAAACATGAAATGGATAAGACGGGATAAACTACCCAGCGTGTTCTGTTATGGATTGGGACAAGGTGTTACCTGCGACCAAGGGGGCAATGTATATGTAATAGGTAATTTCATGGATACCCTTATATTAGATAAAGATACTTTAATAAGTAGCTGTTATACCATATTTAATCATGACTTGAACCATACCAATTTTTTTATTGCAAAGTACGATTCAGCAGGCAATTTAAAATGGGCTATCCAGGATAATACACCAGTAAAATATGGAACCAGCGCATGGGGAATTTCATCCGATACCATGGGGCATATCTATGTTTCTGCCAATGTTGGAATTAGAGACACTTGCACAGTTACTATAGGTAATGACACCTTAAAAACTAAGATTGGCGCTGGTGGTGATGCGCCCGGAATATTGCTGAAACTGGACACAGCCGGACATTTACTTTGTTCCAGTATGTTTCCTTATGCAGGAGCAGAGTGGAACTGTGTAGCTTCTGACCCCACGGGTAATTACGTTTACTATGGAGGAACATTGATAACCCAAGCTATTTTTGGCCCTGATACTATTAATCCCTCTGCACACGGTTATGTTCCTTTATTGGCTCGTTGGCAAGAGTGTGAACCTACTTTGAGTATAACTGAAATAAAAGAAAAAAGTACAGAGGTGAGAGTATATCCCAACCCAAATAATGGGAGGTTCACTATGTTATTATCAAACATAAATGTAGTATGCAATGTTGAAGTATATAATGTGCTCGGTAAGAAAGTATACACAGAAACGTTGCAACAAAGCCAAATTAATTCGATTAACTTAACCGGCCAGCCAAATGGGGTTTATTTTTATAGGGTAATTACCGAAACGGGTAATTTAGTTGGAGAAGGGAAAATTATAATTCAATACTACTGTCCTCAATGAAGAATATTTTACTTCTATTTAGTATCTTTTTGTTTATTTCGGACATCAAGGCACAGGAGCCAGTAGTAACTTTCACGGCTACACCATCAACCATTTGTGTAGGTGAAAGTGTAACTTTTACAAATACTGTTATTCTGAAGCCTACCTCTTGGAGATGGTATTTTCCGGGAGGCGCACCTTCCAAAGATACAAATAGTGTTTTCCCTGGAAATCCGCATACTGCTGTTAAGTACAATCATCCAGGTACGTATTACGTGACTTGTGTAGTTGAAAATAATTATGGTAGTGATAGTGTCACTGTTCAAAACTGCGTAGTGGTTAACGCCCTTCCAACCGCTATTATAATGCCACCATCAGGAGGCATTTGCGATACTTCACCAAAAGGAAAAGCATTAGATACCGTTTTCTTTACACTTGCAGATACAACTATCGGCAATAAATATTCATGGGCTCCTCCTACAGGCCTTACATGTGCTAATTGTAATGACCCCGGTGCATTACCGAATAAAACTACAGCATATACTTTAACTGTGACTGGAAATAATGGTTGTTCTATAAATCTTCTTGATACTGTTACAGTGGGTTATATTGAAGCAAAAATCACCGGAAAGGATACTATTTGCAAAGGGGAAGCTGATACTCTTATAGTATCGGGTGGGTCAGTAGGTGGGTCAAATAGAAACTCAAAAAATCCTCAAACAACTTATTTATGGAGCAATGGGAATACTACCTCCACTCTTACAGTTAGTCCATCAGTAACTACTACATATTCTGTTGCTATTGTTTCTGGTACAGACCCGTGTACAAGTGAGACCGAAATTACAATAGTTGTAATTAATTGTTCGTCGGGGGTATCTGAGTTTTCTGAAAATGGAGCAGTGAAAGTTTACCCTAATCCGAATAACGGTTCTTTTACTTTGTCTCTATCAGATGTAAATACAGCATGTAACTTGGATATTTATAGTGTTCTTGGAGAGAAAGTTTATTCAGAAGTACTGAAACAAAGTCAAAGTAACATTAACTTATCAGTTCAGCCAAATGGAGTTTATCTCTATAGGGTTATTACTCAAACCGGTGAGTTGGTAGGAGGCGGTAAATTGGTTATTTCACGTTGACACTTCCCTTATTTTCTATTACGAAGCCTATTTTCTTTGTATTCATCCTTTAAAACCCTATTTTCTCCTTCTGACCTATTCTACATCTAATGGAACGCAGCGGATATATATAAGAGATATATCAGGAACGATAGATGAAATAATCCCTATATTTGGTTTCAAATAAACCTATTCGTTTGAAAAAGAAGCCTGTAACAGCTAAAGGTCATGCAATAGATCCTTTTAAGAAAGCATACGAGGAATTGAAACCGCAGCCATCAAAAGGGTATTGGTTTGTATTTGGAAATAAGGATATTAAGTCTCAGCAGTTTGGATTACCCCTCAACCCAAATTATTACACCGAGGCTAAAGCTCAGGTAAAAAGCTTTAATCCGGAGATATTTATAGAATTAACTAAAATGTTTTTCAATAAACTTAGGTTGCATATTGGTAATACACACGTGTCGGAATACCTTACTTATCATTTTAAAAAAGTAGATGACCAGGATAAATCAAAATTCATAGATTGGATTGCAAACTCTTCCGGCTATATTGAGTCCAACTCAGGCTTTAAAATTGGGAATAAAAACGAAACTGCGTTTTGGAACTGGATTGAAAATAAAAGAGAACAATTAAAGGCAACTTTAATACCGGTTAAAACTGCAAACATTAGGGAACCAGAAGTAAAATACAATATAACGTATCCCAAGCTCAGCAGCTTATTTATAAAAAAAGAGCACTTCTTTACTGAATTCCTAAAGATATTAGAATTAGATGATAAAATTGAAAAGAATAATCCTAAAAAAGATGGCAAAGAATATTCTTGGAATAAACAACATGGAGCAAATAAGGAGATGGCTTATGTAGCCAAGTCCCTATTAGATAAAAATATTATTAAGCACTGTAATAGTAAAAAATTGGCTCAATCTTTCCTTAACGAATTTTATTTTGAATGTAAAAACTTCCCTTCTTTTATAAAGCCATTCCAAGAGTCAAGTATAAACAAACCAGGGTTCTTTAAAATTGCGGATAGCAATTTTACCCAGTTAAAAAAATGGCTTGACAATATTGATTCTTCTGGGAAATTCTAAGTTATTCTTCTTTCTTCCTTTATAGACTTTTAAGCCCTACCATGGCCTAAGACACCCCCATCTTTGTACCTCATTAATTACATGAGATACAATGAATAGAACATATACATATATACCCATTGAACCGGATAAACTTAAGGAGCTTCTTGGTTCAATAATAGAAGCAGAGCTTCTTAAGCATAATCTGATTAAACTCCCTGAGCCTCCAAAAGAGGAATTCATGGATGTTGCTACAACCGCCCGTATGCTCACCAGAGAAAGAAGCCGTGTGTATGCCTACGTCAGGGCTGGAATACTTACAGCCTATAAGGTGAAAGGCATTCGGGGACTAAAATTTAAGAAGCATGAAGTAGAGGCAGCTATTCAGCAACTCAATTTCGGCGCAAGTATTACCAAAAAATCATTAGTCAAGCCATAAATATATCTGTTCAAACTATTTTTAATGAATTAGAGAATGCTGATCCAAACTGGATAAAGGAAATTTATACAACAGCTACATCTGATTACGTTAATTCCCATGTCCTCTGACCATCTTCTGCTAAATATCTCTACGACCTTTCTACGGAGCTTAAATATTACTATTCAGGGAGTTGCAACATATTATATTTCCAGAAATCCTAACTATATATCTGAGGGCTTCTTCCCTACGGTGGCTCTACGGCGATACCCCTCCCGAAATAAATAATGCCCATCCCTATCGGGTTTTTGGGCATTGAACTGAGTTGTAGCGAGAGAGGCTACACAACCATACTTTTTGGTCTCTTGTATGTCCATAAAAACCCTTTAAGTATTTATTTTATTGTTTTTACTTTGATGATTATTTTCTTTCATTTCTCATATTTTGTTACTCTATTGTTACTTATAAAAGTAAATCACTTATCTTTGTGAAACCATTATCAATACAAAGGAATATAAAGACAATAAAACTATAAAACCTTACTTTATGAGCATACATTTAAGAAAAAGGGGAAATAGCGATGGTACTGTTTCACTGATATTGGACATATACCATAATGGTCAAAGAAGCTATGAGTTTCTAAAAGATCTCAAATTATGTAAGCCAACATCCCCAATAGAAAGACAGGAGAATAAGGAACGACTTGAATTGGCAGAACGGATTAAGAATAAGCGGGAGCAACAATTACAAAGTAATGAATACGACATTTCTCCTATCTTTAAGAATGGTATAGATTTTGTAAAGTTCTTTGAGAACTACGAAAAGAACTACACAAAAAAAGATAAGCGAACAATGGTTGCTTCACTTAATAAGTTCAAAAAATTCATGGAAGAGGAGGCAATAAATTCACTCACTACAAAGCAGGTAAACGAAAATATAGTTACAAGGTTTAAAGATTACTTGGAAGATACGTTGAAAGGCGAATCCCCTGCAAACTATTTTTCAAAATTTAAGAAGATTCTAAAATATGGTGTCAGGGAAAAACTCTTTACTTCAAATCCTGCTGATGGTATAACGATAAAGAAAAATACTATCATTAAAAAGCAGATACTCACTTTTGAGGAAATACAGACAATGGCAAAAGTAAGTGTAACAAATGACCAAGTAAAAAGGGCTTTTCTATTTTCATGTCTTACGGGATTACGATTTTGTGATATAATACAACTAAAATGGAAGAACATACAAAACGGCATAATGAATTTAACACAGCAAAAAACGGGTATTCCTGTTAGCATTAATCTAAATCAAAGTGCATTAACGATCTTAGGTAATCGTGGAAAAGGTGAGGAATTGGTATTTACCCTACCGTCTCATAATGCCTGTATAAAAGATTTAGCTGTTTGGTGTAAGAAAGCAGGAATCGAGAAAAAAATAACATGGCATTGCGCCAGGCATAGTTTTGCAACAGGAATTATATATTATGGAAGTGATGTAAAAAATGCAAGTTCCCTATTAGGACATAATTCACTAAGCTATACTGACAGGTATTTAAGAATAGTAAATTCATTAAAAGAAAAGGCAGTTGCAAACCTGCCGGAGGTTCATTTAATCTAAAATTCTTTACCTATGAGTAAGGACATTGAAAAAGAGACATATACTCACTGGTTTTGGGATGAAACCTATGTGTTCCATTACAAAAATAGTCCGGGCAATTATCCTGAATACTTAGAATTTTTCAATATCAGTGGAATGGATGACCGTTTGGAAGAAGCGAAGAAAAATGCAGAATATAAAGAAATAAATTTGTATGTGATTCCCGGTAAAACAATGGAGGATGCCTTTTGCAGATCTACCCATTATTTAACCTTTTTATTGAATAAATATTTCAGGGATGTTTTCGAGGAAAGACATTTTAGGACAGGTTTCATGGGTAAGCACATGTATAATAGAGTTATCCTGACAAATACCATTTATACTGAAATAATGAACTTTATAAATGATAATAAACTTCTTCATATTAAGGATTTACTTATTGAGCTAATTGCAATAGCTCAACATACTTACCTTGAAGGAGTATTAATGTATATAGGTAATGATTTTGAAAAATCAATCACTAAAATTGATAGTGAAATAAAAAAATTGGAGACTTTATTTGATATTGTTTCAGATAAGAATCGGAGGGATTTAAGAAATAGAACTCACCCAGCGGAATTAATTAGTATTACTGCTAAGTTCAATAAAAGTGTTGGACAGAAAATTTCCGATAAATCAATAACATTAACCGATTCTTGGATAATTAAAGATTTTGTTAAGTGTTATATGCAATACTTTGAACAAGATTTACCATACAAGGGGGATTGGCAGAAATCATTAGAACACTATGGAAAAAATATCTATCGGGATGCAAGTGAAAAACTAAAATTCAATTTCAACCTTTCCGTTGCTATATACAATATGCTCACGAAAGAAAAGATTATCTGTAATGATAATTCTAAAGACAGAACAAAGATTTTGCGTTTCATAGTTAAATTTTTTGACTTTGCTTTAATTCCCTTTAAAACAAAGGAAGATACCATTGAATTTACAGAAGTTCAAAAAATGGGGCATGTCAGGAATTATATTAAAAGACATCTGAAAGACCCATCATTTACGTATTTGTCTTTACCTCCTAATAAAGATAAGCTATTAAAATATTTTGATATAGACTTTATAAATCTTACAACTGATAATAAAAGTGCAGAGACTTTAGGAGAGGCCTACTTCATTTGTAATCGTTTTAATATCTTAAATTTAAAGGATATAATTTCAGACCTTTCCCACATTTCACAATCATTTAGACTTGCAACATTGTTTTCAGGTCATCAATTATTAACTGAATCAAATCCTAATCCCCCTTGTGATGATTATAAGGCAATAAGAAGCCTGATTGAAGGGTTAAATGGCAAAAAAAATCTAACCCAATTTAAGTTCAAAATTGAAGATGTAGAATATTCTTTAAATGAACGTTTACCACTATATATAATTGAAAGAGCGTTAAACAATCATTTTAAGAATTACAAGGAAGATTTTGAGCATGATACTATTGAAACTAAACTAATAGGAGGATTGAATACACAAATTTTTGCTGATAGGCTACATTTGCCGGAAGAAAGGTTTATTGTGAAATTCGTTAAATCCTTTTATGACTATCTTTCCAACGAAATCAAACTAAACGATTGCCCTGAATATTTACTTGAGGAAAATTATTACAGAATAATCGGTTTAATACTTCAAAATAACTGGTTCTTTTATCACAAGATGGATTCAGAAAACTTCATCATAGAAAAAGTTAAGCATTGGCATAAACTATCTCAGCCAAGTAATATATTGGTTATCAATAGGAACAAAGCCTTATTAAAATAGGGCTGCTCTGTTTCTTTTCATGATTGTTAATGATAGGACCTTTGTTTCATGAATAAACAAAGTATGTCCGAACAACAAACAATTCTCAAAGAAATATCTGATCTCAAAAAGTTAGTTATCAGTCAGGGTTTATTTCAAAAGCCTATACTCAATTTTCAAGAGGCGGCTACTTACTTAGACTTATCCTCTTCTTATCTCTATAAACTTACCTGTAAGGGAGAAATAGCATTTTATAAACCGCAGGGGAAAAAAATATGGTTCCGAAGGGAGGAACTGGAACAGTGGCTTTTACGACACAGAAATAAGACCATTGATGAACTTAGTCAGGAAGCAGCTACCCATGTATCATTAGGTACAAAGAAAAAAGAAATTTAAAACTCTAAAGCCCGCTCATTCTTCACAATGAAACGGGCTATTAATAACAATTTAATATGCACAAAGATACGAATTATGTTTCAATGGATGAAACATACGCAAGCATGGAGTTAGAAATAAATCCCTTTCCTGTTGAAGTATTCCCAATGCCAATTCAACAAATAATAAGTTCAACAAAGCAATGTTTAAATTTCCCTGCTGACTTTACGGGTGCATCAATTCTTTTTGCAGCATCATTATCCATTGGCAATACTTATAGAATTTTAGTAAACAAAGGGTGGCAGGAAAATTCCGTATTGTTTATTGCTAATGTTGGACGGCCAGGAACAAACAAAAGTCATCCATTAAGCTTTATCCTTCAGCCGATATTTGACCGGCAGGAAAAGAATTACACTGAATATGAAAAGAAGAAAAAGGAATTTGATAAGGTTTTTAAGCTGACTAAAGATGAACGGGCCCGACAGGGCTATGATGAACCTGTTAGACCGTTTTGGGAGAAATATACAGTTACGGATTATACTCCAGAAGCTCTTAATGAAGTTCACAAGCACAATAAGCGGGGCATAGGTGTTTATTCTGATGAATTGGCAGGGTGGTTAAAGAATTTTAACCGATATCACAAAGGAGCGGAACAGGAATTTTGGTTAAGTGTTTGGAGTAATAAGCCGATAAACATTGACAGAAAAACGAACGAACCTATATACATTCCGTATCCTTTCATTTCGGTTGTCGGGAATATTCAACCAAGCATATTATTTGAACTCGCTAAAAACAGCAGGGCACAAAATGGATTTATTGATAGGTTACTGTTTGCCTTCCCTGAAGGCCTACGGAAGGTTTATTGGAGTGATGAGGAATTAGATCCCACCGTTGCTGAAAATTGGAATTTAATTATTTCAAATCTCCTAGTCCTTCCGCTATCACTTAATGAAAATCTTACTCCGAATCCAATTATTTTGTCATTCGATCAAGAGGCATCGGATAAAATAAAAGACTGGCAGAAACATAATACAAATCTATGCAACTCAGCCGAGGATGAATCTCTGGAGGGTATTTATAGTAAACTTGAAGTATATGCAGTTCGTTTTTCATTAATACTTGAAATGTTAATGTTTGCATGTGGTAAGAGTGATAAACAAAGCATAGGTATTGAAGCAGTAAATGGAGCAATTAAATTGGTTGAATATTTCAGGGCCACAGCAGCAAAGGTTAATTCAATTATTTCAAATTATAACCCATTGGATAAACTCCCTGCCAACAAACAGAAATTATATGAACTATTGCCTTTGAGTTTTACCCGCGATACAGGATTGAAGATTGCACAGAGTATGGGGTTCGCGCATGCTACTTATGATAGATTTTTAGCAGATAATCGATTTTTTAAAAAGGTGAAAATCGGTGAATACGAGAAAATAATGTGAGTGAGAAAGTTGAGAAATGTGAGAAACAAACAGATGCCATCCTCACTTTTCTCATGTTTCTCATTGGAATAAATAAACTATGAGTATCTTAAATCAATATGTGAATTACTTTCCAAAGGCCATTGCGGAGAAAGGCACTGCTGAATATTACGGTACGAAAGTACTATTGCATGAGATATTAGTAAAGATGCACACTATCCAAAAACATCTGCAAATTATATCTAAACTTAGGTCCCTTCCGGTTGAGAAACAAAGGGAGTTTAAAAATACCTCCGTTCCATGCTTTACTATATCCTGTTATTGTGAGCAAGATGGGAAAGGCAGCCGTAATGCAAATGATTTGATTTACAGGACAGGCCTCATTTGTCTTGACCTTGATCCCAAAGACCCGTCAATTGATTTACTTCTTTTAAAAGAAAAAATAATCAAAGAACCTTATGTTGCCTATTGCTCATTAAGCAGCAGGGGTAAAGGTATATTTATAATTATTTATGTTGCAGAACCAACTAAACACGAAGAATATTTTAAATTCTTTGAGAATTGGCTTAATATTAATGGTTGCCTCTCAGTCTTTGATAAGAACACTAAAAACATTAATCGATTGCGCTTCATTTCTATTGATTATGAATATTATATAAATAACAATCCAATCCCGCTCTCCTTATCTAAACGTTCGCTACAAACGAAACCTGTGCATCGAAAATCATTTGCCAGTAAACATTCAGTAACCACCCCGGCGCACAGTGTTGAACTTGCAGTTAAAATTTTAGATAAACAAGGTAATTATTTTATAGACGGGAACCAACACATGTATATATATAATCTTTGCCGATTGCTTAATAAAATGGGAGTATCCCAAACAAAGGCCGAATCATTTGTTTCTACATTGTTACCACTATCGGCAGTTAAGTCAAATTGTATTGATTACCCGTACAAGAGATATGGCAATGAGTTTAACACCTGGACTGAAAATAACCCTATTAAATATAACATTTATAACTTCAATTCATCTTCAAAGTCAAGTGAAACTTTAAAGATTTCATTGTCAAATACTAACCCTTTACAAAAAAAGAATACTGAGAGTCAATCAATAGGTTATGTAGATAGTGCAGGTAAGTTATACATTCCTACTCCAATGTCAGATACCTATACCGTAAGAGATAGTATTGAAGCATATAACAAGCGTATTGGAGATTACTCTTGTATCAAGAGAACGGATATAGATGTTGCCTCTTTTAATGCAGTATTTATTGACCGGAATACCTTAACCATTCAAAACCTATGATTAACCTTGACAGCAACGCCCATGCTATGCCTATGAAACCCTGTTCTGTTAATAATAACCACTCACCTCGTATAATTCAGCCTTTAAAACAAGCAATCTTAACAGGCATCGTAATTTTATTTTTATTCCAGTCGAGAGAGGAGATATACTTATATGACCTTTTTATTAATAATCAATACTACAACACCTATGAATTACAAACCAAAATATGACCATCTTGAGATATATAAATATAAACCCGGACAAAGCGGTAATAAATTAGGTCGCCCCAAAGCATATCAAACCATTTTAAAAGAACTCGGCTATACCCGGCCAATGATTGCAACTATGGTTGCAGAAATAATGTTTATGAATGAAAATGAAGTATGGGCAATTGCTAAATCCGAAACAGAACCAATTATACGAAAGGTAATTGCTCGTGCTTTTTATTATGCTTCCGATAATGGAAAGTATAAAGATATAGAATCATTCATGACTATCCTATTCGGGCGACCAGTACCATTTATTCCTGAACCGACAGAGAATAAAACATCTAAAAGCATTTAAGTTACTCTACCTAAGTTATTTCAGTTAAAGTAATTCCCCTCTAAGATATGTATTAATTTGGTATTACTATACTTAATAAAGTCTGTGATTTTAAATAGCGTAATTTGGTAATCAAATTATTCCATTCATTCTGATAGCATAAGAATAGTGATACTTTTATCATTATATCGAAATTATAATTCCCTGATTTCTAATTGAAAATGTTTATTTAACATAAATATATCATTTTTTTCTTTGAAATTTCATTTACCACAATTACTTTCGCTTTCGTTAATAAGATTCGGAGGCATTACAAATAGGTTTTTTCACACATTCTCCTTAGTTCGACCTGTTACCTATAAATAAGGCCACGCTTTTTAGGGTAGTATTAATCTATCTCCTATTTTATTTAGGAGGTGTAAAGTAATGTCGAATGAAAACAAAACATAGGAACTCGTATATAAGTTTGCTGAATAAGTGCAGCTATATTATTTTACCATTTAATAACACAATGCTACCATATAATAAGTCAACCCCACTGTTTAATAATTGTGACTTGACAGTATTTATACAACAAATAGTTTTGTGAAAAATGAAACATAAAATGAAGCAAATTTTCTATTGTCTTTCTTTTTTACGTTCGGAATTTTACTTTAAATCTATTTTTATACCGTTCGTTGAAAAAAAACTGCCGTTCGTTGAAGTTATTTTTTTTAATAAAAAGTATAAATAAAATTTGTAATCAAAAGAAGCTGTTTATCCTATATAGTAGTATTAAAAAATTAATAACTGTTAAAATTAAAATTTATGAAAATCACCAATATTTCTGCATTGAGATTACAATTATTAACATGTGGGGTAATAATCCTCTCATCCCAAATTAGCTTTGGACAATGGTCTACCAGTGGAAATTCCATCTCTTCTGGTAATTTCCTGGGAACTACTAATAGTCAATCTTTAGTTTTCAAGACGAATAATTCCCAGGCCATGGTAATACTATCGAATGGCCATGTTGGTATTGGAACAGTAGACCCTCATTATCCCCTTCAAGTTGTAGGTAATGTGGTAGACTCAGGCACTTTCTATGCAAATTACATAGAATCAGCCAACGGTATTTCAGTAGGCCAGTTTAAACTGGTTGCTGGTGTAGTAGATAGTATCGTTTCTACCTCGGGTACCTTACAACTCAGCGCGACAATAGTAAATGCAGATGGAGCTCTCACAGCAGCAGGTTCACTTACTGCAGGAGTGAGTGATACAGCTATAACTGTAAATGGCCACACAGGGACTATTACCTCAGGATTAAAGACAGTAAGTTTTAGTTATGATACTATCACGACTACTGGAAAAATAATAACAAATACGCTCGCTATTAATACGCACAATGTTCCTGCGGGATACTCATTAGCTGTAGATGGAGCTGTAATAGCTACAGATGTATATGTTGAATTATACGCCAGTTGGCCTGATTATGTGTTTGACAAAGGCTATAAGCACAGGAGTCTTGAAAATCTGGAAGAATACATAAACAATAATCACCACCTCCCAGGACTGCCTTCAGCCCAAGAAGTCGAAAGTAAAGGAAGTATATCGGTTCAAAAAATAGTTACTCAAGATACAAAACAGATTGAGGAACTCACGTTGGATTTAATAGAATTAAATAAAAGGGTCAAAGCCCTTGAGGAACAAAATAAACAGCTTCTTGAAGAACTGAATAAAAAGAAGTAAAGCCCTAACAAATTCAATTTAGTACGCTTTAATTCTTTAATTATTCTTTATATGAAAAGCTTAAAATATATCCTCTTACTCCTAATAGAAATAACATATAGTTATTCTTATGGGCAGTTGAATTTAAGTTCTCTTCTTTCTGCTGGTCAATATTATAACCCGGTTAGCGTCAATGCTCAGCCGGGGATGACTGCTCATGGAAGTTCTGGCATCGTACATTTATTCATTAACGCTGTACCTGTAAGCACAACTACAACGTATGCAACACAGAGTCAAACTAATATATTAAGTAACGAGGCCGCATTGAGTGAAACTATGCCCAATACTTCTTTGGCTGTAGGAAAAACACCCTATAGTTATGGAGTTTCACCAACCGGGGCAGGCACGTATACTGTTCCTATTGTAATACCTCCTGGAACAATGGGAATGGTACCCAAACTATCAATCGTATATAGTAGCCAATCCGTTGAAGGATTATTGGGCTATGGCTGGAATCTTGCAGGACTATCCTCTATTTCCAGGCTGGGAAGAACACCCTATCATAATTTTGGAGGAGCATACCCCGACCAAACTCAGGGTGTAACGCTCACCGATTCCGATTGGTTTGCTTTAGATGGCAACAGGCTAATTAAGACAGTGACCGGTACTTATGGATCGAATGGTCTAACGTATGCTACCGAAAGCGAAACTTTTAATTTAATTACCTCCAACGGGACAGTCGGCAATGGCCCTGAATGGTTCAAGGTAAAGACCAAAAGCGGGTTGACAATGGAGTATGGACGAAGTCTTGATTCACGATTAGTTCCTGTTGGACAAAGCACCGTTTTTGTATGGAATATAGACAAGATAACGGACCAGTTTGGTAATTACATGACTTTTAAATATATGAACAATGATGGTGAGGCTTGTATTCAGGAGATAGATTATACAGGAAATACGAATGCTGGCTTTACTCCCTATAACTCTGTAGTTTTTTCCTATAAAAACAAAACCGAGACCAATACTACTTACATAGCCGATGGAGCATTGAACAGTACTCTTATCCTAGACAACATTACCATTAATTCTCACGGTTCATTTTTCAAAGAGTATTCTTTTAAGTACACTACAAATCTCTACACGTTATTACAGGAAATAGATGAAACAGGTTCAGATCATACTTCTGTATTAAACCCCTTGCAATTTAGTTATGGTTCGGATGGTCCGGTTGTGGGCTCAGCATGTGGCAGTGGCGGTCTTCCCTCTTTAACGTACAATAATTGTGTCGAAGCAGACCCTTATGCTTTAGGTGGAATAGCAGATGGAGCATCGGGTTTTCAGGAAGCTGCGCAATTTACCTTGTTAGACTTTAATGGAGATGGGAAAACAGATGTGATTTCATTAAATGGAACCTACAATGGGGTTGGAGAAACGGAGGGAGAGGAGTACCAAGATCCATGCGGATATAGTAATTATGCCTTTACATGGACTAGTCAAGTTTTATATACCTCAGGAATTTCATGCCCCTATTTTACCAGCGCATATACTTTTACGTCCTACCCAACTACAATCAGTAGTAGTACGTTTGAAACTCCTGTAAGCAATGCATCTACAGCAAGTTTAAATCAAACCGCTGGTGATTTTAATGGAGATGGAAAAGATGACTATGCTGTTTCTACGTTTAATTTTAGCAGCGTGGCGGAAGGAGCCGATGCGGAAGAAGATATTCATGTTGCCCTATCTACCGGCTCATCATTTGCCACTGCTAATACAATAAAGGCTTATGATATGTATAACAATTCTTTTGAAACCACTTCTGTATACGCTCCTGCAAATACAACCCTAAGTACTGTTTTATACCTCGATTTGAACGGCGACGGGCAAATGGATATTTTCAACTATCATTTTAATTATTTACATGACACGTCTTATTACAGGGTATGGTTAAATGCTGGTGCTTCATCAACTACTCCCCAGGAACAACTTTCTTCGTCTTATACAGTCACACCTACTCTACCTACAAGTCCCAATTTTGAAATTAGGGTATATGAGGGTAGCGGAGATTACCTCGATTTTTCTCATGCTATTCCCATGGATTTGAATGGAGATGGAAAGACAGAATTGGTTAATGTTTATCGGAGAGGTTTGGATCCTACTCAAAGGGTAATTGTGAGCTTTGATGCTACCCAAACGTATGGGCATACTACCTATGTGGCTGAATTGGATGGGGCATCAGGGCTTGGAAGACCCGGTAACGGCATAGTTGTTCTGGCAGATACTTCATCTTTTCAATACAATACAAATACCTATGTTCCCAATACATTAGATTCAGCCGGAGTTGGTTATTGCCCGGGAGAGGATGATGAAACCTATACAGAATACTATCCTACCGATACCTATGGTAAGGACAATGTATATGGAAATATTACGTCTATAAATAATGGTAGCGGCACCCCCTATGTATTATTTGGCGACTTCAACGGAGATGGCATTACTGATGTGCTAACCTATAGCTCAGGCTCTGGTTCATGGACAATGCACCCCGGAAAAGGGCAAGGCTCCTATGCATCACTGCCAGTAAGCACACTTTCAAGCGACAATCCTTTTTCCTACCCCACTTATTTTTATTATGCTGTGGATGTGAATGGGGATGGAAAAACAGATATACTGGAGTTTATTCCCGATTACAGTGGTACTAATACACTTATTAAAACCTATTATAGTACGGGGACCTCATTCGTGGCGGGGGCTAATATTATTGTATCAGGTCGTGATATAAATCCCCAAACCTGGCAAATAGCATTTGGCGATTTTAACGGAGATGGCACTACGGATGTATTGTTAGAAAACAATTTGGGCACCGGGGTCACTGATGGAGGCCCCCTCATACTATATTTCTATGCAGGTACACAATCGAGGCGCATGGTGCAGGCGGTGGACGGGTATAATAATTCTACTGAATTTACCTACCAGCCCATTACCAATTCAGCTATCTATAGCAAGCCCAGGGCATCCAGTTACCGAAGCGTCAGCGTCCCCAGTAGTATGCTGGATATACAGGAACCCATTTATGTGGTGAGCCGTCTTACAACTACCGATGGAACCGGCAACCACACAACCACCAGTCTCAGCAAAGATGGTAACAGCAATTACATTACTTATACAGATACTACCACCACTACATATACATACCAGGATGCCATTTATTGCAAAAATGGTTTGGGATTTTTGGGATTTTTGGAGGTTACATCCTATAACAGTGCTACTGATTACAGCACCTCTTCTACCAATAATATTTTATCTCCCTTTTTTACATTAGTACCGAGTACGTATACAACTACAGCCGTTTCATTAGCTACCACTGTTTCCGATGGCTCATATAGCTATAGTTCTGTTTCATTGGGAGGACTGCGTTATTTTCTTCCCGAGACCGGAAGTGTAGCCAATGATGATGTGGCAGGTGTCAAGGCCACTACCACCTATACCTATACTTCCGATAATCATGGCAACATGCAGGAAAAGAAAACCCAAATAAGCATTATCAGTAATTCAAATGTGGTAGAAACTATGGATGTGCAAAACACTTATACCACTAGCGCCACATGGATACCGGCTGCTGTTGCCACCTGCACCACTACGGCTACCTATTTATCTAATCCTTCTTATACCAGAGCATTATCTAACAGTTGGGATGGCGCAGGGCACTTGACATCTAGCACCGCTGACCCCTCTACCGGCGAAGCGGTAACTACTACAAATACTTACGATGCTAACACAGGAGCATTGACGAAGCAGGTAGTCAGCTCGGCAGATGGCACCTGCCCTACTTATACAACCACTTGCGCCTATGATGGCTACTCACAATTTAAAACCGCCAGCACCAATGCTTTAGGACAAAGTACAATATACAGCTACAATGCCATGTGGGGAAAACCGGCCAGCATAACCACCCCTGACGGGCTAACTACCACTTATCAATACGATGCTTTTGGAAGGTCATCGCAGATAACTACGCCCGACGGCCTGGTTCAAACCCTGACTTACGCGTGGGTCTCACCGACTGAATTGCCCTTAGGCAGCGGGTCGGACCCTTTTGATATTACACATACTTCACTTTATTCTGTAACCTCTGCCAAATCGGGTTCTCCAACCATTGAGACTTTTTATGACTGGTTTGACCGCCAGACTTTGCTTGCCACCAACACCATCAGCGCAGATGTATATAAAGAACAATCGTATGATGCATTAGGGCACGATTACCAGAGTACCGATATGTACCAAAAAACATCCATATCTGCTACATACGGAGATTATGACCCCGTTACCATTACCAAAGCCTACAGCGATGTGGAGCACCGCATCACCGGCGTTACAAGTACCTGTGGCAGTGCGCCCACCCTTAGCACCACCTATTCGTACACCGCTTCGGCGCTCGGAAACACTACGGTAAAAGTTACCAAGCC